>BFBZ01000011.1_pt51 | contig 147565 bp, 151 predicted proteins | sample 1888401 | NCBI WGS metagenome assembly BFBZ01 (sample SAMD00112614, study PRJDB3348) | symbiont metagenome | host: Chara braunii
TGGCCGGCCTGCACCGGGAACGCGCCGAGCGAGAACAGCAGCGTCGCCAGCGGCCAGTGCGTGAAGTGGCGCGCCATCGCCAGGTACTGCGCCGGCCGTGGCGTGCACGCCAGGCCGACCGCGGGGGGGTCGATGTCGGCGAGGTGGTTCGACACCACCAGCACGCCCCCGCGCTTCGGGACGTTGTCGCGGCCGAACACCCGGTAGCCCACCAGCCGCGGCAGCGTGAGCCGCAGCACGCCCCAGCCGAAGGCCCAGATGGGCCACCACACGCCACGCTTCGGCGGGCGCCAGTGGACCCGTGGCGCACGCGCTTCGGACACCGGGCGATGCTCGCACATGTCGCGGGCGGACCGTCCGCCGGGCGGACATTCAGCGTGCGGCCCCCGCCGCCGATAGAGGTTGGGATGCTCGGACGTGCATCAGCCTTGGCCATGACGGCCGCATGCGCCATCGTGCTCGGGACCGGCTCGGCGGAGGCGGCCGATCCCCCGACCCCGGAGACCCTCGGGCCCGGGCGGATCGAGACCGCGCTCGTCGCCGAGATGAACAAGGTCCGCGCCGAGCGCGGCCGCAAGCCGCTGCGCATGTCCGCCACCCTGCGCCGGCCCGCCCGCGGCCAGAGCCGCTACCTGCTGGCGACCGGTCAGCTCACGCACGACGGCCCCGACGGCTCGCCGTTCTGGACCCGGCTGGTGGACGCGGGCTTCCCCCGCGACCGCTGGATGGCCGAGAACCTGGCCGAGCTCGGGGGCTGCGACGCCTCGACCGCCCGGCGGACCGTCCAGATGTGGATGGACAGCCCGGGCCACCGGACGAACCTGCTGAACCCCCGCTACCGGTGGGTCGGCGTCGGCAGCGCCAGCGACGGCGGCTGCAGCACCACCCTCCTCACCGCCGACTTCGGCTCCTAGGACGGGCGTTCCGCCGGATCCCCGGCGGGAACGTCCTCAGGCCTGGAAGCTCTTCCCGCAGCCGCAGGAGGCGGACGCGTTGGGGTTGTTGATCAGGAACCCCGCGCCCTGGAAGCCCTCCTCGTAGTCGAGCTCGACGCCGAGGAGGTAGGGGACGCTGAACCGGTCCACGATCACGCGGACCCCGTCGCCGTCCACCACCTCGTCGCCGTCCGCCGGTGCGGCGAGCGACAGGTCGTACTCGAATCCGGAGCAGCCGCCCGGGACCACCTGGACGCGCAACCCGGTCTCGGGATCGCCCGCCGACGCGATCAGGGAGCGGAGCTTGTCCTTCGCCTCGGTGGTGAGCGTGACCATGTGCGACGACCTCTCTCGGTGGCTCGGCGGTACAGTCCGAGTGTGGCAGAGCCCCAGGACACGAGCAACCTCGTTCGCCCGTTAACGACCGAGCGCCGCTCCCTGTTCGCCAAGGCCTTCAGCGACCGCGAGGGGAACCTCCGGACGGGCCTCCTGCTGAGCCTGCTGATGGCCGTGGTGGTGGTGCTGGCGCTGGGCACGTTCGCCGCGCTCCTTGCGGCGAACCTCGGCAGCCCGGAGACCCTGGCGATGTGGGTCATCGGCGCCACCCTGGTGATCAAGGTCCCGCTGCTGATCGTGTGCTGGTGGATCATCACCCGCCGCCGCGACCCCGCGGGCGGCGGCGGTTGGGAGAGCCGGGAGTGCCGCCAGATCCTCGACTACCTCGAGACCCAGGCGGCCGACGCGAAGGGCCGGCCCGACGCGGCCGCCCGCCTCTCCTACTTCGCCCGCGAGGCGTGGTTCGTCGCCGACCGGGCCGCCGACGCCGACAAGGGCGCCGCCGTGGAGACCGCCGTCCGCATCGAGGCGATGGCCGCCGAGGCGGGCGTGCGCGTGGGCCGCGGCGGGCCGCCACCCCCGCCCGCCGGGGACTGAGAGCCGACCACCGACCCACGGGAGACCGCCATGGGCACCCTGCCACCGGACCGCGACGACCCGTACGAGAACATCGACCCCGAGGACCTGCTCGAGGAGCCGGGCCTCGAGGTGCGCGAGCTGGACGACGAGGAGTTCCGCACGCCTGACGGCGCCTACTCGGACGAGCCCTACGACCCCGCGTTCCAGGCCGTGATCGAGGCCGGCGGCGGCGTCGCCGAGGGCTTCGAGCAGTCGGAGGCCGAGCTCGTCGACCACGCCTCGCACGGCGACGACGGAGGCACCGACCGCATCCTGGAGGACGCGTTCGACGAGGAGGCCGAGCCGGACCGCGCCGTCTACGGCGAGGCCGACGAGGAGGACGTCTCCGAGGACGAGGACGACGGGGAGTAGGAGCGGCCGCCGTGGCGACGGAGGAGGACGTCCGCCGCCTGGCGCTCGCGCTGCCCGAGGTCACCGAGAAGCCCTCCTACGGCACGCCCGGGTTCCGGGTGAAGGACCGGCTGTTCGCGCGGATCCACCAGGACGGCGGCGTCCTGGTGCTGTGGACCGCCGACATCGTCGAGAAGGAGTCGTTCATCGACTCCGAGCCCGACGTCTTCTTCACGACGGCCCACTACGACGGGTACCCCCACGTGCTCGTCCGCCTCGACCGCGTGGGCGAGGCGCGCCTGGCGGACCTGCTGGAGATGGCGTGGCACGTGCGCGCGCCGGCGAAGGTTCGCGCGCAACTTGGTGAGTGAACGTTCACTTGCTAGCTTCGGAGCGTGACCGCAGGACTCGATGACCGCACCCCGCCCCGGGCCCGCATGACGCGGGAGGGCCGCCGCGCCCTCCTCCTCATCGTGGGCCGCCGCCTCTTCGCCGAGCGCGGCTACCACGGCACCAGCGTCGGCGACATCGCCCGCGAGGCGTGCTGCTCGGAGGCGGTGCTGTACCAGCACTTCGCGGGCAAGCTCGAGCTCTTCACCGCGGTCCTGGAGGAGCAGGCCGAGCGGATCCGCTCGCGCCTGGACGCCGCCGCGCTGGCCGACCCGGGCGACCCGTTCGCCGGCATCGCCCGCGCCCTCGGCGAGCGCATCACCGAGCCGGACGTGCCCGACTCGCTGAAGCTCCGCTCGCTCGCGGTGACGATGACCGACGAGCCGGCCGTGCGGGACACCCTCGACCGGATCCGTCAGGGCTTCATCGAGGTGGTGGGCGACGCGGTGCGCGCGAGCCAGGCCAACGGCCGGCTGCGCGCCGACGTCGACCCCGAGCACGTGGTCGGGCTGTTCGCCGGCCTCAGCTTCCTGGGCGCGTTCCAGTGCGCGGTCGCCGGCGACGACGAGCTGCGCAGGCTCGCCCCGCTGGCCGAGACCCTCCTCCAGATCCTCGTCCCCCCTGCTGACCGGGAAGCCCCATGACCGCACGCGCACAGGGGCACAAGTGGCTGACGCTCGCCGCGATGTGCTTCGGCCTGTTCCTCATCATGCTCGACAACACGATCGTCAACGTCGCGCTGCCGTCGATCCAGCGGGAGCTGGACGCGTCGCCGAGCGAGCTCGAGTGGACGATCAACGCCTACGTCCTGTCGTTCGCCGTGCTGATCATGCTCGGCGGCAAGCTCGGCGACCGGTTCGGCCGCAAGAAGCTGTTCCTGGTCGGCCTGGTGGTCTTCACGGCCATGTCGGTGGCGTGCGCCCTGGCGCCGAGCATCGAGTGGCTGGTGGCGTTCCGCGCCGGGCAGGGCGTCGGCGGGGCGCTGATGAACCCGCTCACCCTGTCGATCCTGGTCGCCGCGTTCCCCCGCCGGGAGCTGGGCACGGCGATCGGCATCTGGGCGGGCGTGTCCGCGCTGGCGCTGGCGATCGGCCCGGTGCTCGGCGGCGTGCTGGTGGAGCACGTGGACTGGTCGGCCGTGTTCTGGATCAACCTGCCGGTCGGCATCGTCGGCATGATCGTGACGCTGTGGGCGGTGGCCGAGTCGCGCGACCCCACCACCCTCTCCCTCGACCTGCCCGGCATCGGCCTGATCACCGGCGGCCTGTTCCTGCTGGTGTGGGGGCTGATCGAGACGAACGACCACTCGTGGACGTCGGCGTACACCATCGGCTTCCTGGTGGCGGCCGTGGTGGTGCTGGGCGCGTTCGTGGCGTGGGAGGCGCGGGCGGCGAACCCGATGGTGCCGCTCGAGTTCTTCAAGAAGGCCGCGTTCAGCGCCCCGGTGATCCTGGTGGTGTTCGTCGGGCTGGCGCTGTTCGGCGTCGTCTACTTCATCACCCTCTACTTCCAGAACGTGAAGGGATGGTCGCCGCAGAAGAGCGGCCTGGCGGCGCTCCCGCTGACGACGATGGTGATGTTCATCGGGCCGCTGGCGGGGAAGCTCCAGGAGCGCTTCACGCCCCGCCAGCTCATGACCACCGGGATGCTGATGCTCACCGGCGGCCTGATCGGGCTGGCCCAGATCCAGGTGGACACCAGCTACAACGCCATCTGGCCGTTCTACGTGCTGATGGGCGCCGGCCTGGCGCTGACGATGCCGACCACCTCGGCCACCGCGATGGCGGCGGTGGACCCCCGCAAGGCGGGCGTCGCGTCCGGCGTCGTGAACTCGGCCCGGCAGGTGGGCGCGGCCGTGGGCCTGGCGGTGCTCGGCGCCGTCGCGGCGACCCTCGCGACCCGGCAGTGGGAGGACGACCTCTCGTCGCTGTCGCCGGCGCTGCAGGCGCGCGGCCAGGCGGCCGAGGAGCTGGTCATCGGCGGCCAGGGCCACGTGATCGGCCGGATCGCGGGCCCGGCGGCGCAGGACAGCGCGCTGCAGTCGTTCGTGACCGGCGTGCAGGGCGCGATGTGGGTGGCCGCGGCCCTCACGTTCGCCGCCGCCATGACGGCGTTCTTCGGCCTCCGCGGCACCCCCTCCCCGCGCAACCAGGAGAACGAGGCCGCGGCCCCCGTCGCCCGGGAGCAGGTGGCGGCGTAGGCGTGCCCGCCCGGACCGCCGCGCGCGTCGGCGGTCCGGGCGCCGGGTAGCACCCGAGGGTCAGGGAACCGGACCCGAGGAGACGCGATGGACCCCCGCGAGGATGCGCCGGAGATCACCGAGGAGGACGTCGAGATCCTCGAGCACCCCGAAGACGGGTTCGACCCGGACGGCCCGCCCGAGGAGATCGACCGCGAGCAGGAGGTCCAGGCCGAGATCGCCGAGCGCGACAAGGCGTGGATCGATCCGCGTGAGAAGGTCGGCGGGGAGGATTAGAACGACAGGCATGGCGTCCCCCGGCGCCCTGTGGGAGCGTGCACACGTGGCAGCCACAATGCGCCACAACCGAGTGGCGAAAATGGCGTTCGGCGCACTGATCGGGGCCGCGGCCGCGGGGACCGTCGCCGGGACCGCAGGGGCCGTGCCGTCGATCACGGGCGCCGACACCGACGCCTGGAACGCCGCCAGCCCGTCCGTGGCGTACGTGATCACGACGAACGTGAACAACGGCCGGCTGACGTGGACGCTCGACGGCGCCGACGACAGCAGCGGGCCGGGCCCCGGCACCCCCGATGAGGGGAACGGCCGCGCTCCCCTCAACGTGAGCCTCCCGGGCCTGCGGGACGGCACCTACACGCTCGTCGCCAGGGACCGGGGCGCGTTGAACAACACGGCGCGGCGAACGTTCGTGGTCGACCGGACGCCGCCGACGGCGACGATCGCCGCGCCCGTCGACGGCGCCGTCGTGGACCAGGGCGCCGCGCTGTTCGCCGACTTCGCGTGCGGCGGCGCGACGACGTGCACCGGCACGGTCGCCGACGGCGCCGCGCTCGACACGTCCAACGCCGGCTTCGGCAGCCTCCGCGTCGACGCCGCCGACGCCGCGGGCAACACCGCGAGCGCCGAGATCTCGTACCAGGTGCTCGCGCCGGGTGAGACGGCCCAGACGCCGGCCGACGCCATCCCGAAGGCCCCGAAGGTGACGCTGCCGCCGACGATCAACGCCGAGCGTCTCCTGCCCCGCCGGAACGGCGTGGTGCACACGACACGGCCCGTCCTGCGGTGGCCGGTCCGGTCGGGCGCGCGCCTCTACAACGTCCAGGTGTTCCGCCTGAAGGCCGGCGCGGAGCCGGCCAAGATCGCGTCGCTGTTCCCCCGCGTCAACCGCGTGAGGGTCCCGCCGAAGCGCCTGAAGACCGGCGTCCGCTACGCCTGGCGGGTGTGGCCGTTCATGCAGGCGGGCTACACAAAGTCCCCGCTGGGGCTGAGCCTCTTCTCGGTCGCCCGCGGCGCGGCTGAGCGCTAGCGGTACCCGGTGGCGTCGGCCGGCAGGCCGGGGTCCTGCACCTCCACCATGTAGCGCCACGCGTCGGGCCGGCTGCCGTCGGCGTCGGTGAACCCGTAGTCCTGCGCGAGCCCGCCGGACGACAGAGACATCCCGTTCCACCGGGCGCGGTCGTCGTCGGTGGCGAGGGCGGCGACCGCCCGGCCCACGTACAGCGGGGTCTCGGAGATGCCGAAGTGCGGCTGCGTCGCGAGCGCGTCGCGCCAGTTCTCCTCGGTCACGCCGTAGATCTCGAGCATCATCTCGGACCGCAGCCAGCCCGGCGTCAGCGCCACCGCCGTGGCGCCGTGCGGCGCGAGCTCGCGGGCCTGCCCCCACGCCATGCGGATGACGGACGTCTTCGCCAGGTCGTAGAAGGCCGACAGCCGGTAGTTCGCGGCGTTGTAGTCCGCGGTGCCGTCGGTCATCTCCACGAGCAGGCCGCCGGGCTCGCGGATCATCAGCGGCAGCGCGTGGTGGCTGGTGATGAGATGCGTGTCGATCGCGAGCCGCAGCAGCCGCAGCCCCTTCTGGAGGTCGTGCTCCCAGATGGGCACGTTCCACTCCACGAGCAGCTCGCCGCCCCAGATGTCGTTGACCAGGACGTCGAGGCGCCCGGACTCCCGGTCGATCTCCTCGACCAGCTCGCGGACGGCCGCCGGGTCGAGGTGGTCCACTGCCCGGGCGATCCCCCGCCCCCCGGCCGCGTCGACGAGCGCGGCGGTCTCCTCGATCGTCTCCGGGCGGCCGTACTCGGAGCGGCGCGTGCCGGTGCTGCGCCCCGTCACCCAGACGGTGGCGCCGGCCTCCCCGAGCGCGCGGGCCACCCCGCGCCCGGCGCCGCGGGTGCCGCCGGCGACCAGCGCGACGCGCCCTTCGAGATCCGGGGTCGCGGCCACCGCGTCACGATCCCAGCCCCGCCGGACGTCACGAGCCCATCCGAATCGAGGCCAGCGCGCCGGCCGTGCAGGAGGAGACGTGCCGCCCCGCGTCGATCACGGCCGCGACGTCACCCACGCAGTCACCCCGTAAACAGGGGGTCCGCCGCGCCATATTCCGTAACGCCATCCGGTTGTGTGCGGCGGCCCGGCCGGGTGATGATCGCCCCCGCACCGATGCCCACGCCCCGCCGAGACCGGACCCGCTGGGTCCCCCGGACGCTCACGCTCGTCGCCGTCTCGCTGCTCGCCGCCGCGCTGGCGCCGATGGTGCTGGGCCACGGGCGCTCGAACGCGGCGCCGCAGGCGGCCGGAGCCGGGGCGCAGGAACCGCACCACGCGCACGGCGGGGGCGCGGCGCAGCCCCTCCCCCCGATCCCGGACGCCGAGAGCGGGTCCATCGTGACCGGGCTGCCGTTCCACGACCCGCCCGTCGTCTCGAGCGTGAGGGGGGTGCTGGACGTCGACCTCACGGCGACCGCCCAGCGGGTCGCGATCAGCGGCAAGACGGTGAACGGCCGTGTCTACAACGGGGCGTTCATGCCGCCGGTCCTGCGGGTGAGGCCCGGCGACCGGCTGCGCATCTCCACGAAGAACGAGCTCGACCAGTACACGAACATCCACACGCACGGGTTCTTCGTGGCGCAGGACGGCAACTCGGACAACATCTTCGTCGAGGTCACCCCGAAGGCGACGTTCGAGAACCAGTACCGCCTCCCGAAGACCGTGACCCCGGGCACCTACTGGTTCCACTCCCACGCCCACCCCCACGCCGAGGGCCAGGTGTTCGGCGGCATGAGCGGGATCATCGAGGTGGACGGCCTCACCCCGCTGCTGCCGAAGGGCCTGCGCGGCATCACCGACCGCGTGCTGGCGATGAAGGACTTCCAGTTCGACCGGACCAACTCGATCCCGGCGGAGAACATCAACTCCGACGCGCCGACCCACCGCACGATCAACGGGATCGTGCAGCCGGCGATGACGATGCGGCCGGGCGAGACCCAGCTCTGGCGGCTGGCGAACATCGGCGCGGACATCTGGTACGACCTCGAGCTGAGCGGCCACACGTTCGCGGTGATCGCCGAGGACGGGAACCCGGTCAACACCGTCGTCCGGGCGCGGCATCTCCTGCTGCCCCCGGGGAAGCGCTTCGACGTGCTCGTCCAGGCCCGGCAGGCGGGGACCTTCCAGCTCATCTCGCGGCGCATCGACCAGGGGGCGTGGGGCGACACCTACCCGCGGAGCCTGATGGCGACCCTGACCGTCGCGGGCGACCCCGTCCGCCGGACGGCGCTGCCGACCCACCTGCGCACCCACTTCGACAACCTCGCCACCGCCAGGGTCGACGTCCGACGCACGGCCGTGTTCAGCGAGACGAACAAGGGCAACGGCGTCTACGAGGTCAACGGCCGGGTGTTCACGCCGCAGCACGTGGACTACACGCCGAAGCTCGGGACCGTCGAGGAGTGGACGATCCTCAACACCTCGCGGGAGATCCACCCCTTCCACATCCACGTCAACGACTTCCAGGTCATGTCCGTGAACGGGACGCCCCACCGGGCCTACTCCCTGCAGGACACCGTCCCGCTGCCCGTGCGCCGCGGGAAGGTCCCCGGGAAGGTCGTGATCCGGATGCGGATCAACACCTTCACCGGGAAGTACGTCTTCCACTGCCACATCCTGGCCCACGAGGACCTCGGGATGATGGGCGTGGTCAACGTGTCTTGAATCGTGATGAGGCCGTTGACGGCGCCGGCGGTGCCCGGATACGAGGGGCACATGTCCGACAGACGGCGCCGGGAGGGCGAGCTCCGTGAGCTCGCCGACCTGTTCGGCCTCCGGCTGGTCCCCATTCGCGAGCGGTGGCTCGCGACGCGACGGGGACGCATCCGCGCCGCCGCCTGGACCGCCCTCGGCGCCCTGTTCGTGCTCGTCTGTCCGGCGCTCCTCCTCATCCCGGTCTCCACGACGGCCGCCGTGATCCTCGCCGTCACGGCCGCCGCGGTGCTGCTCCTCGCCATCGCGGCGATCTACGTGGAGATCTTCCTGTTCACGACGCCCGGGACCGAGGAGGACGAGAACGAGCGGGCCGTCGCCCGGATGGTCTCCGGGAAGGGCGTCCGCACGCGTCGCTGAGGCCGTGAACCCGCCCTACGTCTCCGGAGACGAGGCGGGCGGCTCGGTCTTCGTGAAGGGGTTCCCCAGGATGCCGCCGGCGAGGACGATCACCAGGAACCCGACGCCGATGATCACGAACAGGATCCCGGTCGCGATCGAGAACAGCGACACCTGCTCACCGACGTAGGCGAGCTCGAGGCCCGTCGCGAGGGCCCGCTGGGAGACCCACAGGTCACGCGCCGGGTTCGACACCGGCTGGCCGTTCGCGCCCTTGGCGGCGTCAGCCTCGGTGAACACCTCGTTGCCGTCCGCATCGAGGAACCGCCCCATCTGGGAGTACGTGCGGCCACCCGTGGACTCGAGGGCGTGCACCCGCATGTACTCGGCGAAGCAGCGGGCCTGGCCGCCGTCGGTGATCGGCTCGTCGGCGACGCTGCAGCTCGGCACGCTGATCTTGCCCTCGATGCCGGCCTCCTTCAGGCCGGCCTGGATCCCGTCGGGGCTCATGTCCGGTGAGCCGACGATCTGCTCCTGGGTGATCGTGTCGTGGACCTCGCCGCGGGCGTTGACGCCGGCGTAGATCCAGATCGCCCCGAGGACGACGAGGAGCGCGCCTGCCAGGACGCCCCCTCCCCAGAGGAACTTGCGGGTGGTGGACATGGGGGCCTCCCGGCTCGCGATATGCAGGTCCCCACAACCACATCCGACCACCGCGCGCCGATCATCCGGTCATCCCCCTCCTCCCGCGCGGGGGAATACCGAGGCGGGGAGCAGGATGCCCGTGTGCCGGCCGCGGGTCAGCCGCCGCCCAGGGGAGCGCCCTCTCGGGGAGGATCGGTTCGATCTGTGGAGGGTCCCGTTCCGCGGCTGGACGTCGCCCATGTGTTGCACGCCCCACGCCGGCAGTCGCCTGATACCTCCGCTGCGCCCCCGTGACCGGAGGCGTGGGGGCGCATACGGTGGGACGGCCCTCCGGGGAAGAGCCCAGGCGGATGGTGGTCATCCACCTGGAGATGCGGCAGGTGCGACCCGCGCCGTACGTCGCCAGCCGGGCCCCACGTCACCGCCTCATCCACTTTCGCCGACGTGTTGCAGGCCCTCGTTCCTGCGCCCGGCGGCGAACTCAAGCGCCCCGTCCGCCCGTCGCTCACCGACCCGAGGGCGGCGACGACACCCGACCGTCGTTGGTGTGGACCATTCCGTCGCCATCGTCGTGGCGCGGGCCCCGACCGGAACGCAGCCGAGGGTCAGTCCTCTGTGCCAAGTTGCTGCCGGAGGATCTCGCCCGCAGTTTGGGCACGGGCCAGAGAGGCGATGAACCCGTCCCGTGCGTCCCGGTCGTTGAGGTCCTTCGAGAAGCGGCGGGTGGTGGCGGCCTCCTCCGAAAGCGCACGGGCGAACTCCTCCGCGGCAGCGTGGACCTCGGATGGAAATTCAATCGCGTCAAAGTCCGTGCGGCCCTCGTCGAGGATCTGTGCCAAGTCATCGAGGGCGATCGCCACAGATCGGGGCTCGTTCGCCTTCCCTGCCGCATCGACTCGTGCGTTGATCGCGTCGATCTGCGGGTTGTACTTCTCGCGGAGGCGGCCGTAGGCGGCCGCCGCAGACTCCAGCGTCGGCGCCGTGGCGGTGGCGGCCGCCGTGGCTGTAGCCCCGGCCGCCGCCGGCGGCGCCGAATCGTCATCGCCACCGCCGCATGCGGTCGCGAGAGCCGCCGCGAGGACGATTGCCATCAGAGGAAGTCCCCTGCGGCGGTGACTTGTCACTCTGCCTCCTTCGGAATCGCCGACTCGATTCGCCGATCATCCCACGGGTGCCGAGGAGGGGATCGAAGGAGGACCGCGAGCTCGGTCGCCGCGCTGGCGGTCATTGCGCTGATCGGCGTTGCGGCATGCGGGGGAGCGACGACGAGGCGTCGCGGTGCGAACCTGCACCCGCCTGGTTACTCGCGCAGGCCCATGCGCGGTTCTGCGCCGGTCGCCTCACACCTTGAAGCGACCTGCGGAACGCTCAGAACCTAGCCGTTTCCAGCGGAGAGCAGCTCCCCGAACCGCTCCGCGTTCCGCAGGGCGTGGTCACGGGCGTTGTTGTTGAAGACCACGGCCACCTCCTGGGCGCGCTCGGCCATGTCGAGCACCGGGTCGATCCACTCCTCCATCTCCTGGTCGGAGTAGACGTGATCGAAGCGCTCCGCCACGGTGCGGCCGGTGTTCCAGGTGGCGGCGTTGCGGCCGTGGAGGCGCAGGTACGCGAGGTGCGGGCTCGTGACCTCCACGATCGGCGGCATCACGTTCTTCGCGTCGATGCGCGGCGCGTCCACCACCACCCACGACGCGTCGTGCGTCCCCAGCAGCTCGGCCGCCGCCTCACGCTCGCCCGGCTCCGCCCACGAGCGGTGGCGGAACTCCACCGCCGCGCGCGCCGGGGCGAGGCGGGCCAGGATCCGCTCCAGCTCCTCGCGCTGCTTCGGGCCGGACACCACGTACGGCGGCAGCTGCACCAGGATCGCGCCGAGCTTGTCCCCCAGCGGCCCGACGGCCTCCAGCAGCGAGTCGATCACCGCGTCGCGGAGCTCCCGGCTGGGCCGGCGGATCCGGCCCTTGTTGTCCGGCTGGAACGGCAGGTTCCGCAGCGGCTCGGGCAGGCGCCCCGGCTCGGACGGGTGCCCCGAGATCACCTGGTGCGCCTTCACGTGGAACCGGAACGCGTCGGGCGTCCGCTCCGCCCAGGCCGCCGTCGTCTCGACGGTGGGCAGCGCGTAGAAGCTCGCGTTGACCTCGACCATCGGGAAGTGCGCCGCGTAGTACCGCAGGCGCCCCTCGGCGTCGTCCTTCACGTCCGCCGGGTACCAGCCGGCCTTGATGAACTCCGGGTCCGTCCAGGACGCGGTGCCGATGCGGACGTCGCTCACGCCCGCATCATCGCACCGCCCACCTACACCCAGCCGCGCTCCCGGGCCAGCAGGAGGGCCTGCGCCTGGCCGGACACGTCGAGCTTCCGGTAGATGTGGTGGAGGTGGTTGTGGATGGTCGACTGCGAGCATCCGAGCTCGTGGGCGACCTGCTTCGCGGCCTGCCCGCGGGCGAGCATCCGGAGCACCTGGACCTCGCGGTCGGTGAGGCCCGGCGGCCGCCGCGGCCCCTCGGTCTCCGGCGAGGCCATGAGCAGCGACTCGAGTGCGTCGGCCGGCAGCCCGCACGCCGCGGCGGCGAGCGGGAGGCGGGCGATCGCGGCCTCGTCCCCCTGGCCGGCGTGCACCGCGAGGTCGGCGAGCCAGACGGCCCGGGCGACCGGCTCTGCCGGCGGCTCGGAGTCGTGGTGGCGGTCCAGCGCGACGGCCAGGTCCTCGGGGAGCCCCCAGCGGCGCGCGATCCAGGCGCCCACGCGGGCGTGGTCGGTGCCGAACAGCTCGCGCTCGTCGGCCGTCGAGCGGAGGTCGCCGGAGGCGAGGCCCAGCTCGCCGTCGGCGGCGACGGTCCCGAGGATCGGCTTGCCGATGTCGTGCAGCAGGCCGGCGAGGTACGCCTGCGACGCGAGGATGGTGGAGGTGCGGCGCGTGAGCTGCTGCGCCAGCGTCGCGACCTCGCCGCTGTGACGCAGCAGGTAGAGGCGCGGGAACCCGTACGCGGGCATGGCGCTCTCGAGCAGGCGGTAGGTCGTCGCCGCGAGCAGCAGCCCGCGGAGCGTGCGCTCCCCGATGCGGACGACGGCGCGGTCGAGGGAGTCGACCGGCTCGGTGAAGAGGGCGGAGTTGGCGAGGCGCAGCACCTGGGCCGCGATCTCCGGGCTCTGCGCCACGCGCGCGGCGATGAGCCGCACCGGCGCGGAGCCGCCGTCGAGCAGCTCCAGCACGCCGCTGACGACGGTGGACGGCGCCGACAGGCGCTCAGCGGCCTCGGCCACGACGCGCGCGGTCACCCGCGTCGCGGTCCCCTCGGCGATGTCGGTGGTCGGGACGGTCACGGGCTCCTCCTACGGCACGCGCGGCGCTTCCGCCGCCCCGCGCCCGACGAGGGCGCGCAGCGCGGCGACCGCCACGGGATCGAACTCCGGGCCCGAACGGCGCTCGAGCTCCATCACCACATCGGCGGGAGCGAGCCGCACTCCACCCCAGCGGCCGGATCGGAGGTGCTCCCAGGCGTCCGCGACGGCCAGGATTCGCGATTCCAGCGGGATCGCCTCGCCGGCGAGGCCGTCCGGGTAGCCGGCGCCGTCCATCCGCTCATGGTGGTGGCGGATCCACGGCGCCACGTTCTCCAGGCGGCTGCCGGCCAGCATCCGCTCCCCGATCTCGGGGTGCCGCCGCAGCTCCGCGAGCGCCGCCTCGGGGAGGTCGCCGTCGGCCGCCAGGACCGCGTCGTCCAGGCCGATCTTGCCGACGTCGTGGATCAGGCCGGCGACGCGGACGTCCTCGACGGCGTCGGGCGCCAGGCCCAGCTCGGCGGCGAGGAGGGCGGCGACGCGGCCCACGTTCTCGTGGTGCCGGGCGGTGGCGGGGTGCTTCGCGTCGATGCCCGACGCGAGGGTGGCGACGGTGGTGAGCACCGCCTCGTCGTCGGCGGCCCGCTCCCGCGACTCCGCGCGCAGGATCTCGGCCGTGTCGGCGGTGTAGAGGAACGTGCGGTCGCCGCCGTGGTCGCGCGCCCAGTCGAGGGCGGCCCGCGCGTGGGCGACCAGGGTGTCCGACCGGCCCGCCTGCGACGGGAAGCTCGCGACCCCGATCGACAGCGTCACGCCCTCGCCGAGGCCGGGCGCGGAGGCGATGGAGGCGCGCAGGCGCTCCCCCACCCGCAGGGCGTCGAGGCCCTCGACCTCCGGGAGGATCGCGGCCAGCTCGTCCTCGCCGGCGCGGCAGCCGACGTCCATCCCGCGCAGCCGCTCCGTCACGTGGACGGCGAGCGCCTCGACGGCGGACTCGGCGGCCTGCCGGCGGCCGGCGGCGCGCAGGTCGGCGGCGCCGTCGATGGCCATCACCGCGACGCTGACCGGCGTGCCGCCGCGGAGCGCCCGCTGGCACTCCTGCTCCAGCCGGCCGGCGAAGTAGCGCTCGTTGAAGAAGCGGGTGAGCGGGTCGACCACGCCGAGCTCGCGCACCTCCTGCTGGAGGACGGTCGCGGTGAGGGCCGAGGCGGCGTGCCCGGCCAGCGCGGCCAGCGCGGCCAGGTCGCCCTCGGCGACCGCGTCCTCACGCGGCCAGAACGCGGCGAGCAGCCCCAGGCCGGCGCCGGCGCCCACCGGGACGAGCGCGCCCGTGAGGAGCCCGCGCTCCCGCAGGACGCTGGTCCCCGGCAGCGGGCCGCCCCAGGCGGCGCCCGCGGCGAGCTCGGCGGCGAGGGCCGGCGAGACCAGCATGGCCAGGTCGGCGGGCGCCAGCGGGTCGAGGCCGTCATAGGCGGCCACCTCGGGGCTCGGGGCGCCGGCGGCGAGGAGCGCGGCGGACGGGGCGCCCACCAGGGCGCGGGCCTCGGCCAGCACCCGCTCGACGGTCGCCCGCGGCTCCCCCGCGTCGCGGACGGCGACGGCGGCGGCCTCCAGGCGGCGGGCGCGGCTCATCTCGGCGGCGTGGGCCCGCTCCGCCAGGCGGGCGTCGAACGCACCGCCAGCGACGGTGGCCACCAGGTCGAGCAGGGCCTGGGCGGCGGAGGCGTCGCCGGCGTCGCCGGGCCCGCTCCACACCTCGACGGCGCCGACGGGGCCGCCGGCCCCCGGCAGGTCCGCGCGGATACGGTCGCCCGCGTCGGAGGCGTCGCCCTCGACGGCGACGGTGCGGCCGGCGGCCGCGACGCGCCCGCCGCGGGCACCGGTCACGGCCAGGGCGGCGTCCAGCACCGCCGGGCCCAGGCGCTCAGGCCGGCGCTCGGCGGCCATCCGGGCCACGATCTCGGCGAGGCGGCCGGGGCCGACCACGCACCACCCTCCCTGCATCCCCGCGGACGTCCCTGAGGACAAGCTCGGCCTCCCGCCGTCGTTCCACGGGGTACATCGGACGGCCCCGCGGTGGAATCAAGCGGCGGGCGGAGGGCCTAGCGGAGCCGGCGGAGCTCCTCCTCCAGGCGCTGCGCCTCCTCGTCGGTGGGCGGGGGGCCGGCGGCCGCGGCGTCGGGCCGGTCGCGGCGCGCCCACGCGCGGGTGACGATCGGGATGGCGGCGAGGCCGATCAGCACGACGATGCCGGGGACGACCCACGCGATCAGGTCGAAGCCGGACTTCGGCGGCGTCGCCAGGACGCCGCGGCCGAACTCGTCGACCAGCCCGTCGATGATCTGCTGCTGGGTCCAGCCCGCGTCGATCTTGGTCTGGATGTAGGCCTTCATGTCGAGCGCGACGGGGGCGTTCGACACGTTCAGGGGCGTGTTGCAGGTGGGGCAGCGCACCTGCTCGGCGACGTCGTTGACCGTGAACGCCTGGGCCGCGGCGGGGAGCACGGCGATCAGGATGAGGGCGACGGCGGCGAGGCGGCGGACGGCCCGGAACACTCAGGACTCCCGGAGCTGCTCGATCGCGTTGGTGACCTGGGCGGGGTCGGTCAGCTGCCCGGCGACCTTCAGGGCGATCCGCCCCTCCTGGTCGATCACGAACGTCTCGGGCAGGGCGGGCACCTGGTACGCGTTCTTCACGTCGTCCTCGCCGTCGCGCAGGGACGGGTAGGTGATGCCGTTGTTCTTCGCGAACTCGAGCGCCTTCTCCCGGAGGTCCTGGACGTCGACGCCCAGCACCACGACCTCCTGGGGGCTCACGCGGTACTTGGCGGCCACCTGGTCCAGGACGGGCGCCTCCAGCTCGCACGGCTCGCACCACGAGGCCCAGAAGTTGAGCACCACGATCTTCCCGCGCAGGTCCGACAGCGTGACGTCCTGGCCGGCCGGGCCGATGCCGTCGGCCGGGAGCAGCACCGGGAGCGTCGCGTCGGGGGCGTTCGGGCGCTTGCCCTCCTCCAGGGCGTCCTGGATGGAGGTGCCGATGTCCTTGTTCGCCAGGCCCACGACGAGCATGGCGATGACCCCGGCGACGATGACGCCGCCGATGATCGCGCCGATCGTGCGCCGGCGGTCCCACCCCCGCTCGGGCTGCGGGGTCTCGTCACCCTCTGTCACATCGCACAGGGTAGCGGCGCGGGGGTCTCCGGCGCGTTAACGCAGGGCCCGCGCCAGGGGTCAATCGCCCCGATTCCGCTCCCGGTCGCGCTCCTGGCTGCGGGCGATCGACTGCTCGACCTGCTCGATGAGCCAGTCGGGGACGGGGCCGCTGGTCTCCGGCTCCGGCTCCGGATCGGCCTCCGGGCGGCCCTGGCGCTCCTGCTCCGCGGCGGGCGTGCCGCTGCCGGGTGCCGGCGGGGCGTCGCCGGCGGCGGGCGGCGGGGGCGGCGGCGGGTCGAGCGACGTGGGTGCGAGGCGCGGGCCCTGGGTGCCCTTGGGCCGTTCCTCCCAGACGACCTCGTCGTCGCGGATCACGACGACCCGCCAGTCGCTGGCGGCCTCGCCGTAGATCACCTCGAGCCGGTTGCGCTCGACGCGGGCGTCCTCGCGGGCGGCGTCCTCCGAGCGGTGCTCGGAGACGACGCTGCGCTGGGCGGCGGCTTGTCCGGACAGGCCTTCCACCACGACCTCGTATCGGCGACGGCGGCGCACCGTCCCATCTTCTCAACTCGGAGGCCGGTCCCTGCGCCCAGATGGTCGCGCGGCGTCAGGTCGTGGTCAGCGCGACCGATCCGTTCGGGTCCCCGCCGAGCTCCCCGTAGAGCTGCGTCGTGTTGCGGAGCCAGTTGGAGTTCAGGTTCGTGGGGTCGTTCGCCGCGCCGACGGGGCAGTAGCGCTGCTGGATCTGCGCGAGCGTCACCAGGCCGTCGTCCAGGTAGCCCTTGCGCAGCCCGGCGGCGACGGTGGCGATGTTGTCCTCCCACGAGGCGAACGTCTGGTGGGGCCCCCAGCCGAAGGCGTTGTTGCGCGCGCGGGCGCCGGGGTCGGACCCGAGCGACGACTCCGCCCGCGCGATCGCGACGAGCGCCCGCGGGTCGATGCCGTTCTTCTCCCCCTCGCGCACGAACACGTCGCCCATGCCCACGAGCGGCGAGCCGGGGTTCTTCGACTGCATCCACGCGTCGAGCTGGGCCCCGGTCACGGCGGACGCCCCGGTCGCGGCCGCGGAGGCCCCGGTCGGCGCCGTCGTCGCGGTCTTGGCGGCCCCGAGGGAGCCGGTGGCGCCCTGCAGGGCGTCGGCGAAGGCGGACGAGGTCGCGGCGGTGCCCGTGCCGGTCCCCGAGGTCCCGTTGATCGCGTCGACCCGGTCCGTGATCTCCCGGATCCGCGCGATCGTCGCGGCGATCCCGCCTGACGCGTCCACGCTCACCCCACGCCCATCGGCGCGAGGGGGCCGGGCTTGAGGGCGGGCGGCGTCGCCCGCCTCAGGCCGGTTGCGTCCCCGGAGGCTCCAGCGGCGGCGGTTCCGGCCCGGTCCAGTACTCCTCGATCCTCGAGCGACTTGCCCCGCGTCTCGGGGACGTTGCGCAGGATCCACACGTACGAGATCACGCAGAGCGCCGCCAGCAGGAGGAACTGGCCGCGCTGCCCGATCGCGTCGACGATCGTGAGGAAGAAAAGCCCTCCGCGATCAGCGCCCGTCCGCCGGGGCGACCGCGCTAGCCCAGGAGCTCCCGGACCGCCCGGACGGGGTCGTCGGCGCGCATCAGTGCCTCGCCGACCAGGATCGCGTCGACGCCGGCGCGCTCCAGGCGCTCGACGTCCTCGTTCTCGGTGATCCCCGACTCCGCGACCACGACGGTCCCCGCGGGGACGTCGGCCAGGAGCTCGAAGGTCGTCTCGATGTCCACCTCGAGCGAGTGGAGGTCGCGGTTGTTGATGCCGATCAGCTCGGCGCCGGCCTCGACCGCGGTCTCGACCTCCTTCTCGTCGTGGACCTCGACGAGCGCGTCCAGGCCGAGGTCGGACGCCTGGCCCATCAGTTCCTCGATCCGTCCCCGGTCGAGCGCGGCGACGATCAGCAGGACGGCGTCCGCCCCCGCGACCCGCGCCTCCAGCAACTGGTACTCGTCGACCACGAAGTCCTTGCGCAGCAGCGGCAGGTCGCACGCGGCGCGGGCCTCCACCAGGTCGTCGAGGCTCCCGCCGAACCAGTTCGGCTCCGTCAGCACCGACACCGCGCTCGCGCCCGCCCGCTGGTAGGCGGACACCACGTCCGTGACCGTCGCCTCCGGCCGGATCGGCCCCCTCGACGGGCTCGACCGCTTCATCTCCGCGATCAGGGAGATCCCCTCGTCGATGAGCGCCTCCGAGAACGGCCGCCCCCGCTGCACCGGGCCGAGCCGCGACTGGAGCTCCGCGTCGCTGACCAGCCGCCGCCGCGCCTCCACCTCCGCGCGGGTGCGCTCCACCACCGTCTCGAGGAACGTCGCCATCGCCGCCCTAGGCCGGGCCGCCGAGCCGGCGGGTCGTGGCGACGAAGGCCTCCAGGCGCTCGCGCGCCGCGCCCTCGTCGATACTTCGCTCGGCCACACCGACGGCGTGGGCCAGCGTCTCCGCCCGGCCGGCCACGTGGATGGCGGCCGCGGCGTTCAGCACGACCACGTCGCGCTCGTGCCCCTGCTCGCCGCCGAGGACGCGCTTCAGCACCTCGGCGTTGTGTGACGGGTCGCCGCCCGAGATGACGCCGTTCGGGGGCGCCGGGAACCCGAGCTCGCCCGGGTCGATGGTGCCGCGGGTGACGGCGCCGTCGATGACCGCGACCGTGTCGCTCACGGCGCCCGTCGAGACCTCGTCCATCCCGTCGCGGCCGTGGACCAGCAGCGCCCGCTCGATGCCCAGGAGCGCCAGCGCGCCGCCCATCCGCTCCAGGAACGCCGGGTCGGCCACCCCGATCAGCTGCCGCGGCGCGCCCGCCGGGTTCGTCAGCGGGCCGAGGAGGTTGAAGATCGTCCGCACCCCGAGGGCCCGCCGCACGGGGACGATGTGCCGGAACGCCGGGTGGTGGGAGGGCGCGAACATGAAGCCGAGGCCCGTCTCCTCGAGGCAGCGCGAGATCGCGTCGGGGCTCAGGTCGATGCGGGCGCCGAGCGCCTCCAGCACGTCGGCGCTGCCGCACCGCGACGTGGCCGATCGGTTGCCGTGCTTCGCGACCGCCACCCCGGCGCCCGCGACCACGAACGTCGAGGTGGTGGAGATGTTGAACGTGGAGCGCCCGCCGCCGGTGCCGCACGTGTCGATGAACGGCCCGTGCGGCGGGGTGACCGGCTCCGCGTGGGAGCGCACCGTGGCCGCCAGGCCGGCGAGCTCCTCGGCCGTCTCCCCCTTGGCCCGCAGCGCGACCAGGAAGCCGGCGGTCTGCACGTCGCCGGCCTCGCCGGACATGATCGCGTCGAGCGCCTCCGACGCGCCGTCGCTGCCGAGGTCCTCACCGGCGAGCAGCCGGTCGATCGCATGGGACAGGACCTCCGAGGGCACGACGGGAAGCCTACGCCGACAGGCTGAGGAAGTTGCCCAGCAGAGCCTTCCCCTCGCCCGTGAGGATCGACTCGGGATGGAACTGCACGCCCTCCACGGGCAGGTGCCGGTGGCGCAGCCCCATGACCACGTCGCCGTCGCACCACGCCGTGACCTCCAGGTCGGGCGCACCGTCCGGGTCGACCACCAGCGAGTGGTACCTGGTGGCCGTCATCGGCGTGGGCAGCCCCGCGAAGACGGTGCGGCCGTCGTGCGTGATCTCGCTCGTCTTGCCGTGGACCGGCTCGCGCCCGCGGACGACGCGCCCGCCGAACGCCTGGCCGATCGCCTGGTGGCCCAGGCACACGCCCAGGATCGGGACGGCCCCGGCCAGCTCGCGGATCGCGTCCACCGAGATCCCGGCCTCGTCGGGCGTCTTCGGCCCGGGCGACACCACCAGGTGGGTCGGCCGGAGCGCCGCCACCCCCGCGACGTCGATCTGGTCGTGGCGGTGCACCAGCACCTCCGCCCCGAGCTCCCCGAGGTACTGGACGAGGTTGTAGGTGAAGCTGTCGTAGTTGTCGATCAGCGCGACGCGCGGCGTGGGTGCGGGCGGGGTCACCGGCTCACCAGCCGTCCTGGCCGGCGGCGACCTCGATCGCCCGGAAGAGGGCGGCCGCCTTGTTCTGGGTCTCCTCGTACTCGGTCGCGGCGACCGAGTCGGCCACGATCCCGGCGCCCGCCTGCACGTGGGCCATCCCGTCCTTGCACACGATGGTGCGGATGGTGATGCACGAGTCCAGGCTGCCGTCCCAGCCGAGCCAGCCCACCGCCCCCCCGTAGGGGCCGCGCTTGGTGGGCTCGAGCTCGTCGATGATCTCCATCGCCCGCACCTTCGGCGCCCCCGAGAGCGTCCCGGCGGGGAACGTCGCCCGCAGCGCGTCGGACGCCCGCCGCCCCTCGGCGAGCCGCCCCACCACCGAGCTCTCGATGTGCATCACGTGGCTGTAGCGGCGCACGTCCATCAGGTCGGTCACGCGGACGGTCCCGATCTCCGACACCCGGCCCAGGTCGTTGCGCCCCAGGTCGACCAGCATCACGTGCTCCGCCCGTTCCTTCGGGTCGGCGAGCAGTTCCTCGCCCAGCCGCTCGTCCTCGATCTCGTCGCCCCCGCGAGGCCGGCTGCCCGCGATGGGGTGCATCTCGACGGTGCCCCCCTCCACCTTCACGAGCATCTCGGGCGACGAGCCGACCAGCGTGACCTCGCCGGTCTCGAAGAAGAACATGTACGGCGACGGGTTCACAGTGCGCAGCCCGCGGTACACGGCGAACGGGTCGAGCGACATCGGCGCCGAGAAGCGCTGCGACGGGACGACCTGGAACGCGTCCCCCGCGAAGATGTACTCGCGGCAGCGCTCCACCGCCGCCTCGAACGCCTCGCGGGACATGTTGCTGGTCACGGGGCCGAGCACCGGCTCGCCGGCGACGGCGGCGGGCCGCGGGAGCGGGCCTGACAGCCGGCCCTTCAGCTCGGCGATCGTCGCGACGGTGCGCCAGTACGCCGCCTCCTGCTCGTCGTCGTCCTCCTCCAGCGGGCAGGGCGCCACGATCGTGAGCGCGCGGCGCAGGTGGTCGAACACCACCACCGGGCCGGTGACGAGGGCGATCAGGTCCGGCAGGTCCCGGTCGTCGGGCGGCTCGTCGGGCAGGCGCTCGACGGTGCGCACCAGGTCGTAGCCGAAGAACCCGACCGCGCCGCCGGAGAACTCGAGGGGCTGGGGCGGCGGCGCCATCCGGACGGCGTCCACCACGTCCTCCACCGCCCCGAAGGGGTCGGACGCGTCGAGCGCGCGGTCGCCGTCCGGGCCGCTCACCACCAGCCGGCCCTCCGACCCGCGGATCACCGCCTGCGGGCGGATCCCGATCATCGAGTGGCGCCCCAGGCGGCCGTGCTCCACCGACTCCAGCAGGAACGCCGGCCCGCCGTCGCGCAGCTTCAGGTAGGCGCTGACCGGCGTCTCGCAGTCGGCGATGTAGGTGTGCGCCAGCGGCACCTGCCGGTGGCCGGCCGCGGCCAGGCCGCGCACCTCGCCGAGGTGCGGGGTCACGTCGATCTGCTGCCCGCGCCGCGGCGGGACCTCCAGGCGCAGGCGGGTCACGGGCGGCGGCGGGAGGCGAGCTCGGCGGCCACCTCGTCCAGGCTCACGCCCGTGGCGCGCCAGAGGACGGCGAGGTGGTAGAGCAGGTCGGCGCTCTCGTAGACCACCTGGCCGTGCTCCGCGCCCTTCGCGGCCACCACGACCTCGGTCGCCTCCTCCCCCACCTTCTTGCAGACGGTGTCGATGCCCTTGGCGAGGAGGCGGGCGGTGTAGGACGACTCGGGGTCGGCGGCCGCGGCGCGGTCGGCGACGGTGCGCTCCAGGTCGGCCAGCGCGGCGAACGGCTCCGGCGGGGCGCCGTCCGTGAGGGCGTCGCCGAAGCACGTCTCGGCCCCCGTGTGGCACGCCGGCCCGGCCGGGTCGACGAGCACCACGAGGCTGTCGCCGTCGCAGTCGAGCAGCACGGCGCGCACGGCCTGGGTGTTGCCGCTCGTGGCGCCCTTGCGCCACAGCTCCTGGCGGGAGCGGCTCCAGAACCACGTCTCCCCACGGGCCAGGGTCCGCTCCAGCGACTCGCGGTTCATCCACGCCTGGGTCAGCACCCGGCCCGTGCCGGCGTCCTGCACCACGGCGGGGATCAGCCCGTCGGCGCCGAAGCGCACGCGCTCGGCGACCGGCTCGGTCGCCTCCGGCGCCATCAGCCGTCCCCGTTCAGGGCGGCCAGCTCGGCCATGACCCCGACGGCGGACGACGTGCCGACGCGGGCGGCCCCCGCGCCGATCATCGCCTGCACGAGCTCGAGCGTGTCGATGCCGCCCGAGGCCTTCACGCCGACGCCCTCCGGGAGGGCGTCGCGCATCAGCTCGACGTCGTGGACCGACGCCTTCGTGCCGCGGCCCGTGCAGGTGCGCGCGAAGTCCGCGCCCACATCCGTCACGATCTTGCAGGCAAGCCGCTTCACCTTGTCGTTCAAGAGGGGCGCCTCGATGATCACCTTCACGATGACGTCACCGCGCGCGTCGTTCGCGGCGCGGCCGCGCACCGCGCGGACCACGCGCATCAGGTCGTCGCGCACGGCCTTGAACTCCCCTGCGAGCATCGCGTGGTAGTTCATGACGATCTCGATCTCGTCGGCGCCCTCGGCGACGGCCAGGTCGGCCTCGGCCATCCGCTCGGCGGTGGTGGACGCCCCGCCCGGGAAGTCGAGCACCGCGCACGTCTTGACGTCGCAGCCGCGCAGCAGGTCGGCCACCTGCGGCACGAAGCGCCCGTCGGCACAGAGGGCCGCGAAATGCAGCTCCCGCGCCTCGGCGCACGCCCGATCGATGTCCGCCGCGCTGGTATCCGGCGCGAGGACGGTGAGATCGAGCGTCTTGGTGAGGTCCTCCGCCCGCATCAAATGGGCGCCGGACGCCGCGAACCGCTCATCGGGCCGAGTATAGCGACGGGCTCGCGAGGGGCCCGTGCCTGAGCTGCCGGAGCTCCAGGCGCTGGCCGAGGGCCTGACCGCCCACCTCGCCGGCCGCGAGGTGCAGGGGGTCGCCGTGCACCACCCCGCCACGCTGAAGACCGCCGCGCCGCCTCCCGACGCGCTGGCGGGCAGGGCGATCCGGCGCGTGTGGCGGCGCGGGAAGCTCCTGGGCCTGGAAGTGGACGGCGGCCTGCACCTGGTGATCCACCTCATGCAGGCCGGCCGCCTCGGCATGGCGGCGAAGCCCGCGAAGCGGCCGGGACGGCAGGCGTCGCTTGACGTGGACGTCGGCGGCGACGAGGTGCTGCGCCTGCGCGAGCTGTCGACGAAGCGGCGGGCGTCCGCCCATGTGCTCGACGACGCCGGGCTGGCGGAGCACCGGCCCTACGCGCGGCTGGGCCCCGAGCCGATCGGCCTGCCCCCGGAGGGCTGGCGCGCCGTGCTCGACGGCCCCGGGGTGCTGCACACCGTTCTGCGCGACGGCCGGCGCGTCGCGGGGATCGGCCGCGCCTACGCCAGCGAGATCATGTGGGCCGCCAAGCTGGCGCCGTTCGCGCGGGCGTCCGCGCTCGACGACGACGCCGTCGCCCGCCTGGCCCGGGCCGCCGACGCGGTGCTGACCCAGGCGCTGGAGCGCGCCCGCGAGCGGATCACCACCGACATGCCGAACAAGGAGGCCCGCGTGACCGCGGTCCACGGCCACCACGGCGAGCCCTGCCTGCGGTGCGGCACCCGGCTCGAGCACGTGGCGTTCAGCGAGTACGACCTCGTCTACTGCCCCACCTGCCAGACGGGGGGTCGCGTGTACCGCGACCGGCGGATGAGCCGGCTGCTCGGATGACGGGCCCCAGGCGCGCGGTGGTGGTCCTGCCCGGCGCGGGCGTGCCGTTCGGCAACGTCGAGTTCCTGGCGCTCAGCGAGCACACGCCGCGGGTCAACGTGAGCGTGATCACGATGGCGCCGGGCCGCGACGGGCCGGAGGCCCACGTCCACGAGGCGGAGGACGACGCCTTCTACGTGCTGGAGGGCGAGCTGACGTTCCTGCTCGGCGACGACGCCGTGCGGGCGCCGGCCGGGACCTTCGTGCTGGTCCCGCCCGGCGTCCCGCACACGTTCGCGAACCGGACCGCGACGCCCGTGCGCGTGCTCAACATCCACGCGCCCGCCGGATTCGACCGGCGGCTGATGGGCTAGGCGTACTCCGCGAGGTAGCGCTCGAAGGTGCGGAGGTGGTTCTCCTCGTCGCGCAGGATCTCGATGACCATGTCCTGCGTCGCCCAGTCGACCCCGTCGCACGCCTCGATGATCCGGAGGTAGTGCTCGATCGCGCCCTTCTCCGCCTGGACGACGCCCTCGACGACCGTCTTCACGTCGGTCGCGTCGTCCAGCGGCTGGAGGTACGGCTGGTCCGAGCTGAACTCCGCCGAGCCGGGCGGGGTGCCGTAGAGGTCCTTGATCCGGCCCGCGAACGCCTTCGCGTGGCCGAGCTCCTCCCCGACGTCGGCCGACAGCGCCTCGGCGATCTCCTCCGCCCGGATCCCGTCGAGGGCCTCGGAGTTCGCCAGGTAGTTCATGACGGTCTCCATCTCCATCCAGTACGCCTGGCGGAGCAGCCCGAGGATCTCCTCGCGTTTCGCCGTCTGCCCCTCGGACAGGATGCCCGCGCCGACCCTGCTCGTCTCCGTCGCCATGCCCGCTCCCTCCCTCGTTCCGGTTCTGTGCGGCACAATAGCAAATCATTCAAGATAACTATGGACTTCGGTGAGCCTTCGATTTGCGATACACTGGCCCGCATGAGCACCGATGTCGCCGCCGACCTCCACCGCGCCCTGCGCGACCGCGGGCAGCGCGCCACGCCCCAGCGGCTGATGATCGCGTCCACGGTCTCCTCCCTACCCGGTCACGCCACGGCCGAGCAGATCCACGGCGCGGTGGCCGAGCGGATGCCGGGCGTGTCGCTGCCGACGGTCTACGCCACGCTCGAGCTCCTCGAGGAGCTGGGCCTGGTGCGCCGGCTGGCGTCCGCGACCGGGTCGGCGGTCTACGACCCCCGCACGGACGCGCACCACCACCTGGTGTGCCGCCGCTGCGGCCGGATCGCCGACGTCGATGGCGCGGTGGACGACGCCGCGGTCATGCACGCCGCGCGCCGCGCAGGGTTCGCGCCCGACGACGCCCAGCTGGTGGTGCGGGGCCTCTGCGCCGACTGCGCCGCCGCGGCCCAGGCGCCGGCGGCCCTGGGCTCCTAGGGGAGGTCGCCCTCCGGCCCCGCGACGGCGGTGGCCGTGCGGGCGCGCCACTCGGCGAAGCGGCCGTCCGGGGTCTCGAGCCACTCCCGCAGGTCGCGCTCGAAACGGTTCCAGCGGCGCGCCCGGGCGCCGTACTCGGGGAACCAGGTCTCCGGCTCGCCTTCCCTCACCTCACGCATTAGGCATACCTTACACGCTCGGCGCGCGGACATGGGGGACCGGTCGGCCGGAACCCGCCATCGCGCTACCCTCGGTGCGATGTCGACGGCCCGTTGGCGTGTGCTCTACGACGAGACGTGCGGCTTCTGCCGCTGGTGCGTCGGGGTGCTGCTCGCCCTCGACCGGCGGCACGCCCTGCGCCCCGTGGCGATCGGCTCCCATGAGGGCGCGATGCTCCTGGGCGATCTGGACGAGCGGACCCGCCGGGACTCCTGGCACCTGGTCGACCCGGAGGGCCGGCGCAGCTCCGCGGGCGCCGCCGTCGCCCCGCTGCTCGACCTGCTGCCCGCCGGCGGCCCGGCCGCGGCCGTCGCCCGGGCGCTTCCCGGCCCGGTCGAGCGCGCGTACCGGCTGATGGCCAGCAACCGCGCCACGGCGGGCCGGCTGGTCGGCGACGGCGCCCGCCAGCGGGCCGAGCGCCGGATCGCCCGGAGGGCCTAGAGCCCGAGGCGCTGCAGCATGGACTCGTCGTCGCGCCAGCGCTTGCGCACGCGCACGGTGAGGTCCAGGTGCACGTCGGTCCCCCACAGGCGCGACAGCGCCGAGCGGGCCGACGACCCGATGTCGCGGATCATCCCGCCGCCGCGGCCGACGACGATCCCCTTCTGCGACTCGGTCTCGACGAGCAGCGACGCGCGCACCACCACGCCGTGCCGGGCGGGCTCGATCTCGCGCACGTCCACCGCCAGCGCGTGCGGGATCTCCTGGCGCAGGCGCAGCAGGGCCGCCTCGCGGATCAGCTCGGCCGCGAGCTCCTCCTCGGTCTGGTCGGTCGCCATCCCCTCCGGGAAGTAGCGGGGCCCCTCGTGCAGCAGGCGCGGCAGGTCCGCGCGGAGCTCGTCGATGCCCCGGCCCTGCTTGGCGCTGACCGGGTGCAGCTCCACGAAGTCGACGAGCTCGGCGGCGCCGGCGATCGCCGTGACCGTCTGGTCGGGGGTGAGGCGGTCGACCTGGTTGACCACGGTGATCACGGGGAGGCGCGACGCCCGCAGGCGGTCGGCGATGAAGCGGTCGCCGCCCCCCACCGGCTCGGCCGCGTTCAGCACGAAGACGGCGGCGTCGCAGTCGGCCAGGCTCTGGTCGACCGTCGCCTGCATCCGCGAGGTGAGCACGTCGGCGGGTCGCTGGAACCCCGGCAGGTCCAGCAGGACGGCCTGCCAGTCCTCGCAATGGACGACCGCCGTGATCCGCCGGCGGGTGGTCTGCGGGCGGGGCGACACCGCCGCCACCTGCGACCCGGCGAGCGCGTTGGCCAGCGTCGACTTGCCGACGTTCGGGCGTCCCGCCAGGGCCACGAGCCCCGAGCGGTACGTCACCCCCACAGCTGGAAGATCACGATCGCGACGCAGGTCCCCAGGACGGCCCCGGCGAGGGTCTCGACCACCGAGTGGATGCCGGCCTCCACCCGCGACTGCGCAACCAGCAGCGCCATCAGGAACGCGAGCGTCGAGACCAGCACCGCGTGGCGGAGCGGCTCGGCGATGATCGTGATCGCCGCCCACGCGGCGAACGCCGCCGCCGCGTGCCCGCTCGGCAGCCCGCCGCGCAGCGGCGTGCCCCGCCCCGTCCACGCCTTGATGGCGATGACGAGGATCAACGTCAGGATCATCACCACCACCACGAGGTGGGTCGGCGAGCGCCGCACCCCCACCAGCAGGTCGCGGCTGTCGTCGGTGAGCCGGTCGTAGAAGACGAAATAGGCGACGGCGAGGGCGTTGACCGTCGCGACCAGCACCGCACCGGCGGCGACGTCCTTCGCGATCTTCACCAGCGGGTGGTACGTGGTCACGACCGCGTCGATGGCCGCCTCGATCGCCGTGTTCAGCATCTCGGCCACGAGCACCAGGCTCACGGCGGCCATGACCGCCACCAGCTCCAGGCGGCTCAGGTCGAGCAGCAGCCCCATCACCAGCACGAACACCGCCGCGGCGGCGTGGATCTGCATGTTCCGCTGGGTGCGGACGACGTAGACGATGCCCTCGAACGCCCAGTTGAACGACCAGCGCAGGCTGTGCTGGCGGGGCAGGCTCGACCGGGTCGCCGCCCTCAGCATGCGGCTGAAGCGCCGCTGCTCCGACTCGGGCGGCTCCTCGGGGGCCTTGGGCGGCGTCTGGGAGGTGGTCACGGCGCCTCGGCCACCAGCTCGTCCTGGAGCGCGAGCATCTCGCCGTCATCGACCTCGTGGTCCCACCCCAGGAGGTGCAGGACCCCGTGAACCGCGAGCGTCCCGAGCGGCTCCTGGGCGGCGTCCGGGCAGATCACCACGTCGCCGAGCTCCGGCGGCGGGCCTCCGGCGGGCCACTTCAGCGCCTCCGGGCCGTCCACCGGGAACGCCAGGACGTCGGTGGGCTCGGGCTTGCCGCGGTGCTCGCCGTTGATGCGCGCCATCTCGTCCGGGCCGACCACCATGAGCCCCACCGTCGCGTCGTGCAGGCCGAGGCGCTCGCAGGTCCAGACGACCCGGCCGACCAGCGCCCCGGCGCCGTCGCCGCGCGCCTCCACCTCGATCATCCCCGGCCGCTTCCCGTGCCGCCGGCGTCGGCGGCGTCGTAGGCGTCCACGATCCGCTGAACCAGCCGGTGGCGGACGACGTCGCGTCGGTCGAGCCGCACGAAGGCGATGTCCTTCACGCCCTCCAGCACGTCGATCGCGCTGAGCAGGCCGGATCGGGTGGCCGACGGCAGGTCGACCTGGGTGACGTCGCCGTTGACCACCATCCGCGACCCGTACCCCAGCCGGGTCAGGACCATCTTCATCTGCTCGGGCGTCGTGTTCTGCGCCTCGTCGAGGATGATGAAGCTGTCGTTGAGCGAGCGGCCGCGCATGAACGCGAGGGGCGCCACCTCCACCTGGCCGCGGTCGAAGAGCGCCTCGACGCGCTCCGGCTCGAGCATGTCGTAGAGGGCGTCGAACAGCGGGCGCAGGTACGGGTCGACCTTCGCGGCCAGGTCGCCGGGGAGGAAGCCGAGGCGCTCGCCGGCCTCCACCGCCGGGCGGGTCAGGATGATGCGGGCGACCTCGCGGCGCATCAGCGCCGCGGTGGCGATCGCCACCGCCAGGTACGTCTTGCCGGTGCCGGCCGGGCCGATGCCGAACGTGATGGTGCTCTGGCGGACGGCGTCGACGTAGCGCTTCTGCCCCGGCGTCCGCGGCGTCACCACGAAGCGGCCGTTTCGCCACACCACGTCGTCCAGGATCGGCCCGATCGGCTCGGAGCCCTCGACGGCGTCGGCGACGCTCTCGATGGTCCCGGGGGCGATCGGGTGCCCCTTCAGCACCATCTCCGCGAGCTGGCCCACCACCTCGGCGCCGGCGCGCACCCGCGCCTCCATGCCGGTCAGCGTGAGCCGGTTCCCCCGCAGGGCCAGCTCCACGTCCAGGCGGTCCTCGAGGTCGCGCAGCACGCGGTCCTGCTCGCCCGCCAGCTCGACGGCCACCCGGTCGTCGAGCTCGATGACCTGATCGACGCGCTCGACCGCGCTCACATGCTCACCGACAGTGTGCCGCCTCCCATGATGTGCCAGTGCAGGTGGTGGACGCTCTGGTGGGCGTCCGGCCCGTGGTTCGTGGTCACCCGGTACCCGCTGCCCTCCAGGTCCAGTTCCTCGGCGAGGCCGGCGATGAACGTGAGCATCGCGGCGCGGGTGGCCTCGTCGAGGCCGTCGACCGCCGCGATGGACGGCACGTGCTCGACCGGGACCACCAGGACGTGGACCGGCGCCTTCGGCGCGATGTCGTTGAAGGCCACGAAGCGCTCATCGCGCAGGACGACGTCGGCGGGGATCTCCCCACGCACCAGGCGGCAGAACAGGCAGTCGTCGCTCAGCGGTCCCCCTCCCAGGCGGGCGCGGACGCGATCGCCATCGCCGCGACGGCGGCCGTCTCGGCCCGCAGGATCGTGGGGCCCAGGCGGCAGACGGCCAGCCCGGCCTCACGGGCCCGCGCGACCTCCGCGCCGGAGAAGCCGGCGTCGGGGCCGACGACCAGCGACACGCGGGCGGACGCCCCGCCGTCGGCGACGGCGGTCGGGAGCGTCAGCTCGCCACGTGGGTCGATCAGGAAGCCCTCCCCGGCCGGGATCCCGGCCACGACTGCGTCGAACGCTAGCAGCCCCCGTACCCGTCCCACCCCTGCGGCCCCGGCCTGCCGCGCGGCGGCCGTGGCGACCCGGTCCAGGCGCTCGCGGCGGCGCACCCACGCGTCGTCGTCGGGCACCCGCCGGGCGCGCTCCGAGGCGAAGATCGTGACGGGGCCGACGCCCAGCTCCACCGCCTTCTCCACCACGACGTCGATGCGGTTCCACTCGGCCAGCCCCTGGTAGAGCGCCACCCGTGGCGGGGCCACGTCACGCGGCTCCCCCGTCGCCCGGACCGTCGCCTCCTGCCCGACCGCCACCACCACGGCGGGCCAGATGCGCCCGTCGGGCCCGATCAGCTCCACCGGGTCCCCCGCCCCGCGCCGCACGACGCGCGTGAGGTGGTGGGCGTCCTCCGGCGCCAGCGCGATCTCCCCGCCGGTGCCGGGGTCCTGGGGCACCGCGTATCGGAAGACGTGCCTCACGTGCGCCCCAGCAGGACGGTGGACCAGCCGTCGTCGTCGATGCGGTCGTCCACGATGAGCCCGGCGGGGGCGAACGCCGCGGCGACCCCGTCGACCTCCTCGGGCCGCATGCCCGACGCCACGAGGTGCCGCGGAGCCGGCGCCCGGAGCGCGGCGGCGAGCATCCGCAGGACCGTGCCGGTCAGGTTCGCCGTGATCGTGGGGGCCGCGGGGAGGCGGTCGGCGCCGATCGTGCGCAGGCCGACGGTCAGCGCGACGCCGTTGCGGCGGGCGTTCCCGATCGTCGCGGTCACCGACAGCGGGTCGTGGTCGATCGCCGTCACGGGGTCCCATCCCAGGCGGCGCGCGGCGACCGCGAGCACACCGGAGCCGCAGCCGACGTCGAGGAGCGGCCCGCCGGGTTCCAGCCCGGCGAGCACGGTGAGGCAGGCGCGAGTGGTGGCGTGCTGGGCGGTTCCGAACGCCATGCCGGGGTCGATCTCCACGTCCAGCAGCGGCGGCCGCGGCGCATCCCACGGCGGGCGCACGAGGAGCGTCCCCGCGATCTCCACCGGCCGGTGGAAGCGGCGCATCGCGTCCTGCCACGCAGGGTCCTCGGGGGCGGTCTCCACCGTCCCGGGGATGCCGGCGGCGGCGAGGGCGGCGCGGAGCCGGTCGGGGTCCGCGGAGCCCGGCGGGGTCCAGAGAATCAGGCGCACCGCGCCGTCCGGGGCGGCCTCCTCCATGCAGCCGGTGCCGAGCGCGGCACAGGCCTCGGCGGTGGCCCGCTCGGCGTCCGCCGCGGCGACGACCGCCGTGAGGCGGATCAGGTCAGCGGAAGGCGTGCTTGAGGCGGTCGAAGAAGCCCTCGTCCTCTTTGTAGCTCCGGGCGTCGAGCTGCGAGGCGAGCGTCTCGACCGCCTTCCGCCCCTCGTCCGTCTGGACGCGCGGGACGCGGACCTCGACCACGACGCGCTGGTCGCCGCGCCCGCGGCCGTTGAGGGCCGGGAACCCCTTGCCGCGCAGGACGTACTCGTCGTTGGGCTGCGTTCCGGGGCGCAGCTCGACGTGCGCCTCGCCGTCCACGGTGGGGACGGTGACGGAGGCGCCGGTCATGGCGTCGGTGACGGGGACGGCGACGCGCGTCACGACGTCGAGGCCCTCGCGGCGGAACCGCTCGTCCTCGGCCACCTGGACCTGCACGTAGAGGTCGCCGGCGGGGGCGCCGCGCTCGCCCGCCGCGCCGCGGCCGGGGATCCGGATGCGCTGCCCGTTGGCGATGCCCGCCGGGATGTCCACCGTGAGCTGCTGGGTGGTGGGCCTGCGGCCGGATCCGCGGCAGTCGGCGCACGGCTCGGCGGGGCGCTCGCCCTCGCCGTGGCAGTCGGGGCACACCGACGTGCGCAGGAACTGCCCGAACGGCCCGCGCGACACCTGGCGCACCTGCCCCTGTCCGCCGCACGTCTCGCAGCGGGTCATGTGCGTGCCGGGCTTCGCGCCGAGCCCATCGCACGTCTCGCAGGCGCCGACGATCCCGTACTCGAGCGGCCGGGTCGCGCCCTGGGCGGACTCGGCGAACGTGAGCTGCACCGCGACCGCGACGTCCTCGCCCCCGCGGCTGCCGCGGGTCCCCCGCCCGAAGATGTCGCCGCCGAAGAACGCGTCGAACAGGTCCTGGAACGACCCGAAGTCGGAGAAGTCGGCCCCGCTCTGGCGGCCGCGGAGGCCGTCGTGGCCGTAGCGGTCGTACAGATCGCGGGCCTCGGCGTCGGCGAGCACCTCGTAGGCCTCGGCGCACTCCTTGAACTGCGCCTCCGCCTGCGGGTCCGGGTTGACGTCCGGGTGGAGTTCGCGGGCCTTGCGCCGGAAGGCCTTCTTGATCGCCGACTCGTCCGCGTCCCGCGGGACGCCGAGGATCTCGTAGTAATCGCGCTTCATCGAGGTCGTCCGCGCACAGTAGCAAGGGGGCCCGCGCCCCCACCCCAAGGGGCATCGGCGCCGCCGCAGGGCGTCTGAAGCCTCGACCACCGGGGAGGAGCCAACGCCCATGCCCAGCGGCTATCGTGCGAACCGGGACATGGAGCAACGGACCAACGCCCCACTGCGGCGGATCCTCCCCGCAATCGCCGCCCTGCTGGGCGCCCTCGCCCTCGCCGGGCCCGCGGCGGCCCAGAACCTGGGCGCGCCCGACTCCCCGCCCGGGGCCACGCCGGCCCCCGCCCCGACGGAGGTCGCGCCGGCGCCCACCCCGGCCGCGCCCGCCGCGGCGACGCCGCCCACGCCGGCGGCCACCCCCTCCGACACGCCGGATCCGGGGGCCGACCCCGCCGCCCCGGCGGACGACGCCGCGGCCCAGACCGACGCCGAGGCGCAGGCCGCGGCCGCCGTCGAACACGTCCGGGCGCTGCGCGCCGCCGCCCAGCGCAAGCGGATCAGGGCGAACATCGGCGCCGTCCGCGATGCGGCGCTGGAGGGCGGCAAGGCGCTCGCGGGCACCCGGCAGGGGGCGCGCGCGGCGGCGGCCGCCCCGCCCGCCGCGACCCCCGCGGCCGTGGCGCCGGTGGTCACATCGGACACGGCCTCGGAGGACCGCCGGGAGATGATCCTGGCGGGCCTGCTCGGCGCGGCCGCGCTGGGCCTGCTGCTCGTCGCCTACCCGGCCGTCACCCGACGCGGCGGCGCGCTGCAGCGGGTCCGGCTGGAGATCGCGGGCGTCTCCGTGGCCTGCGTGCTCGTGCTGCTGCTGGTGCTCGCCGGGGTCGTCTAGCGGGCGGCGACGGCCTCCGGCTCGGCGTCGGCGTCCGGGTCGTGGTCGGGCGGCGGGAACCAGATCCCGCGGGTGCGGTCGATCAGGCGCTGCGGGCCGACAGGCGGGTCCTGGACGGGGCCGCCGACGCTCGGGAGCATCTCCGAGAGGACGGTCATGACCCGGTCGGTCGCCTGGCGGTTGCGCTCGTGGCGGCTCGGCGCGTCGATGTCGGACAGGTCGATGGGCGGCCCGAAGCGGAGCCGGGCCGGGCCCCGGAACAGCTGGGTGTTCCAGATGACCGCGGGGATCACGGTGACGCCGGGGCGCAGGCCGAAGAACCCGGCGCCGGGGGCGCCGCGACGCATCGTGCCGCGGCGGCTGACGTGCCCCTCGGGGAACACGACCACGGCGTGCCCCTCCCCCAGCAGTTCGACGGCGCGGCGGATCGCGGTGAAGTCCGCCGGCTTGGAGCGGTCGAGCGGGATGGCGCGGTAGGTGCGCAGGATCCAGGCGAAGACAGGGTGCTTCTGGAACAGCTCCCGCTTGGCGATCATCGCGGTCCGGCGCTTGCGCGCGGCGGCCATGAGGATGATCGGGTCGGCCACCGAGACGTGGTTGCAGACCAGGAGCACCGGCCCGGTCTCCGGGACGTGCTCCACCCCGAACCGCCGCATCCGCAGCGGATAGAGGTAGAGCACCGGCAGCACGATCAGCTTGGAGAGGCGCCAGAGGAGCCAGTCGGCGATGGACCGTCCGCTCACCGGTCGGCGTCCTCCTCGTCCTCGTCGTCGGGGTGGCGGGCCAGGTTCGCCTGGGCCGCCTCGATGATCGTGTGGGCCTCCTCCAGGTTCGGGGCCTGGTGCAGCAGACGCGTCAGGCTCCGCGCGTCCCGTGCGACCAGGTGGTCCACCGCCCCGTCCTCCACCCAGAACGGCGCCGCGTCGGGATCCTGACGCAGCAGCTCCACGGCCTGGTGGCCGCAGTCGAGCGTGTAGGTGGCGATGGCGTAGCGCCCCGGGGTCGACGACTCGGCCTCCGGCTCCCACGGCACCAGCGGCTGCGAGCGCAGGCCGCCCGGCTCGACCACCTCGGACGCCAGGTCGACGTCGCGCCACGCCAGGTCGACCGGCACGCGCAGGTCGAACAGCAGGCTCTCGGCGTCCTCCACCCGCTCGGCGGCGCTCGCCAGGACCGCGGCCACCCAGTGGGCCTCGGCGAACGACAGCCCCGTGAACAGGTCGGCCTCGTCCAGGAGCGGCGCGAGCTGGGCGTCCGGCCGGGTGCTGATGCCGACCGCGTACTCCTCGGGCCCATAGGCGCCGGCCTCGACCTTCGCGAGGACGCGCACGGCGGCGGATCCGTCGCCGATCAGGGGCCGTCGCCACACCTCGAGGATCTCGAAGCGGTCGTCGATGGTGCGGGGTTCGTCGTCGGTCACGCGGGGACGTCCTCGGGTCGGGAGCGGCTCAATGTAGGGCACCGGGTCGCGGGCTGCCCACCTCAGCGCACCAGGCCGTCGAGGAAGGTGTCGATCGCGAACAGGAAGCGCTCGCGCCCGCCGCCCGAGACCAGGACGGCCGCCTGCTCCACCAGGTTGGGGTAGCGGTCCGCCGGGAGCGACGCGAAGATCCCCTCCAGCATGTCCTTGTCGTAGGGGTCCGGCGCCCCCGCCGCCTCGCGCTCCTGCTCGATGACCGTCTCGACGGCGTTCGCCGTGATGATCAGTGCCAGCGCGTCGATGGCCCAGGCGGCCCGCTGCGGGTCCACGCCGCCCGCGAGCAGCAGCGCCAGCATCTGCTCCGAGACGGCCAGGGCGTTCGGTCCGGACGGCACCTCCGCGAGCGCCACCCGCGCGATCCCGGGGTGCGCCTCCATCGCCTCGAGCGCCGCGACGCACAGGTCGCGGAGCTGCTCCCGCCACCGCGCCGGATCGGCCGGCTCCAGCCGGATCGTGGCCGCCACCTCGTCGAACAGCAGGCGCAGCAGGTCGTCGCGGTTCGCCACGTACACGTAGAGCGACGCCGCGCCCGTGTCGAGCGCCTTGGCGACGCGACGCATCGAAAGGGCGTCGATCCCCTCGTCGCGCAGGATGGCCAGGGCCGCGCCCACCACCGCCCGCTCGCTCAGCGGCGGCTTGGCCGGGCGGTCGCGCGTCGAGCGCCGTCGGGGGGTGTCGGTGGCCACCGGGTCGATCCTAACCTCGCGGGTTGACACGAACAGTGTACGCCACGTACGGTGTTCGTCACGAACACTGTTCGTAAGAACTCGCTCACCGATGGACGAAGGACCACTCATGACCGACACCACCACCGCAGGACCTCCCCCCGCCGACCTCGGCGTCGGGGGCCGCGCGGCCTCCGCGGCGACGGCCGTCGCGGGGAGCATCGCGAAATACCCCGGCCGCTGGCTCGTGTTCGCCGCCGTGCTGCTGGCCGACGTCATGGACCTCGTCGACTCCACCGTCACCAACGTCGGTGGACCCGCGATCCGCGAGGACCTCGGCGGCGGCGAGTCGCTGCTCCAGTGGCTGGGCGCGGCGTACACGCTCGCGTTCGCCGTCTTCCTGATCACGGGCGCCCGGCTCGGCGACCTGTACGGGCGCCGGCGCCTGTTCCTGATCGGCGCGGCCGGCTTCACGCTGGCGTCGGCGGCGTGCGCGCTGGCCTGGTCGCCGGAGGCGCTCATCTCCATGCGGGTGCTGCAGGGCGCGTTCGGCGCCCTGATGATCCCCCAGGGCTTCGGGATGCTCACCGAGGTGCTCGACGAGCACGACATGCCCAAGGCCTTCGGGCTGTTCGGCCCGATCATGGGCATCTCCGCGGTGCTCGGCCCGATCATCGGCGCCCTGCTGATCGAGGGGGACATCCTCGGGACCGGGTGGCGGATGATCTTCCTCGTCAACGTCCCGCTCGGGCTGGTGTGCCTGGCGTTCGGCGCCCGGTGGATGCCGCGCACGGTCGTGGCCCGCGGGGGCGGCCTGGACGTCCTCGGGATGGTGCTCGTGGGCGCCGCCGCCCTGGCGCTGGTGTACCCCCTCATCGAGGGCCGGGAGAAGGGCTGGCCGGCGTGGGTGTTCGCGCTCATGGCCGTCGGCGCGCTCCTGGCCGTGGCCTTCGCCCGCTACGAGCGGCGGCTCCCCGCGGGGAAGGCGCTGATCCAGGTGACCCTGATGAAGAACCGGGCCTTCACGTCCGGCACGGCGGTGGCCGCCGGCTTCTTCGCGGCCTTCGCCGGGATCATGCTGGTGCTCTCGCTCTTCTGGCAGGTCGGCGAGGGCTTCACGCCGATCAAGGCCGCGCTCTCCCTGGTCCCGCTGTCGCTCGGCATGGTCGTCGGGATGGTCGCGTCCTTCGCCCTGGTGGAGCGCCTCGGCCGCGCGCTTGTGCACACGGGCATCGTCACCGCAGCGGTCGGACTCGCCGGCATGGCGCTCACGGCCTTCGGGCAGGACCACCCGTCGCCCTGGGCGATGGTCCCCTCGGTGGCGGTCGTCGGCATCGGCGCCGGCATCGTGTTCGGCCAGCTGTTCGACGTCATCCTGAACGGCGTTGTCGAGGCGGAGGTGGGCACCGCGTCCGGTCTGCTCAACGCCCTGCAGCAGCTGGCGTTCGCGCTGGGCATCGCCACCGTGGCGACGCTCTTCTTCAACGTGATGGACGCGCCCCACCTGCCGTCCTACGCGCTCGGCGTCACGGCCCTCGTCGCGATGATCCCGCTGGCGGCCAGCTTCGTCCTGGCCTTCCGGCTCCCCGCGCGGGCGCGGGCCGGCACGACCCACTGAGCGGCGCGGCGCCGCCCGGATCCCTACTCGTCGTAGACGTCCTCGACGTAGCGGGACAGGATCTGGGCGGCGCCGCGGACCGTCGCCATCGCCAGGCGGTAGTCCATCCGCGTGGGGCCGAACAGCGACACGGTCCCGAGGTTGCGGCGGGCCACCCCGTAGTTGGCCGCGACCATGCTGAGCCCCGACAGGCTCCGGTCCGCGAGCTCCGACCCGATCCGCAGGTACACCTGGTTCCGCCCGAGCGCCCCCCGGAGCATCGCGAGCAGCTGGTAGCGCTCCTCCAGGCTCTCCATGAGGGCGTCGATCGCGATGAGGTCCAGGTGGCGCTGCTCCGCCAGGAAGCGGGCGCGGCCGCCGACGAAGATGCTCGCCGACCCCTCGCCCTCCAGGTCGAGCACCGCCGGGGAGAGCACCTCCAGGAAGGCGCGCTCCCGCGGCGACAGCGACGCGTCGTCCAGGCGCGTCTCGATGGTCCGCGTGCCCACGGCGGCGCCGACCAGCCGGTCGTTGAGGAACGCCCCGGCCCACTCGCACAGCCCGTGGTCGACGGCGCGGTCGAAGGCGAACACGCGCTTGGTGACGGCCCCCGTCGAGGTGATGACCACCACCATCACCACCTGGGGCTGGAGCGGCAGCACCTCCACGTGCTTGACGGTCGACGACATCGGCGCCGGCGCCGTGACGATGCCGAGCAGGTTGGTGACCTGGGCCACCACGTCGGCCAGCCGGGCGAGCGCCTCGTCGACCTCCCGCTGCACCTGGGTCAGGTCGAGGGCGGTCTCGATCATCGCCGGCGGCTGGGCGGGCGGGTCGCGCGTGAGCAGCGTGTCGACGTAGTACCGGTAGCCGCGGTCGGTGGGCACGCGGCCCGCCGACGTGTGCGGGTGGTCCAGGAAGCCGAGCTCCTCGAGGCGCGCCAGCTCGTAGCGCACCGTGGACGACGCGAAGTCGAGGCCCTCGCGGCCCGCGATGTTCTTGCTGCCGACCGGCTGGCCGGAGGCGATGTGCTCCTCGACGACCGTCCGCAGGATCAGCTCCTGCCGCGGCTTCAGCCCGGGGTCGTCGGTCGTCATGCGTACTCCATGAGCTGGTGCAGGATCGCGTTCTGCACGAAGCGGCCCTCGCGGGTCAGGGCGACGGTGCCGTCGCCGCGCACGAGCAGGCCGGCGGCCTCCAGGCGCGCCATCGCCTCGGGGTGGTCCGGCGGGCCGGCCCAGCCGATGTCCATCCCCCGCCCCAGGCGCAGCCCGAGCATCCAGCGCTCGCGGCGCAGGTCGTCGTCGTCGAGCGGCTCGCGGGTGCGCGACGGGGCGGCGCCCGCCGCGTGGGCGTGGAGGTAGCCCTCCAGGCTCGGCGCGTTGCGCGAGCGGCGACCGGCGACGGTGCTGACCGCGCCGACCCCGATCCCCAGGTAGTCGGCGGCGCCCCAGTAGGCGAGCGAGTGGCGGCACTCGTGGCCGGGCCGGGCGAAGTTGGCCGTCTCGTACCAGCGGTAGCCGGCGTCCTCGAGGCCGGCGACGATGCGCCGGTAGGCGTCGGCGCCCTCGTCCTCGTCGGCCGGCTCGGCGCCCATGCGCTCCAGGGCGGTGCCCGGCTTGATCTCGAGCTCGTACCAGGAGACGTGGTCCGGCCCGAGCGCCAGGGCGTCGGCCAGGTCGGCCTCCAGGTCGGCGGGCGTCTGGCCGGGCACCCCGAACATGAGGTCGATGGAGAGGTCCTCGAACCCGGCGGCGCGGGCGCACCCGACCGCGTCGCGGGCCTGCTGCGCCGTGGCCTGCCGGTCGAGCGCCGCGAGGAGGTGCGGCCGGAACGACTGGACGCCCAGCGAGATGCGGTTGATCCCCATCGCCCGCAGCTCCCGCAGCGCGCGCCGGTCGACCGTCTCCGGGTTCGCCTCGATGCTGACTTCGGCGTCGTCCGCCAGCCGCGGCCCGATCCGCTCCATCAGCGCACGCAGGCGCCGCGGCCGCATGAGCGTGGGCGTCCCGCCCCCGAGGTAGACGGTGTCGAGCGGGCCGAGCGCATCGCCCTCGCGGTCGAGCTCGCCGCAGAGGGCGTCGAGGTAGGCGTCGCGGCGGCCGAGCTGCCCCACGTGGACCACGAACGCGCAGTAGCCGCAGCGCGACGCGCAGAACGGCAGGTGGACGTAGAGGTGGCGGACGCTCACTTGCCGTTGCCCCTGCCGTCGTCGCCGATCTGGAGCACGGACAGGAAGGCCTCCTGGGGCACCTCGATGGCGCCCACCTGCTTCATCCGCTTCTTCCCCTCCTTCTGGCGCTCGAGCAGCTTGCGCTTGCGGCTGATGTCGCCGCCGTAGCACTTGGCGAGCACGTCCTTGCGCCGCGCCTTGACCGTCTCGCGGGCCAGGATCTTGCCGCCGATGGCCGCCTGGATCGGTACCTCGAAGAGCTGGCGCGGGATCGTCTTGTGCAGGCGCTCCACCAGGCCCTTGCCGCGGGCGTAGGCCTGGTCGCGGTGGACGATCATCGACAGCGCGTCGACCTGGTCGCCGGCCAGCAGGATGTCGAGCTTCACCAGCGGGCTCTCGCGGTAGCCGACGATCTCGTAGTCGAGGGAGGCGTACCCGCGCGTCCGGCTCTTCAGCTGGTCGTAGAAGTCCAGGACGATCTCGGCGAGCGGCAGGTCGTAGACCACCTGCTGGCGGTTCTCGATCGGCTCCATCGTGACGAAGACGCCGCGCCGGTCCTGGCAGAGGCCCATCACCGCGCCGACGCCGTCCTGGGGGACGAGGATCGTGGCCCGGACGTACGGCTCCTCGATCATCTCGATGGAGGTGGTGGGCGGGAGGTCCACGGGCGAGCGGACGGCCTTCACCTCACCGCCGGTCGTGGTGACCCGGTACTCCACGTTCGGCGTGGTCGCGAGCAACTCCAGGTCGTACTCGCGCTCGAGGCGCTCGCGCACGATGTCCATGTGCAGCAGGCCGAGGAACCCGCAGCGGAAGCCGAAGCCGAGGGCCTGCGAGGTCTCCGGCTCCCAGCGCAGCGACGCGTCGTTGAGCGACAGCTTCTCGAGGGCGTCCCGGAGGTCGGGGTAGTCGTCCGCGTCCACCGGGAAGAGGCCGCAGAACACCATCGGCTTGACCTCGCGGTAGCCGGGGAGCGGCTCGGCGGCCGGGTGGATCGCACGGGTGAGCGTGTCGCCCACGCGCAGGTCGCCGAGGCTCTTGAGCCCGGTCACCAGGTAGCCGGTCTCCCCCGCCGCAAGGCGCCCGGTGGGCGTCATGACGGGCGACATCACGCCGATCTGCTCCGCGTCGACCACCAGGCCGGTCTGCATCGCCACGAGCTTGTCGCGCTCGTCGAAGGCCCCGTCCACCACGCGGACGAAGGCGACGACGCCGCGGTACTGGTCGTAGACCGAGTCGAAGATCAGGGCGCGGGCCGGCGCGTGCGGGTCGCCGGCGGGCGCCGGGACGCGCTCCACGATCGCCTCGAGCACCTCGGCCACGCCCTCACCCGTCTTGGCGGAGATCCGCAGGACCCTGTCGGGGTCCTCACCGATCAGGTCCGCCACCGCCCGGCCGTGCAACTCCGGGTCGGCCGCCGGCAGGTCGATCTTGTTGAGCACCGGGATGATCTCGAGGTCGCCCTCGATCGCCAGGTACGTGTTCGCGAGCGTCTGGGCCTCGATCCCCTGGCTCGCGTCGACCACCAGCAGGGCGCCCTCGCATGCGGCCAGGCTGCGCGAGACCTCGTACGAGAAGTCCACGTGACCGGGCGTGTCGATCAGGTTGAGCTGGTAGGTCTCACCGTCGGACGCCGTGTAGTGGACCCGCACGGCCTGGGCCTTGATCGTGATGCCGCGCTCGCGCTCGAGGTCCATGGAGTCGAGCACCTGGCTGCGCATGTCGCGCTCGGCCACGGCCCCCGTGCGCTGGAGGATGCGGTCCGCCAGCGTCGACTTCCCGTGGTCGATGTGGGCGATGATGCAGAAGTTGCGGATGTGGTCCTGGTCCACGATCCCTCATGGTAGCGGCCGTCTCAGGCGCCCCAGGGCCCGCAGCTCGCCCATGTCGAACGCCTGGGCCGCCGCCAGGTAGGCGAACGCCGCGGCGGCGACCGACGCCCCGACGCTGATCAGCTGGCCGATCTCCCCCCGGCCGAGGGCGTCGTCGAGCACCCGCCAGACGCACCACGCGAGGAGGGCCGACACGCCGCTGGCGACCAGGCTCCGGCTGGCCCCGTCGAGAACCCAGGCCCCGTGCAGCCCGCCGAGCTCGCGGTCGAGCAGCCAGAGCATGATCCCGAACGTGATGATGCTCGACAGCGAGGTTGCCAGGGGGATGCCGCCGGTGCCGAGGGGCTTGTAGAGGGCCGCGTCGAAGGCGGCGTTGAGCACCACGCCGAGCGCCGCCACCTTCGTCGCGAGCCACGGCTGCTGGAGGCTGAAGAAGGCGCGGATCACCAGGAGGCTGGCGCCGTTGAACGCCAGGCCGATGGCGAAGAACACGAGCGCCTCGGAGGTGAGCGACGTGCTCTGCGCGTCGAACTCGCCGCGCTGGAAGACCAGCCGCACCACCGGCTCCGCCAGGACCAGCAGGAACGCCGACGCCGGCAGCAGCATGAAGAAGATCTGCCGCAGGCCGCGGGCGATCGTGGAGCGCATGCCCACCATGTCGTCGCGGGCGGCGAGGCGCGAGATGGCCGGGAACAGCACCGTCGAGATCGCGACGCTGAACACGCCCTGCGGCAGCAGGTACAGGCGGAACGCCGCGTCGATCGCCCGCGGGGCCTGGTCGCTGACGAGGGTCGCGAAGATCGTGTCCACCGTCAGGTTCACGTTGATGAGCCCCAGCCCGAGGGTCACCGGCAGCATCAGGATCAGGACCTGCCGCACGTGCGGCCCGCGCCAGTCGAGGGAGAACGGGAAGGGGCCCTCGCGGCGGAACGCGGGGACCATGTACAGCAGCTGGGCGACCGTCCCGACCACGATCGCCACCGCGTAGACGGTGATCCGGTCGTCGTCCGGCACCAGCGGCGTCACCACGACCAGCGCGGCGATGATGACCACGTTCCAGAGGACGGGGACGAACGCGGTGATGGCGAATTGGCCGCCCGCCTGGAGCACCGCCGCCACCAGGCCGGTCAGGCCCAGCAGCACGACGATCGGGAACATGATCCGCGCCAAATGGACGGTCTCGTCCACCAGGCTCTGGTCGAGCCCCGGGGCGAACAGCGGCATCAGCCACGGCGCGAAGATGATCGCGAGCAGCGTGATCAGGCCGAGCACCATCGTGATCAGCCCGATGAAGGCGCCCACCAGGCGCTGCGCCTCCTTCTGGCGGCCTTGTTCCTCCAGCTCGGTGAACACGGGCACGAACGCGGCCGACAGTGCCGAGTCGGCGACCAGGCTGCGCAGCAGGTTCGGCACGTTGAACGCGACGACGAACGCGCTGATGGCCCCGGACGTGCCGAAGATCGCGGCGGCCACGATCTCCCGGATGAGCCCGGCGATGCGGCTGACGCCCGTCCACGCCCCGAAGACGGCGGTGGAGCGGCCGAGGCCGGTGGTCACGTCGCCGGGCCGCGCGCCCCCGTCGCCCCCCTCCGGCGCCGCCCGCCGGGCCCGTCGGGCGCTCACGGGTGGCCGTCCCCGGCCGGGACCGCTACCATGCACCGCCGACCGAACCACGGAGGACCGCCCGCGTGGCGAACATCAAGCAGCAGAAGAAGCGCAACCGGCGCTCGCTGGAGCAGCGGGACCGGAACCTGCGGTACCGCTCCACCATCAAGACGCTCCTGCGGCGTCTCGACGAGGCCGCCGAGGGTGGCGAGGACATCGACACCCGCGCCAAGGAGCTGGAGCACCTCATCGATCGCGCCGCCGCCGAGGGCGTGATTCACCGCAACAACGCCGCGCGCAAGAAGTCCCGCGTGGCGCGAATCTCCCAGAAGATCACCGCTTAGGCTTCGCGTCCGGCGGCCACCGGCCTGCCGCGCATCAGCCCGATGAGGTCGCGCACCGCGGCCTCCAGCACCAGCCGCTCCCCGTCGTCTCGGGAGCGGCCGAGGCGCGCCAGCTCCGAGACCCGGAGGTCCAGCTCGAGCGCCGCCAGCCGCGCCACCGCCCGCTGCGCCGCGCCGGGCGTGACGGAGCGCGCCTGCTCGGCGAGGATGCGCGCCGGGTAGCCCTTCACCCCGGTCGCGGCGGCCACGGCGTCGGGTGACGGGTCGGGGCCGAGGCCCTGCGCCAGCGCCAGCGACCGGAACCGGTTCGTCAGCTGGACCTGGATGACGATCGGCGCGGTGGGGTCCTCCCCCGTCGCCAGGTCCTGGAGCAGGTCGTACGACCGGGCCGCGTCGGCCCGGACGATCGCGTCGGCCAGCTCGTAGGCCTTCGCGTCGGGGTGGGGCGGCACGAGGGCCTCGACCATCTCCTGCGTGATCGGCTCGCCGCCGGCGTAGGCCGCGAGCTTCTCGGCCTCCCGGGCGAGCTCCATCGTGGTGATGCCGCCGCGCCGGGCGTCCGGCCGGTCCACCACGACCCGCTCCACCACGGCGCGGGCGACGGCCGCCGAGGCGGAGCCGCCGGCGCGCTGCACCTCCTGGCGGAAGTGCTCGACGAGCCACTGGGTCCGCTCGCGCCCCTTGGCCTTCGGGTCGGGGCCGTAGCGGAGCTCCCCGCCCAGCTCCGCGATCGCGGCGTGGAGCTTCGGCGTGAGCTGCCCGGACGCCACCAGCGCCAGGCACGCCCCGGGGTTCGGCGCGGCGAGGTAGTCGAGCAGCGCCCCGGCGGCGTCGGCCTTCCACGCGTCGGCACCGTCGACCAGCACCAGGCGCAGCCCGGCGAACGAGAGCGCCTCGCAGGCGGCGGCCACGTCCTCCGCCGGCGACTCGTCCGCCCGGAAGCGCTCCGGCGACATGCCGCCCTCCCGCTCGACGCGGGCGACGAGCCGGGCGAGCGCCCGGTCGATCGTCGCCCGGTCCTCCCCCCAGATGACGTACGCGGGCTTGAGCGGTTCCTGGGCCATCGACCGGCCAGGTTACCGCGTGCCCGCGACGCCGAGCACGCCGCCGTCGAGCACGGCGGTGACGTCGCCGGAGCGGTCCGTGCGCCACGCCGCCGAGCCCGCCGCCGCCAGCGCGGCGAGCGTCTCGGGCCGCGGGTGGCGGAACGCGTTCCCCTCCCCCGCCGAGATCAGCGCCACCCGCGGGCGCATCCGGGCCAGCTCATCGGGCAGCCCGGGGTCCTCGGAGCCGTGGTGCGACACCTTCAGCACCTCCACCCGGCCGGTCACCAGCCGGCGGAGCGCGTCGGACTCGGCGTCCGCGGTCAGCAGCACGTCGAGCGGCCCCGCCGACGCCAGCGCCACCAGGCTCCACGGGTTGGGATCGGCGCCCCGCGGCCGCGGCCCGCGCGGCGACAGCACCCGCACCCGCCATGGCCCCACCCGGAACGCGGCCCCGGAGCGGAGCTCCCCGGCCGGCACGCCGCGCCGCCGCGCGTCGTCGAGGGCCGCCTGCGCCCACGGCAGCCACCCGTCCTCGGGCGGCACCGGGCTCAGGACGGCCGCCACCGGCATCCGCGCGAGGACCTCCCGCGCCCCGCCCACGTGGTCGAGCGAGTCGTGCGTCAGCACCATCGCGTCCAGCCGGTGCACCCCGAGCCGCCGCAGGGCTGCCACCACCGGCGCGGCGCGCCCGTCGCCGCCCGGCGGGCCGGTGTCGAACAGCGCCGCCGACCCGTCCGGCCCCCGCAGCAGGATCGCGTCGCCCTGGCCGATGTCGAGGGCCGTCACCGCCGGCCCCGCCGGCCATGGCGCGGGCGGCTCGGGACGCCCGAGCGCCCACCCGCCCGCCACCATGAGCACCACCGCGGCGGCCGCGACCCGCCACGTCGCCGGGTGCCGCACCCACGCCGGCGGCCCGCCGGGCCGGACCCAGGCCGCGGCCGCCACCACCGCGGCCGGGAGCGCCGCGAGGGCCGGCGCCGCCCACCCCGGCAGGTCGACCGCGGCGCCGGGCAGCCGCGACGCCCACTTGGCCGCCTCCAGCAGCAGCCACGCCCCGGCTCCCGCGAGCCACGACAGCGCCACCCCGGCCGCCGGCACCAGCGCCCCGGCGGCCATCCCGAGGAGCGCCAGGATCACCACCGGCGCCGCCACGGGCACCGCGACGACGTTCAGCGCCAGGCCCACCACCGACAGCCGCCCGAAGTGCGCCACCGTCACCGGCGCCGTCGCCAGCCCCGCCGCGGCAGCCACCGCCGCGAGGCCCGCGACCCGCCCGGGCAACCACCCGCGCATCCAGCCCTCGAGCGGCGGCGCCAGCAGGAACAGCCCCGCCACCGCGGCGAACGACAGTTGGAGCCCGGGGTCCCCGATCGCCCGCGGGTCGTGCGCGAGCAGCGCCGCGAGCCCCGCCAGCATCAGGTACCAGCGCTCCCGCGGCGCCGACCGCAGCTCGGCGAGCAGCCCCAGCCCGCCGGCGATCCCGGCCCGCGCGACGGACGCCCCGCCGTCGCACGCCAGGCAGTACGCCGCCATCACCAGTGCCGCGCCGCCCACCGCGGCGCGTCGCCGCGCGCCCAGCGCCCGCAGCAGCGCGAGGGCGGCGAGGGCCACGACGGTCACGTTCTGCCCGGAGACGGCCAGCAGGTGCCAGAGCCCCGCGTCCCGGAACGCGGTCGCCGCCTCCTCCGACAGCTCGTCGCCGCCGCCGAGCGCCATGCCGCGCACCAGCGCCTCCCGATCCCCGGAGAGCCCCGCCCCGGCGTGCGCCGACGCCCACGTCCGCCACCGGTCCCGGAGCCCGTCGAGCCCGCCGCGCCGCCCCGCCGGCGTCATCCGCTCGGGGCGGAGCCGCCCCGCGATCCCCTGCCGCGCCAACCAGGCCCGCCACCAGTCCGGCGACGCCGCCCCCGCGGGCGCCCGCATCCACCCCTCCACCCGCACCCGCTCCCCCAGGGCGGGCGCGCCCGGCCCGGCCGCCAGGTCGAGCAGCAGCCGCGTCCGCCCCGGCAGCCGCTCGCCCGACGCCGTCCGCAGGTCGTCGGCGCGCGCCCGCGCCCGGAGCCCGCCGAACCCGTCCGGCCGCGGTGGCGCGTCGACCACCACCGTCCCGCTCACCCGCACCGGCACCGCGACCGCCGGGGGCGCCGTCGCCGCGTACCGCGCCGACCCCCAGGCGACGCCCGCCGCCCCCGCCGCCACCAGCAGCAGCGCGAGCGCCGGCGCTGCGGCGCCACGCACCGCCGCCAGCCCGGCTCCCGCCGCCGCGACCAGGCACACCGCCAGCCCCGGCGCGGGCGCACCGATCCCGGCGAGCGGTGCGCACAGCCCGGCGCAGAACGCCGCGAGAACGGCGTGCGGGGCGGCGCGCAGCCATGCCGGCGCCGCCGCGTGACGGCGGGCGCCGACGGGCATGCGCCGAGGCTAGGCCGGTGTCCCGGCGCGCCTCAGCACGCGGATGTGACGCCCGGCGCGCGGAAGCGCGCCGGATAGGGTCACCCTTCGGCCAGCGGCTCCCCGGCGCTGGGGTACGGCATCCGCTTGGCCTTCTTCTCCTGCTGACCGGCCTGCTCGGCCTCGCGGGCGAGCTCGGCCGCCTTGGCGTCGCGCTCGGCGAACACGGCGGCCTCGGGCTCGCCGTTCAGGAGGGCGATGAACTCCTCGCGCTCGATCGTCTCGCGCTTGAGGAGGATCTGCGAGAGGTTCTCGAGGTCCTCGCGGTGCTCGACCAGGATGTCGCGCGCCCGCTGGTGCGCCTCCTCGATGATCCGGCGGATCTCGGAGTCGATCGTGCGGGCCATGTCGTCCGAGTAGTCCGGCTCGGAGTGCATGTCGCGGCCCAGGAACGGCGCGCCGTGGTTGTGGCCCAGCACACGCGGCCCGAGCTTGTCCGACATGCCGAAGCGCATCGTCATCGACTTGGCCGTCTGGGTGACCTTCTCGAGGTCGTTGGCCGCGCCCGTCGTGATCTCGTCGAAGACGAGCTCCTCGGCGGCCCGGCCGCCGAGCGTCATGGCCATCTGGTCCTCGAGCTGCGCCTTGGTGGTGAGGAACTTGTCCTCGGCCGGCATCGAGATCGTGTAGCCGAGGGCCTGCCCGCGCGACACCACCGAGATCTTGTGGACCGGATCGGCGTCGGGGAGGAAGTGCCCGACGAGCGCGTGCCCCATCTCGTGGTAGGCGGTGACCACCCGCTCCTTCTCGGAGAGCAGGCGCGACTTCTTCTCGGGGCCGGCGATCACCCGCATGATCCCCTCCTCGAGCTCGTCCTGCTCGATGAGGCGCTTGCCCTTGCGGGCGGCGAGGAGAGCGGCCTCGTTGACCAGGTTGGCCAGGTCCGCACCCGTGAAGCCGGGGGTCTGGCCAGCGAGGGTCATGAGGTCGATCTGCTTGGCGATCGGCTTGCCCTTGGTGTGGACGCGCAGGATCTGCGCGCGCCCCTCGCGGTCGGGACGGTCCACCACGATCTGGCGGTCGAAGCGGCCGGGCCGCAGGAGGGCCGGGTCGAGGATGTCCGGCCGGTTCGTCGCGGCGATGAGGATGATGTTGTCCTTCGCCTCGAAGCCGTCCATCTCGACGAGCAGCTGGTTGAGCGTCTGCTCGCGCTCGTCGTGCCCGCCGCCGAGGCCGGCGCCGCGGTGACGGCCGACGGCGTCGATCTCGTCCATGAAGATGATGCAGGGCGAGCTCTGCTTGGCCTGCTCGAAGAGGTCGCGGACGCGGCTGGCGCCGACGCCGACGAACATCTCGACGAAGTCCGACCCCGAGATGGAGAAGAACGGCACGCCCGCCTCGCCGGCGACCGCGCGGGCGAGGAGCGTCTTGCCGGTCCCCGGGGGGCCGAAGAGCAGAACGCCCTTCGGGATGCGCGCGCCGAGGCTCTGGAACTTCTTGGGATTCTCGAGGAACTCCTTGATCTCGTGGAGCTCCTCGACGGCCTCGTCCGCGCCGGCCACGTCCTTGAACGTGATCTTGGGCGCGTCGACGGCCATCCGCTTCGCGCGGCTCTTGCCGAAGCTCATGACCTTGGATCCGCCGCCCTGCATGCGGTTCATCAGGTAGATCCAGAACCCGATGAAGAGGATGAACGGCGCGAGCCAGATGAGGCTCGACCACCAGGGCGAGCTGGGGATGCCCTTCACCTCGAAGGGCACGTTGGCCGCCTCGAGCTGGCTGATGAGGGTGTCCGAGTAGTCCGACGGGTAGCCGGTCGTGAACTGGGTCTTGTCCTTGAGCGTGACGTCGACCGTCTGGTTCTCGACCTTCATCGTGGCCTTGGCGACCTCGCCGTCCGCGATCTGCTGGGTGAACTCGTTGAATGTGGGCGCCGGCTTGGACGGCTCGCTCGAGACCACGAGGCGCTGGGCGACGAAGACCAGCAGGATCACGATGAGGATCGGGAACGCCGCGCTCTTGAGGAACTTGTTCAGCCTGGGCCCCCCTCCGGGCCTCGTACCCTGGACGCCTCGGGCGCGTCCCCTGGGGTGAGGATAGACCACCTCGCCCCAAATGGACCCCCCCTCACGGCACGACCTTCGTACGGAGTGATTCGAGCCGGGTGGGGCCGATCCCTGGTACGTCGAGCAGGTCGTCCACTGAACGGAAGCCGCCGTGGGCGTCGCGCCATTCCACGATGCGGGACGCCAGCGTCGGGCCGATGCCGTCGAGCTCCTCCAGCTGCTCCGGCGTGGCCGTGGACAGCCGCACCTGGGCGTCGGCCGCGGCAGCGGTCCCGGCCGCCGCCGGCGCGCCCGGCCGGGGCCGCTCCGGGACGAGCACCTGCTGGCCGTCCTCGAGGGTCGCCGCGAGGTTGAGGGCGGCCAGGTCGGCGCGCCGCGTCGGGCCGCCCGCCTCCTTGATGACCTCGACCACCCGGGCGCCCGGAGCGATCTCGTAGACCCCCGGGTGACGGACCGCGCCCGCGACGTGGACGAGCCCCGCCGGGCCGTCGTCCGGCGCGGTGACGGCGACGGCCTGGGGCGCCGTGGTCCCGCCGGCGGCCGCGGCCGGCTGCCCGCCGCCCCCTCCGCCGCCGACCCGCCACGCGACGAGGGCGAGCGCGACCGCGACGACGATGTACGCCCACCCCGAGCGCCGCAGCCATGGCAGGAGCCGGTCCATGCGCCGACGGTAGGCCGCCGCCGGCGCGCGGATCTCCACACGATCGTCACGAGACGCGCGCGAGACCGTGCCCGCGGGCGGCCTACTTCACGACGAGGTTCACCAGCCGGTCGGGGACGACGACCTCGCGGACGACCTGCTTGCCGTCGATCGCCGGCGCCACCTTCGGGAGCGCGCGCGCGAGCGCGACGAGCTCGGCGTCCGGCGTGCCCGCCGCCACCTCGGCCCGGTCGCGGAGCTTGCCGTTGACCTGCACGACCACGGTGACGGTCTCGCGTGCGAGGAACTCGGGCGCCGCCTCGGGCCACGGCTCCTGCCACAGGCGGTCGCCGCCGAGCGCCTCCCACATCTCCGACGTCACGTGGGGCGCGAACGGGAACAGCAGCGACACCGCGGTCTGGCACGCGTACCGGAGCGCCGCCCGGCCGGCCTCGTCCTCGAACAGCCCCTCGCCCACGCCCTTGGTCGCCAGGTTGACGAGCTCCTGGACGCTGGAGATGGCGGTGTGGAAGGAGAAGCGCTCGCCGATGTCCTCGCTGACCTTGGCGACTGCCGCCTCGGCCGCGCGCACCAGGTCGAGCGCCGGCCCCTCCAGCGCGTCGGGCGACGGGCGCGGGACGATGTCGCCCGGCTCCAGCCCGCCGACGAGGCGCCACAGGCGGTCGATGAAGCGGCGCTGCCCGTCGACCGCGCGGTCGCTCCACTCGATGTCGTCGGCCGCCGGGCCCATGAACAGGACGTAGAGGCGCAGGGCGTCGGCGCCGAGGCGCTCGACGATCTCGTCCGGGGAGACGACGTTGCCCTTGCTCTTGCTCATCTTCGCCCCGTCCCGATAGATCATCCCCTGGGTGAAGAGGCGGGCGAAGGGCTCGCGGGCGCCGAGCAGGCCGGCGTCGTGCAGCACCTTCACGAAGAAGCGCGCGTAGAGCAGATGCAGGATCGCGTGCTCGATCCCGCCGATGTACTGGTCCACCGGGAGCCAGTAGTCGACGACGTCGCGCTCGAAGGGGCCGGACGTGAGATGCGGCGCGGTGTAACGGAGGAAGTACCAGCTGGAGTCGACGAACGTGTCCATCGTGTCGGTTTCGCGACGGGCCGGTCCCCCACACTTGGGGCATGTGGTGTTCACGAACTCGGCCACCGACGCGATCGGGCTCTGGCCCTTCGGGGCGTAGTCGTCGACGTGGGGCAGCAGGACCGGCAGCTGGTCGTCGGGGACGGCCACGACGCCGTCCACCGTGCAGTGCACGACGGGGATCGGCGCGCCCCAGTAGCGCTGGCGCGAGATGAGCCAGTCGCGCAGCCGGTACCCGACGGTCAGCTCGCCGAGCCCCCGCTCGGACAGCCACTCGGCGACGCGGGTCTTGGCCTCGTCCACCTCCAGGCCGTTCAGGAAGCCGGAGTTCACCAGCCGGCCGGGGCCGGTGTACGCCTCCTCGAGGGGCGCGTCCGCGTCCTCCCCCTCCGGCGCGATGACCCGCCTGATCGGCAGGCCGTGAGCCTCCGCGAACGCGAAGTCGCGCTCGTCGTGGCCGGGCACCGCCATGATCGCGCCGGTCCCGTAGTCCATCAGGACGTAGTCGGCCACCCAGACCGGGATCGGGTCGCCGGTCACCGGGTTCACGACGTGGCGGCCGGTGAAGACCCCGGTCTTCGGGCGATCGGTTTCGCCGCGGTCGGCGGCGGACGCGCGCGCGGCGGCGGCGGCGTACTCGCGGACGGCCGCCTCCTCGGGCCGGCCCTCGACCAGGTGCCCGACGGCGGGGTGCTCCGGCGCGAGGATGAAGAACGTCGCGCCGAACAGCGTGTCGGGGCGGGTCGTGAACACGGCGATCGGGTCGCCGCCGCCCTCGATCGCGAACGTGACGCGGGCACCCTCGGACCGGCCGATCCAGTTCCGCTGCATGGTGAGGACGCGCTCGGGCCAGTCGACCAGCTCGTCCATGTCGTCCAACAGGCGCTGGGCGTAGTCCGTGATGCGCAGGAACCACTGGGTGAGCTGGCGCAGCTCGACCTCGTGCCCGCACCGCTCGCAGTGACCGTCGATGACCTGCTCGTTGGCGAGGACGGTCTGGTCGTGGGGGCACCAGTTGACGGCGGCCTCGCGGCGCTCCGCCAGGCCCCGCTCGAACATCCGCAGGAAGAGCCACTGCGTCCACCGGTAGTACTCGGGGTCGCTGGTGGCGATCTCGGTGTCCCAGTCGATCGCGAAGCCGAGCGTCTTCAGCTGCTCGCGGATGCGCACGATGTTCTGCGCGGTCCCCTCCGCGGGCGGGACGCCGGTGCGGATGGCGGCGTTCTCGGCCGGCAGCCCGAACGAGTCGTAGCCCATCGGGTGGAACACGGCCATACCCATCCGCCGCCGGTGGTGCGCGACCACGTCGCCCATCGTGTAGTTCTTGACGTGGCCCATGTGGATCTCGCCGGAGGGGTACGGGAGCATCTCCAGCACGTACGCCTTCGGGCGGTCGGGCAGCTCGGCGGCGGCGCCGTCGCGAGACACCGGCTCGGCGCGGAAGGCGCCCTCGGCCTCCCACACCGCCTGCCACTTCGACTCGACGGGCGCGGGGTCGTATCGTTCGGGCAGGATCCGTGGCGGCGCGGACATCGCGCGGACTATCGCATAGCCTCAGACGCCGGAATGACGACCACCCGCCCACCAGTCCTGATCCGAGAAGCCGACGTCGCCGCCCACTTCGACGGCATCATCGGCCTGTACCGCGCGCACGGCTGGACCCACGCCGGCGACCCGACGCGGCTGCGCACGGCTATCGAGTGCTCGTCGTTCAGCGTGGTCGCCCTCGAGGGCGACCGGGTGGTCGGGTTCGCGCGGGCGATGTCGGACGAGGCCTTCGCGGTGTACATCGCCGACATCCTCGTGGCGCCCGACCGCCAGCGTCAGGGGATCGGCCGGACGCTGACCGGCGCGATCCTCGACCACTATCCGATGGACCGCTTCCACCACCAGGTGCTGGTGGCGGAGCGCGGCGCCGAGGGCTTCTACCGCCGCCTCGGCATGGTCCCCGTCACGTCGTACGGGTTGACCGCCTTCATCCGCGCCCGGCGCTGAACGGGCGCGCTCGCCGGCGGTGGGCGGGTGAGTCCCGCCAGGCGAGACGAATGAATGACGAAACGCTCACGGCTCGAAATCCCTCTGGTCATGCGGGATTCAGACTCGTAAGCGGGACTTAACCCATCGGCTAGCACAGCCTCCCCGAGGGGCTGACCGTTCGGGGGTAGCCCGGTCTGACGGGGGCTGTCTTACTCGCGCCGAATCGCCAGATGTTCCCCCCGGGACGTCCGCGAAACTCGCGACACACAAGGACCCCGACCCCTCGTGACTGATGGACGGAACCCCATCAGCGGCGGCGCCGCCGAGCGTGCGACCGACGACCACCCGCGCACCATGGATGTGCTCGAGGCGTCGATGACGGACCTGACGGCCGGAGTCGGGGCGCCCTTCTCGGGAGGCGCGACGGCGGTCCGGGTGGGGGACGTCACCCTCGACGGCCGCGACCTCGCGGATGACGCCGGCGCCGACTCGTGGGAAGCGAGGCGCCGCTCGCGCCGCCGCCTCTGCGCGGGGCTGATCATCTGGGACGCGCTGGTGCCGGTCGCGGTGGTCGGGGCGGTCAGCCGCCTCACGAGCCACGGCGCGGTCGACATCGGCAACCCCGCCGGCCGCCTCGCGATCCTGCTGGCGCTCCTGTCGCCGCTCGCCGTCGCAATCGCCGGGGGCTACGACCACACGCAGCGCCGCGCCGGCCGCCGCACGATGTTCGTGCTGCGGCTGCTCCTGGCGGGCGTGATTCTCTCCTGGGCCGGCGCCCTCACGTACAGCGCCGTCGGGTGGACGATCCGGCCGGTGCAGATGGTCGGCGTGGCCCTCCTCCTCCCCGTGACGTGGCTGCTCGGCCGATGGGCCTACGACCGGCACCCGGCCGTCGCGACCCAGCGCGCGGTGCTGGTGGGCGCCGGTGTCCAGGCCGACCGCCTGGTGGAGCTCACCCGCCGCCACCCAGAGAGTCGCATCGAGATCGTCGGCCGGGTCGGCGACCCGGGCGAGGACGGCCCGGGCGCCGGGCCCCCGGTGCTCGGACCCCTCGGCGACCTGCCGGACCTGATCGCGCGGAACGACATCGACCGCGTGCTCGTGGCGTTCGTGCCCGGTCGCGACTCCCAGCTCGTGAGCGCCCTTCGGGCGGCCGCCCGCCGCGGCGTCGCGGTCGACGTCGTGCCGCGCTTCTACGACCTGCTCGGCCCCTCCCCCAGCGCCAGCCCCGTGGGGGCGCTCGGCCTGCTGCGGGTCCCCGGTCTCGGGCTCAGCGGGTGGAAGCGGTTCCAGAAGCGCGCGCTCGACATCGCCGGCGCCGCGATCCTGCTCGCGCTCGCCTCGCCCATCCTCGCCGTGACGGCGGCGGCCGTCGCCGTGATGGACGGGCGGCCGGTGCTCTTCCGCCAGACCCGGATCGGCCGGCACGGGCTCCCCTTCGCGATCCTCAAGTTCCGCACGATGCGAGCGGCGGACGACGCCGAGCCGGAGGCGGAGGCCGCCGGGATCGCGGAGACCGTGGAGCAGATGAAGGCGTCGGGCACGGCGCGGACGACCCGCCTCGGCGAGATCCTCCGCCGCACGAGCCTCGACGAGCTCCCGCAGCTCATCAACGTCCTGAAAGGCGACATGAGCCTCGTCGGGCCCCGGCCGCTGCGCCCGTTCGAGGTCGCCGCCCTCGAGCCCTGGCAGTGCGTCCGCCAAGACCTCCGCCCGGGGCTCACCGGGCTCTGGCAGGTGCTCGGGCGGAGCGACATCGGCTGGGAGGAGCGGATGCAGCTTGACTACTCCTACGTGGCCCATTGGTCGCTGCTGGAGGACCTGCGCGTCCTGGCGCGCACTCCATCGGCGGTGCTCCGGAAGGACGGGGCCGTATGACCAGGCGCCGCGTCGCGAGGCGCCGGGTCATGTGGACGGGGCGCGCCGCCGCTCCGCAGCCGTGACCACGGCGGACCGCCCCCGCATCGCGATCGCCCACGAGTGGCTCGTCCGCTACGCCGGATCGGAACGGGTGGTGGAACAGATCCGTAACGCCTTTCCCGACGCAGTCCTCCGATCGACCATCGTCGCGCCGGAGCGCCTGCCGGCCTCGATGCACGACGCAGAGTCGACGTTCCTCCAGAGGATCCCCGGGGCGGCGGACCATCACGAATGGCTGCTCCCCCTGATGCCCCTCGCGTGGCACCAGCTCGCGCCGCTCGACGATGTCGACGCGGTGGTGTCGAGCAGCCACGCGTGCGTCCGCTCGGTCAGGATCGCGCCCGGCATCCCGCACCTCTGCTACTGCCACACCCCCATGAGGTATGCCTGGGACTTCGCCTCCGAGCAGCAGCGCTTTCCGCGTCCGATCCGACCGGTGGCCCGCGTCGTCATGCCCGCCGTCCGCAGGTGGGACCGCCGGACGGCCCAGCGCGTCACAGCCTTCGTCGCGAACTCCTCCGCCGTCGCGGCGCGCATCCGGCGGTTCTACGGCAGGAGCGCCGACGTCATCCACCCCCCCGTGGAGACCGACTACTTCACACCCGGGACGGGCGCCCGCGACGGGTTCCTCTACGTCGGTCGCCTCGTGGGCTACAAGCGGCCCGACCTGGCCGTCGAGTGCTTCCGCGATCTCCCCCACCGGCTGACGGTCATCGGCGAGGGCCACCTCGAAGCCGAGCTGCGGGCGACGGCCCCCCCGAACGTCACGTTCGTCTCGTCGGTCTCGAAGGCGGAGCTGCGGGCGCACTACCGCGCAGCACAGGCGCTGATCTATCCCGCCGACGAGGACTTCGGCATCACGATGGCCGAGGCGCAGGCGTGCGGGACGCCGGTCATCGGACTCCGCGCGGGCGGCGCGCTCGACATCGTCCGGGAGCCGGAGACCGGATTCCTCGCGGCGACGGCCGACGTCGGCGCTCTCCGAACCCTCATCCGCCGCGCAGCGGTCACAGACTTCGATCATGACGCGATCTCTGCGGCAGCTGACCGCTTCTCCGCCCAGCGCTTCCGAGCACGGATGCTCGAAGCGGTCGACACGCTCCTCACCCCTGTCGCCGCGGGGGCGACTCGATGAGCCCCGCGCCCATCGTCGCCCTCGACTGTCGCTGGCTCGGCCTCGGCGGTGCGGGCAGGGTGACGGAGAAGCTTCTCGAGGGCCTGGCCGCAGCCAGCTCGGAGGATCGGCTCCTAGCGTGGCGGTTCTGGGACGGACGGACGCTGGCGTCGGATGTTCCGGGTGCCGTGGTCCATCCCCCGACGCGGTTCGCGGGCCAGGCGGATCTCGGCCGGCAGCCGACCGGATGCGACCTCGTCTTCTTCATGCACCAGATGCGCCCACTCGTCGCCCGGCGCAACGTGACCCTGATCCACGACACCATTCCCCTCCTCTGCGCGAAGAGCAGGCGCTCCCTGCTGGCCCGACGTGCGTTCTACCGTCGGGTGGCACGGAGCAGCACCCGCATCGTCACCGTGTCGTCATGGTCGCGGGACCAGATCGTCGACAGCCTGCGGGTGCCGGTGGAGCGCGTCTCGGTGGCCCCCCCTCCAGGGCTCGACCACCTCTCCAGCACGATCACGGAGCTGCGCCGGCGAACCACGGTCGAGGAGTACCTGCTCTACGTCGGTGCGATCCAGCCGCACAAGAACCTGCCGCGACTGATGTCCGCCTTCTCGCGGTCGCAGTACGCCCGGGATGGCGGACGTCTCGTGCTCGTCGGCGGTTCACCGCCCGAGATCGCGGCGCTGCGCGCGGACGAGGCCGTCGCCCGCGACCCCCGGATCGAGCTGCGGGCCGCCTGCTCCGACGCCGACCTCGTGCGCCTCTACGCGGGTTGCCGAGCCGTCGTTCAACCCTCGCTATGGGAGGGCTTCGGGCTGCCGGCCCGAGAAGCGCTCGCGTCAGGCATCCCGGTGATCGGGAGCACGGGTGGCGCGCTCGCCGATGTCGCCGACCTCTTCGTCGCGCGATTCGATCCCGAGTCGACCGACGAGATGTGCAGCGCGATCGACGACGGCGTCCGGTGGGCCTGGGACGACCAGGGCGACGGCGCCGATCAGCGCGCGCTCCAGCTGGCCGAGCGGACCGGGTCTCCGGCATCCTTCGCGCGGACGATCCGCGATACCTGTCTGGCGGCCGCGGCATGATCGACCTCCACTCGCATGTCCTGCCTGGACTCGACGACGGCGCGGCCGACATCGCGGCGACGCTCGAGATCTGCGACAGCCTCCGCTCCGAGGGAGTCGAACACGTCGTCGGTACACCGCATGTCCGAAATGATCTGCCGACGAGCCTCGACAGCATCGCGTCGGCTGCCCACGAAGCGCAGGTGGCCGTCGACGACGCCGGCATCGGCCTGGCGCTCAGCACGGGGGGAGAGCTGACGCTGGAGTATGCCGGCACGCTCGACGACAGCACCCTTCGGCGCTACGGCTACGGCGACGGCACGTACCTCTTGATCGAGACGCCCTACGGTGGGTGGCCGCTCGGGTCGGACTACGCGATCGGACGCCTGCGATCCCAAGGCTTCCGCTGCGTCATCGCCCACCCCGAACGGAACACGGACGTCATCGCCGATCCGGCGGTCCTGAATCAGTTCGCGGACGCGGACTGCCTCTTCCAGGTCACGGCGGCCTCGCTCACCAGCCATGCCCCCTCCCGCGTGCGTGCGACCGCCAGGAAACTGGTCTCACTCGGCTTGTGCCACATCATCGCGAGCGACGCCCACGGGCATGCGACCCGACCCCCGGCATTCGGCGCGGCCCGGCGAGCGATCAACGACGACGGACTCTTCACGTGGCTCACCTCCCTGGTGCCACGAGCCGTGCTCGAGGGCGACGTTGCTCCGGCACGCCCGGCGAGTCGACCGCGCAGGTGGTGGAGCCGATAGCACTCGCAACCGCCATGGATGCTGAGAACCCGGACGAGGCTGGTACTTTTGCGCGCTGACACGACATCCCAAGGGGCCCCCGCTTCGATGACCTCGAACGGCACTCAGCCGAGCACGCCGCGCGCCCAGAGTTCCGAGCGTTACGAGTCGCTGTCGCTGCAGAGCGTGCTCGCTGCCGTCATGCGGCGGAAGTGGTTCCTGATCATCCTGGTCGTGTTGTGCGTCACCGGCGCGGTGGTCATCTCGCTGATGCAGCCCGCGAAGTACCAGGCGACCGCTCAGGTGTACATGTCCCCCGAGGACGTGGCCGCGCTCGTGTCCGGGACGACGTCGAACAGCACGGGGGACGACAGCACGCGGGCGAACGAGACGCAGGCGCAATTGGCTCGCGTCCCCGCGATCGCGCGGGCGGCGGTCGATGCGTCCGGCATCGACGGCCTCGACGCCGAGAAGCTCCTGAGCGACTCCGACGTCAAGGCGGAGCAGGACGCCGACCTCCTCGTATTCCGAGTGAGGTCCGGCGACCGCGACGCGGCGATCGCGTTGGTGAACGCATACGCCAACGCCTTCATCAACTATCGCAACGACCTGGACACCCGCGCGATCCGGCAGGCGCTCGAAGGGGTCGACACCCAGCTCGCGAGACTGCGGGCGCAGGGCGACGAGGGCAGCGCCCTGTACTCGGATCTCTTCGGCAAGCGGCAGCAACTTGCGACGCTGGAGACCCTGCAGACGTCGAACGCGTTCCTCGTCCGGCCGGCCGAGACCGCGACCCAGGTCGCCCCGAAGCCGATCCGCGCCGGGGTGATCGCGTTCATCGCCGCACTCCTGGTGGGCATCGTCGCGGCACTGATCGCCGACGCCCTCGACACACGCGTCAGGAACACGGTCGAGGTCTCGGACCGCCTCGGCGGAGCCGCCCTGCTCGGTCGCCTTCCCCGTGTCAGGGGCGCGCCGGGCCGAGGCACGGAGTCGCTCGTGACCCGTAACGATCCGGCCGGGCCGCAGGCCGAGCCGTACCGGCTGCTCCGGACCAGCCTCGACTTCGCCACGATGGGTCGGGGTCTCGGCACCGTGCTCGTCACGAGCGCGCGCGCCGGCGAGGGCAAGTCGACGACCGCGGCCAACCTCGCCCTCGCGCTGGCGCAGGGCGGCAAGCGCGTCTGCCTGGTGGACCTGGACCTCCGCCGTCCCGTCCTGCACCGCCTGTTCGACATCCCCGCGACCCCGGGCCTGACCGACCTGGCCGTCGGCCGTGCGGTCCTGCGCCAGGCCCTTCACCGCGTGAGCGTCGGTGAGGCGTCCGGCAACGCGGACCAGGCAGGCGCCAGCCTCTCCGTCATCCCCGCCGGGACGCGGCCGCCGAATCCAGGTGAGTTCGTCACATCCGAGGAGACGTTCACGTTCCTCTCCGGGCTCCAGCAGGACTTCGACGCGGTCATCATCGACGCGCCGCCGATGCTCGGCATGGTCGACGCCCGCCTTCTCTCGTCGCGCGCGACGTGGGTCCTGGTGGTCACCAGGCCGGGAACGTTGAAGCGGTCCGTGCTCGACGAGCTCGAACGCGTACTCGAGGAATCGCGGGCCCGCGTCGCCGGCTTCGTCACCGTCGCGGAGCCCAGCGGTCCCGAGTACGGCTATTCCTACTCGTCGTAGGCCCACTCGGCGCAGCACCTCTGACACGACCCCACCGGGGTCGCCGTGACCGTGCACCTGGAGCGACCGGAGTCTCCGGGATGGTCGAACCGCCTCCTCCCGCTCGGGCTGTCCCCGCTCCGATCGCCGCTCGCCCTGGTGCTGTGCTGCCTCGGTCTCTTCACGGTGACGTGGGACCGATTCGCGAACGTCACGGTCGGCGGCTTCAACGTGAAGCTGCCGGTGGTGGCCTTCGGAGCGGCGTTCGCCCTGACCTTCGTCACGAGGACCTCGCTCCCCGCCGCGGTGGATTCCCGCCGCCGCATCATCCTCTGGACGGTCGGCTTGATCGCGGTCGCGTACGGCATCGGCATCGCGTGGGCCGTGAACCGACCCGCGGCGCTGGCGCAGTTCGGGACGCTAATCCTCGGCGCGGTCCTCCCGCTCCTCGCGATCACGCGGGTCGCCGCCCGCGGACGCGGCACCAGCGTCACGCTCCTCGACGCGTACGTGAAGGGGGGGGTCGTCGCGGCCGTGGCGGGGATCTACCAGTTGGCCGCGTTCTACACGGGCCTTCCGCAGCCCTTCTCCTACTCCGGTGAGGGCGGCGGCTTCGGTCGCATCTCGTCGTTCGCGTACGAACCCGCCTACTTCGGCTACTACCTCATCCTCGTCCTCGGCGCCATGGCGGCCCGCGACGCGATGCTCCGACGGCCGACGCCCGTTGTGCCCGCGGTGCTCGTCTTCGGCGCGCTGCTCCTGTGCAACAGCCGAGCGGTCTTCTTCACGCTGCCGCTCTTCATCCTCCTGGGGGTCCGGCGCCACCCCGTCGGGCTGAAGCGGATCGTCCCAGCGGGTCTCGTCGTGCCCATCGCCCTGGCGGTCGTGCTGGTCGTGCTCATGTCACCGCCCGCGACGGCATTCGTCGATGAACGCTTCGGGAGCGTCTTCGATCCCACGGAGCGGACATCGAACGCCCCTCGACTCGACCAGTACGAGGTGATCGTCAACGTCATCGAGGATCACCCCCAGGGCATCGGTCCCGGAAACCTTCTCGACGTCGGGCCCAAATACGGATTGCGGCCCACGGCGGACGACACCTCGAACTCGCTGGTGGCGAACAACATCTGGCTCCAGAGCATGCTGGACGGAGGGGTGCTCCTCACGATGGTCCAGGCGTTCCTGATCCTCGTGGTCGCGACGTTCCTGTTGGCTCGAGGTCAGTCTCCGGTCGCCTACCTCGCCGCTGCGTGGATCACCATCGCCGTGGTGGCCGGCATGCTGACGTCCTTCTTCTACGACGTCCGCCTCTGGGCCGCCCTCGGGCTCCTGCTCGCGGTGCTCACCGAGGTCAGCGAGCGGACTCCTTCACCCCGTCGGATCGAGCCCGGGTTCTCCGCCGGAGCGTATCCGGCGTCTCGCGCGTGACCGGCGGGCGCGGGGCCTGCCGGTCGATGGACCCGCTGTCCGGGTGGGGATCGGCCGGGCGGCAGCACGTCCGCCGACCCCCGCCCACTGCGGACGGCCGTCAGACTGCACAAACCGACTTCAACGGAGCATTCGATGTCTGAGTTGGTTCTGGTCACGGGCGGAGCCGGGTTCATCGGCTCGCACACCGTCGACCGCCTCCTCGCGCAGGGCTTCGCTGTTCGCGTCGTGGACAACCTCCACCAGCAGGTGCACCCGGGTGGGACCCGGCCGGCCTACATGTCCCCGGACGTTGAGCTCGTGCGGGCGGACGTGCGCGACTTGGACGCGATGCGGGGAGCCGTGCGGGGCGCGTCGCGCGTCTTCCACCTGGCCGCAGAGACCTCGGTCGGCCAGTCGATGTACCAAAGTGACCGTCATATCGACGTCAACGTGCGGGGCACGGCGACACTCTTCCGCGCCATCCGTGAGGAGGGTGCCGCCATCGACCGGGTCGTGTTGAGCTCATCGCGGGCCGTCTACGGCGAGGGCGGGCACCGCTGCTCGACATGCGGCGACCTCAACCCCGGGCCGCGCTCGGTCGTCGACCTCGCCGAAGGGGTCTGGACCCACCGCTGCCCGATCTGCGGGGGTGCGCTCACCGCCATCCCCACGGCAGAGGACGTCGCGCCCCGATATTCCTCGGCGTACGGCATGACCAAGCTCTTCCAGGAGCAGGTTGCCGCAATGGAGGCCGACCAGCTCGGAATCCCCGTCGTGACCCTTCGCTACTTCAACGTCTACGGTCCGCGCCAATCCCTGAGCAACCCGTATACCGGGCTGATCGTCACACTCGCGCTTCGACTCCTGCGAGAGCGGACGCTGGTGCTGTACGAAGGGGGCACGCCCGTTCGCGACTTCGTGCATGTCGACGATGTGGTGACCGCGAATCTCGCGGCCCTGACGTGCGACCTGCCCGGAGCGACGACCATCAACGTGGGCACCGGTGTGGGCGTAGGTCTGACGGAGCTGGCGGCGGAGCTCGGGCGCGCCTTCGGCCGGGAACCGCGGGTGGAGCTGTCCGACCGCTTCCGGGTGGGGGACATCCACGCCGCGGTCGCCGACGCCTCCCGGCTTCAGGCCGTCCTGGGTCTGACGTCGGCCATCCACATCGATGCGGGCCTCCGGACGCTGGTTCAGCTGCTCGAGTCGGCGCGGGCCGAGGACCGCTCCGAGGCCGTCGAGATCGAGTTGCGCCGCCAAGGGGTGCTGAGGGGCTGAGGCGGTGGGGCGCGCGGATCGAAGCGGCGGCCGATCAACACGCCGAGTCGCTCGTCAATCGACACAGAACTCATGGGGTGAGCCGTGAAGGACGTCAGTCGTCCTGAGTACGAAGGAAACACCGAGTTCGAAGGTCTCCGTCCGGTCCTCGACCCGCGGGACCACACCGGAGTCAAGAACGCCATGATCCACGCGCTGCACTCGCGTGCGCTCCGGGCCGGCACCGTGTTCGGCCCGCGGCGCCGCTACGCGACGGCGTTCGACTTCGGCTGCGGCATCGGGCGCCTCACGCCTGAGTTGCTCGCCCTCGCCGATGAGGTCGTGGGCATCGATCCCGACGAGGCCCTCCTGCGGCGCGCCCGGCAGGTGTACGGCGGCGGTGCGGCGCGATTCGTGACGCCCGACGCGGTGCCGTCAGTCCGTGCTCCCGGCCTGGTCGTAGCGGTGTACGTGCTCTGCATCATTCCGCGGGGCGAGGTCGTGCGAGCTCTGCGGGACCTGCGGAGCAGGGCGGGGTCGGACGCGCGGCTCGTCGTCATCGACCGCGTCACGAGGGTTCCGGGCGCGGATCCGGGGGACATCGAGCCTCGCGACGTCGCCTGGTACCGCGACGCGTTCGCAGAAGCCGGCTGGCGGCCACGCGTCTCCAGGCGCGTGCGCCGAGCGGAGTCGCTTCCGATGACGTTCAACGTGCGCGTCTCGTCGAGACTGCCGACCCGTCTCAGCGGCGCCCTGGTCTCGGCGTGTGCCCGGGCCGAATGGATGAGTGCATCCCGCGGTGGTCGCGGGGAGTATGCGGACGCCCTCATGGTCGCTGACGCGGCGCCCTAACGGTGAGCAGACCGGCCCGATCAGCGTTGGCCGAGCACGCGCGCGGCGTGGCGCGTTGACCCGGCGCAAGCGCATCCTGCTGGTCGGGGAATCCGTCTCCCTGGCCCATGTCGGCCGTCCGCTCGCCCTCGCACGTGCACTCGATCCCGAGCGCTACGACGTCTGCCTCGCGTGTGATCCGCGCTACGAGGGCCTCGTGCGGACCGTGCCGGGGCTGCGGTTCCTGCCACTGCCGAGCATTCCCAGCACGCGGTTCCTCACGTCCGTGGAACGCGAGGTGATGATCTATCGCCCGGAGGACTTCGAGGCGTACCTCGCCGACGAGGCCGTCCTCCTCCGCGACCTCCGCCCGGACCTGATCGTGTCGGACTTCCGGTGGAGCATGGCGACGAGCGCCGAGCTCGCGGGCATTCCGCTGGCGGCGCTGGCGAACGTCCACTGGAGCCCTCATCTGGTGCGCGAGGACGAGGCGGAGGCGTCTCAGCGGAGGCCCTGGAGCCGGCGGCTGCGTGGCGGAGCCGCTCGCGGGCTCGCAGAAGTGCGACGCCGGACGCCGGTCCTCCCGGCCGCCTGGCGTGCGGAGACGGAGACGATGCGCTTCAACCGCGCGCGTGGCAGGCGCGGCCTCCCACCGGTTGACGGGTGGTTCAACCTCGTCACCAACGGCACCTTCACGTTGTATGCGGAGCCGCCCGGGCTCTTCGATGTCAGAGCCCTGCCTCCGCACCACATGTTCCTCGGCGCGATCCTCTGGTCCCCCGACTCCCCCAGGCCGGCGTGGTGGAGGACATGGGACGCGACGCGTCCCGTCGTGTACGTCACGCTGGGCTCGACGGGGGCCGCCGATCGGCTGGCGGCGATCGTCCGGGAGCTCTCCACCCTCGCGGCGACGATCGTGGTGGCGACCGCGGGCCGGGCCGAGTTGAGCGGCATGGGCCCGAACGTGCTCGTCGCCGACTACCTGCCCGGCATGGAGATGGCGGAACACGCCTCCGTCGTGGTGTGCAACGGCGGCAGCGGAACCGTCTACCAGGCGGCGAGCCAGGGGATCCCCGTCGTCGGCCTCTGGAGCAACTCCGACCAGAAGCTGACGATCTCGATGATCGAGCGGGCCGGGGCCGGCATCGGTCGGCCCGTTCGCGATACAGATCCTGGAGCGGTGCGCGAGCTCACGTCGACCCTGCTCGACGACCAAGGCTACCGCCGCCGGGCGGGAGAGCTCGCGGCGGTCTTCACCGCGCACGATTCCTCCGGCGCGTTCGGGCGCTTCGTCGAGGATGTCCTGGGCGCCTGAAGCGACGGCGGCGACGCGCCGAGCCCCACTCAGCGTCGGCGCGGACGCCTCACCGCGGGGTCACGCCTCAGCCACGCGACCTCGACGGGTGCTCAGTTCGGAGGGCGCCGACAGGCGATCACCAGTCGCGCAGCCGCTGGTCTCCGCGATGTCCAGGGCGAGTTCCTTCCAGGAGTGGATGCCCTCCCGTGAGATCGCCTCCCGCGGGAAGGCTCGCGCGCTCCGGCACGCCGCGACGATCGACTCCGGGCTCCGGGTGGAGTACGGGAACACGTGCGGCCGGTCGGCCGCCACCCCTTCCTCGGCGACGATCGGAAGCCGGGAGTACGTGTACTGGAGGAACTTGAGGCTCTCGCGGAAGAACCGTGCGTGCGGCCGGACCGTCGTGTGGAGCCCGACGTCGGCATGGGCCACGAACGGCACGGTTTCGGGGAACGGCATCTCGCCGTGGGTGACGACGTTCGAGGGCCAGCTTCTCGACTCCCAGGGGCCGATGACATGGAACCCCCAGTCCGGCAGTCGTCGTGCCGCCATCTGAAGCGAGCGACCATCGAGGGCGTCGATCCCCACGAAGACCGCATTGGTGGCGAAGGGCGCCGACAGATACGGCGACGGCCCGGGCGCGTCGAAGCGGGCGATGTCGATGCCGTGACGTTGGACGCGCACCCGCCCGTCGCCACCGAAACGTGCCGGCCGGCTGTCGTCCGGCACGCTGATCAGGTCGAACATCCCGAGGGCGGCCGCTTCCGCATCGTGAAGCGCAGGATGGGCCGTCAGGGCATCCAGGTCGTCCGACTGCCGGTACACGAGTCTTGCTCGGGGGGCGAGTCGGCGCAGTCGCTCGACCAGAAACAGCCCGTATGAGCTCTCGACGATGATGAGCGTCGCATCCTCCACCAGCCCCTGGAGCTGAGGAAAGCGCAGCCGCCCGTAGGCTCTGAACAACGGCCTCGTCACGGCGTCGGTCAGCGCCGTCCGGGTGCTCGCCGGGTGCCAGGGCGTCAGCCACACGAACCCCTCGATGCCCTCAGGGTTCCGAACAAGGCTGTTCCTGTCCCTGAGGCGGAAGGTCCTCCGCCGATGGTCGTCACGCAGGTACGACAAGGCGCTCATCCCGGTCGTGATGAGGGTGACTTCCCAACCGAGCTCGCGATATGCAAACGCGAGATGGTGGAATCCCGCGCGGCGATCCGACAGGAGATGATGACCGGAGAGCAGCACGACCTTGCGGGGTTCGGTCATCAGGTGTGGCACGTGGGACCCGGGTCGGCGGAGACGTCCGCGTCCCCCCTCACCGGTCCGCCCGTCCGTCGGCCCAGCGGCGGACGGCGCCGAGCGTCCGCTGGACCCGGCTGAGCCGGATGACGAACGGCGCCGGCTGCCGCACGGCCCCCATGCGCGCTTTGAAGTCGGCCGACCCCTCGTGGCCTCCGCTCGGGTTCAGGTCATAGACCGAGAAGCCCTCGGCGGCGAGGCATCCGATGATCTCCCAGTGCAGGAGGTTCGCCGCCCCCGCCGGCCCCTCTCTGCTCGCGGCCTGGTGCCAGCCCGTCGCGTAGCTGCCGGTGTGGAGCACGAGCGCGCCCGCAAGCAGCCGTCCCTCGGCCTCGGCCAGCCAGAGCCGGGCGCCGCCGGCCCCCACGCCGTGCAGCAGCTCGAACATCCGAGGGCCGTACACGGACGAGGGATTCGCCCAACGTGCCAGCGTCCCGCGATAGAGCTGATAGTACGCGGCCCAATCCTGCTCGCTCGCCGCCTCCCGTACGAGGACCCCCGCCTTGACCGCCTTGTTGACCCGCCCCCGGGCTTTCTCGCGCCAACGGCTGCGGCTCGCCTCCGCTCCGTCCGTGAGCGGGATGACCTGCGTGAAGTCCCCCTCGGGACGCCTCGTCCGCGGGGTGAGGTGGATCCGACTGGCGAACGGCGCCTGGCGCCAGAGCACCGAGCCCCTGCGCAGGACGGCGCGCGCGAGAAGGCGCTCATCGGACGGCGAGAGGGGGGATGCGCTGACCCAGCCCCCGTACGTCCCAGCCGGCGAGAGGTGCCGGAGCAGCCGGCCGCCGGGTCTCCGCTCCTCGGTCACGCCGATCACGGCGGCGCGTCCGTCGGGCAGATCGACCCACTCAGGCGCCGGCCGCATGATCCCGGAGGAGTACGCGCTCCACACCTCCGACCAATGCGGACTGTGGAAGAACGTCGTGTCGGCGCAGGACGAGTACGCCTCGTACCAGTCCTCGATGGAGGCGGGGCGGCAGCGGACCTCCTGCAGTGCAGGCCGACGGATACGGGGAGGGCGCCGATGAGGCTCCCATCCCTGCGGTCCGGCGGCCTCGAGCGTCCGGATCGGGACATCAAAATCCACGCCGCGATGATCCCACTCCGGCCGACCCAGCCAGCTAGCCGGTCGTGTAGGACGCACCCCCACCCGGGAGGGGCGTTGCGGGCCTCAGGCGACCCTGGCAGGCTCGAACGCATGGCCGGTCGTGTCGTGGACGCTTGAGCGGGTGAGTCGAGACCGAGGGCGCGAACAGGGCGGCGGCGTCGCCGACGCGTCCGCCGATGAGGCCGAACACCGATCACTCCCCGCCGCCGAGGTCGGTCCGTGAGCGGTGACGAGATCCGCCCCCACGGCCAGGGCTGGGAGTGGTGCGCGTCGCTGGATGGCTACCGCGCCGTCCTCGATCCTCGGGACGATTCGGGCGCCAAGAATCTCCTCATCCATCATGTCCATGCCCGCGGCCTGCGACGTGCCGCGACGCGGGGGCGGTCGGGGAGGTACGAGGTCGCCTTCGACGGGGGATGCGGCGTCGGGAGGATGACGCAGGTGCTCCTGGATCTCGCCGACCGCGTCGTCGGCGTGGACGCCAACCCGGCGATGCTCGAGCGGGCGCGCGCCCTCCACGCGGGCCCCCGGGCGGTCTTCGCCTCCCCCGACTTCACTCCGTCACCAACCGGCCCGCTCCTGGTCAACTTCATCTACGTGCTCGCGCATCTGGATCGGGCGGGGGCCGTCGAGTGGTTGGCGCGACTGCGGGCGACCGCGTCGACGGGGTCACGCTGCGTGCTGATCGAGCGTGTCGTGACCGATCCCTCGGCCCAGCCCGAGGACATCCCGCCGCGAGAGGCGGATTGGTATGCAGACCTGCTCGACGCGTCCGGGTGGAAGCTGCGGGGCCGGCGCCGCATCCGGCGCGCCAGGTCCCTGCCGCTCACGCTCAACGGACGACTCGGTCCACGTCTCCCCGCCGGCGTGCGGCCGGCGCTCGCAACGACGTGCGCCCGCGCGGAGTACGCGCTCGCACCACGGTGGTCGAACGGCGCCTACACCGATCTCCTGATGTGGGCCGACGCCTAGTCTTCACCCGCCCGGCGAGCGGGCGCTGACGGTGGAGACGGTCAAGCCCGTCATCCAGTCGACGCACTCGTGGCTCCCGACCACCGAGGTCTGGCTCGCCAACCAGGTCGGTCACCTCCCCCACTGGGTCGAATCGCACGTCATCTGTGCGACACGGGCCAACCGTTCGGAGTTCCCGTTCGCGCGCCTCGACGCCGCGGAGGAGCATCCCGTGCGCCACACCCGGGACCGCGTGCTCCGCCGCGTGATGGCGCGTCCGCTCGGGCCGCTCCCCACCGTGGCCCGGCGCACGGGGGCACGCGTCGTCCACTCGCACTTCGGGCCGACCGGCTGGCACGACAGTCGTGCGGCCTCGCGGTTCGGCGCCCGGCACATCGTCTCGTTCTACGGCGAGGACGCGAGCAGACTCCCCAAGGAGCAGCCGCGATGGCGCCGACGCTACGCCGAGATGTTCGGGCGGGCTGCAGCGGTTCTGTGCGAAGGGCCGTACATGGCGACGACGATCAGGGACCTCGGGTGTCCGCCCGAGAAGGTCATCGTGCAGCGCCTCGGCGTCGACCTCGACACGCTGCCGGCCTTTCGCGCCCGCTCCTGGGACGCATCGCGCCCGCTCCGGGTCCTGCTCGCCGGGTCCTTCCGCGAGAAGAAGGGCATCCCCGACGCGGTCGAGGCGCTCGGCCTCCTCTCCCGCTCGGGAGTCGACCTCACCGCGACCGTGATCGGGGATGCGCGTCCGGATGACGACCAGACGGAGAAGCGCCGGATCATCTCCGCCATCGAGCGTAACCGCCTCGGGGAGAGGATGCGCCTGCTGGGCTACCAGCCTCACGAGCGGCTCGTCGCCGAGGCCGACGTCCACGATGTCTTCCTGTCCCCGAGCAGGACGGCCGGCAACGGTGACAACGAAGGCGGCGCTCCCGTCACGATCATCGAGATGGCGGCGATGGGACTGCCGATCCTGAGCACCGAACACTGCGACATCCCGTCGGTCCTGGGAGCGCCCAACCGGGCTCTGCTCGCACCGGAAGGGGACCCTGAAGCGCTCGTCGAGGCCTTCCACCGCATGGCGGACGGAGACTGGAACGCGATCGCCCAGGCGAACAGGTCGCTCATCGAACGCGAACTCGACTGCGCCGCGCAGGGGGAGAAGCTGGCGCGGATCTACTTCCCCAAGGGGGAGTAGAGCCGGGCCACCGACGGCGCCACGGCCTGCTCCTGCCGACGAGGGCGAACTGGTCGGACAGGGGTGGGAGGGCTCGCCGCGTGGACCTACCATCCTCGCTGCCTCGATGCCGAGCTGGAGTTCTCATGAAGGTGGACAAGATCGTGCTGACCGACCCCGTGCGCTCCCGCGACCGGTTCCTGGTGTTCGGCGCGCCCCAGATCTGTGACGCCGAGGTGGAGGAGATCGTTGCCACGATGCGGTCCGGCTGGCTCGGCACGGGCCCCAGGGTCGCCCGTTTCGAGGAGGCCTTCCGGGAGCGCACCGGCGCGCGTCACGCGCTCGCCGTCAACTCCTGCACCGCCGCACTCCACCTCGCGGTGCTCGCGGCAGGACTCGGCCCGGGCGACGAGGTGGTCGTCCCGGCCCTGACCTTCTGCGCGACCGCGAACGCCGTCATCCACGCCGGCGCGACGCCCGTGCTGGTGGACGTCGACCCGGTCACGATGAACCTCGACCTGGCGCATCTCGAGGCGTCCATCACCCCCCGCACCAGGGCCGTGGTCCCGGTCCACTTCGCCGGGCGCCCCTGCGACATGGACGCCCTGCTCGCGATCGCGACGCGCCACGGCCTGGTCGTCGTGGAGGACTGCGCACACGCCGTCGAGAGCACGAGGGGTGCCGTTCCGGCCGGCCGCTGGGGCGACCTCGGGTGCTTCAGCTTCTACGCCACCAAGAACGTCACGACGGGCGAGGGCGGGATGGTCGTGACCGACAGCGACGAGATGGCCGAGACGATCAAGGTCCGTGCATTGCACGGGATGACCCGGGACGCCTGGCACCGGTTCTCGGACGCCGGCTACCGCCACTACCAGGTCATCTTCGCCGGGTTCAAGTACAACATGATGGATCTCCAGGCCGCGATCGGGCTGCATCAGCTCGAGCGCGTGGATGACAACTGGAGGCGGCGCGAGGAGATCTGGCGCCACTACCAGCGGGAGCTGGCGGGTCTGGGCCTCGGCCTTCCGGCCGATCCGGAGCCGGGCACCCGGCACGCGCATCACCTGTACACCCTCCTCGTCGACCCGGAGCGGGTCGGCATCGACCGCGACGCCTTCCTCGACGCGATGACGTCCCACGGGATCGGGGTCGGCGTGCACTATCTGAGCCTCTCCAGCCACCCGTACTACCGGGACGCACTCGGGTGGCACGACGGCATGGTCCCGACCGCCGCGAGGATCGGCTCGCAAACGGTGAGCATCCCTCTCTCGCCCGCCCTGACCGACGACGACGTCGCCGACGTGATCGAGGCTGTGACGCGGGTCGTCGGATAGGGGTGGCCATGGCCGGCAAGCCGGGTTGCTGACGGACTCAACCCCCACAAAGGGGCCCGAGCGGAGTCTGCGTCGACGGATCACGGCGAACGCGGGCGTCCAGGCCCTCGGCGTGCTCGGTGCGTCAGCGATCTCGCTGATCACCTTCGCCGTGATCACCAGGGTTCTGGGCCCATCGGACTTCGGCGACTTCGCCGCCTCGGTGGCGTATCTCGCGGTGCCCACCCTGATGCTCGACAGCGGCCTCTCGCTCGCCGCCGTTCGCGAGATGTCGAGGACCCCGGACCGGATTCAGCACATCCTCCAAGTGTGGCTCCCGCTCCGTGCGGTCGCCTCCACCCTGGCGGTGATCCTCTCGGTGGCCCTGGCTCAGGTGCTCCCGTTCTCCGCCGGGGCGAAGATCGCGATCACCATCGGCGGCGTGGGCGCGCTGGCGACCCTGCTGGGCAACGGAGTCGCGCCGGTTCTCCAGGCGGAGCTGAGAATGGCCTGGGCCGTCGCGGCGAACATCATCGGCCGGACGGCCACCCTGTTCCTGACCCTCGGCGCTGTCAGCCTCGGACTCGGGTTGGAGGGCGTCGCCTGGTCCTACACGCTCGGCCTGAGCGTCACCGCGGCGTTGCAGGTCCTGGTGGTCTCGCGGCGCTATTCCGTCCGCCCGGTGATCGAGCTGCGCAACTGGCGCACACAGCTGCGCGAGGGTGCGGCCCTCTCAGCCGTCGTGGGACTGGGGCTCATCTACTGGCGGGTCGACACCGTCATCATCGCGCTGCTCCGAAGCTCACGGGAGGTGGGCCTCTACGCGGCTGCGTACCGGTTCCTCGATCTTGCGAACGCCTTCGTGTCAGGCGTCTACAACTCCATCTTCCCGCCACTCGCACAGTTCGTGGCCACGCGAGACCCTCGCGCCCGGCGACTCGTCCAGCAGGCGTTCGACGTTCTCGTCGCCCTCGCGACCCCCGGGGCCGTCCTGACGTTGATCTACCCGGAGGAGATCATCACCTTCGTCGCGGGATCGGAGTTCCAGGATGCGGCGACGGCGCTCCGCATCATCGCGCTGGTCCCGTTGTGCTCATTCCCGTCCGTGCTTCTGCAGAACGGCCTTCTCGCGAGCGGCCGCGAGGGCATCGTGCTCCGGATGATGCCCGGCCTCCTCGTGCTCAACATCGGACTGAACCTGGCGTTCGTCCCGATCTACGGCTACACCGCGGCCGCCGTCGTGACCCTCACCACCGAGATCGTCTGGCTTGCGGTCTCGGTCCTCGTGTTCCGGCGGGTCCTCGGGTTCCTCCCAGTCGCCGGCGGGCTGGCGTCGGTCGTCGTGTCCGCGGCGGCGATGGCCGTCTTCGACCTGGCGGTGCCGGCGCCGACCCTCCTCTCCATCGCAGCGTCCCTGACCCTCTACCTGGCCCTCGTGGTCACCCTTCCCGGTTCCGTGCATCGCCTCGTCTGGCCGACCCTCATGGCCCGCCTGCGACGGGCGCCCGCCGATGGGATGACGTGATCACCCCTGGCGCCCCGCCGCGAGGCTAGGGACATGGGCGCATGGCTGGACGTCCGGGGGTGGTCCCGCGGTCGCGCTCCATGCCTTACTGCCGGGGCACCGGGCGCAAGCCGGTGCACCGTCGACGCGTCCCCGCGATGAGAGGTGCCTTCCGCGTGCTGCGCCGCACCGCCCTGGCGCTCCCCGTCCTCATCGGTTCCCTCCTTCTGGCCGGCACCGCGGCCGGCGCGACCGTGGTCCCCGACGGCGGCATGGTGGTCCAGGGCTCCACCGACGACGTCAAGCGCGGGATCGACATCGCGCACGACGCGGGCTCCCGCTGGGTCAGCCTCAACATCACGTGGGAGGCGCTGGAGCCCACCCCCGACGGCTACCTCACCCCCGGGGGCCCCGGCAGCGACGCCTGGGCGGCCCTCTCCGAGCGCCTCGACTACGCGAAGTCGCGCAACATGAACGTCGAGCTGCGCCTGTCGAACGCGCCTGAGTGGGCGAGCGGCCGCCAGGGCAGCGACGACCCGCCAACCCCGGGCCACCTCGCCGACTACGCCGCCTTCCTGAAGGATCTGGGGTCGCGGCTCGGCGACCGCATCGACGCGTACTCACCCTGGAACGAGCCGAACCGCGCGGCGTTCTGGAACCCCACCGACCCCGACGCCTTCACAGCGCTCCAGAAGGCGGCCTACCCGGCCATCAAGGCGTCCGACCCGACGGCGACGGTCCTCTACGGCCCGGTGGTGGGCCGGTACAACTCCCAGAACTCCGGCTACACGTTCCTCCGGCGCTCCTACGAGCTGGGGGCGAAGGGGTCGTTCGACGCGATCGGCTGGAACGGCTATCCCAGCGGCCCGCCGGAGTCGGACGGACCGGTGGAGAACGGCGTGCCCGCGGCCAGCACGCTCCCCGCCCAGCTGTACCTGCGCAGCATCATCGACGCGTTCGACCCGGGCCGGCGCGTCTGGCTGATGGAGCTCGGCTGGAGCACGTGCGTCAACTGCAACGTATCGGCGGCGAACGGTGTGAGCGAGGCGGTCCAGGCCGACTACCTCACCCGCGCGTTCGAGTACCGGCGGCGGTACCTGTCCTCCTACGTGGACCGGATCTTCTGGTATCAGCTGCGTGACGCCGGGACGAACCCGTCGATCTGGGATCAGAACCAGGGGCTCCTGCGGAACGACCTGACCCCGAAGCCGGCGCTGGCGGCGTTCGCGGCGCTCGGGGTGGAGGACGCCGACGGCGTACTGCCGCCGACGGCGCCGGGCACCCCGCCGCCGCCCGTCGCCCCGTCGCCCCTGCCCGCGGCCGCCGCCCGGCTCGGACTGCCCGCCGCCGCGCGCTCGGCCACGGGCGGGCGCACCGCGCTTGGGCGCACGCGGCTGACACTGGCGAAGGGCGTCTTCACCCTGCGCATCCGCGTGTCGGTGACGGGCGGCCGTTCGGTGGTCCGCGTCGACGGCTACCGTTCCGGCAAATGGCGGCTGGTCAAGTCGGTGCGGGTCCGCGGGACCGGGACCCTGACGGTCAGGGTCCGCGACCGTGGCTTCGTGGGCTTCCGCATCAGGGCCACCGTGCCGGGACGCACCGGCTTCCGCGTGGGACGGGTCGTGCGGGTGCCCGCGAAGTTCCTCCGGGTGACGTGACGGGCGGCGGATGACCAGGCACCTCGCGACGCTCGTCGCCCTCGCCGTCCTCGCGGTCGCGGCGACGGTCGCGGCCGCCGCGCCGTCGGACGCCGACATCCGAGCCTGCGTCGAGCGGAACGGGCCCCGCTACACGAACCCGGGCAGCGCGGTCGACGCCCAGTACGCCGACGTGGAGACGGCATGCCGGGCGGCCCTGGAGGACGGCGACACGGCGGAGTTCACGCCCGACGGAGGCGGCGACGACGGCTCGGGAGCCGCTGCCGGACGGTCCGACCCGCCGGCGGGCGGGGGCGGGCCCTCGTCGGGGACGGCATCGGGCTCGGCAGCCGGCGCCACCTCGGGCGCCGCCAACGGGTCCGGCGCCGCCGCGAGCGGTGCCGGCACCCCATCCGGCGCGGGATCCGGCGGGGCGGCGGCGCAGCCGTCGGCGGCCGTCGCCGTCCAGCGCGCCGCCGTGGGCGCCGGCGACAGTGCGGGCGACCCGCTCCCCTCCTCCCTCTCGGGGGGGTGGCCCATCGCCCTGCTGGTGGGCGCGGGCCTCCTGGTGGGCTGCGCGGCGGTCGTCGCCGCGAGGCGACGCCCGAGCTGACGGACCCGGAGTCGCCGCACTCCGGCGCCGCCACCGGCGGACGCCCGGGCCTGGCCGACGTGCTCGGCGTCGCCGCGTGGTTCGCCCCCGTGGTCGCGGCCCTCGTGCTCGCGTTCGCGTCGGGCGGCTACTTCGTCAAGGACTGGGGGCTCGCCTCCATCCTCCTCCTGGCCCTCCTCGCCGCGGTCGTGCTGGCCGGGAACGCCTCGTTCGGCGGGGTGGCCGGCCTGGTCGCGCTGGCCGCGTTCGGCGCCCTCGCCGCCTGGCAGGGGCTCTCCTCGCTGTGGGCCGACGAACCCGCGGCATCGATCGAAGCGATGGACCGGACGCTCCTCTACGGAGCCGCGTTCGGGCTCGCGCTCGTCGGCGTCCGACGGGTCGGGGACCTCATGGGCCTGCTGTGGGCCGCGCTCATCGGCAGCGGGGTCGTCGCGGCCGCCGCGCTCGGGTCGCGGCTGCTGCCCGACCTGATCGGCGGCGACGTGCGCCCGCGACTCTCGTACCCGCTGAGCTACTGGAACGGGATGGGCGCGCTGTGCGCGTTCGGAACGATGCTGGCCGTGGGGCTGGCCGCACAACGGCGCATCCCCCTGCCCGGTCGGGCGGCCGCCGCTGCGCTCGCGCCGATGTTCCTGCTGGCCCTGCTCCTGACGTACTCCCGCGGTGCGGCGCTGGTGCTCCTCATCGGCCTCGCGGCGCTGATCGCCATCGGACCGGGACGGCTCGAGATCGTCGCGAGCACCGTCGCCGCGGTGGCCGTCAGCGCCCCGCTCCTGATCGCCGCGAACGGCGAGGTCGCGATCGCCGCCCTCGACGGCCGGCTCCCGCCGCACGCCCACGAGGGCCGCGTGTTCCTGCTGCTGCTCCTCCTGACGATGGCCGTGAGCGGCGCGGTGGGGGCCGGCGCGGCGGCGGGCCTCCGGCGGCTGCCCGCGACCGCACGCCTGCGCGTGGGGCTCGTCGTCGGGGCGTGCTGCGCCGCCGCGCTGGCGGCGGTGATCGTCGTGCGGATGCCGGCTGAGGGGCCCGTGCGCTGGACGCAGGCGCAGTGGGACAGCTTCCGGTCGTACGACGCCGCCGCGCGCGCCGACGCGCAGTCGGTCGCCGACCGGCTCGCAGTGTCCGCGGGGTCCGGCCGCTGGCAGAACTGGGGCGCAGCCGTCGACGAGTTCCGGGAGCGCCCGGTCGCCGGCACCGGAGCGGGCGACTACGTCTTCTACTGGCAGCAGCACCGGGACATCGACCTCACGGTCGTCAACGCCCACTCGGTCTACCTCGAGGTCATGGGCGAGAACGGCGTGATCGGGCTCCTCCTGCTGCTCGCACCGTTGGGGATCGCCGCATGGGCCTATGCGCGGCACCGCCGTGCGGGCGGGGACGACGACGGCCTCGCCGGCCTGGCGCTGTGCGCGGCCGGGCTCGTCGCCCTGCACGCGGCGGGGGACTGGGACTGGCAGCTGCCGACGATCGTGCTCCCCGCGGTCGCGCTCGGGGCCGCGGCCCTCAAGATCTCCGCCGGAACCGCCACGGCCCCCGCACGGGCCGCGGCCCGCTGGGTCGTGGCGGCCGCGGCTGTCGCGGCGATCGTGATGGTCGCGGGGCCCGCCCTGTCGGAGCGGGTGCTCGCGGACGCCCGCGCGACCGCGGCCCGCGGCGACCTGGACCGGGCGCTCGTCCGCGCGCGCGACGCCGCCTCCTTCGCGCCCCAGGAGCCGGAGCCCCGGCTCCTCGAGGCGAACCTGCTCAGCGACCTGGGCAGGCCGGCAGAGGCCGACGCCGCGTTCGCGGCCGCAGTCGCGCGCTCGCCCCACGACTGGGAGACGTTCGCCGACTGGGCCTACGCCCTCGCCCGTCGCGGCGACGACCGAGCCGCCCGCGTCGCAGCGCTCCGGGCTGCGGCGCTGAACCCCCTCGAGCCGCGTCCGCACCTGATCCTGGACGGTCTCTCGGGCTGAGATCCCTCGCGGTCACCGGGATTCCGGTGGTCCCCGAACGACACATCACCAGCGGAAATGTGAGCGTTCCGAAAAAGGGGCTGGCGTTCGCGGGAAGGTGCGCAAGCATGATCCCCAGCCCGTGACGTCAGTGCCGCGACGCCACGCACGCCACATCCCGCCGCGCCGGCTTCCTTGGCCCGGGGACGCAAGTGGGGCCGGCCATCTCCGGCCCCATGTCGATCCGCATGTGTGCAACAGCTATTGACATGAGAGGTCCGAGTGTGATCGCCACCGGAAGGCCGACCCGTTCCCGGGTTGGACGAGGATCGTCGGCGGGTACCCCCGCTGGGCAGCCACGCAGTGCCCGCCGGCTGCCCGCGACCCTCCCCGGCCATCGGGGGGGCCATGGGCCCGGAACCTGGACGTTCGAGGGGTGGATGCCGCCTCAGGACGCTCCTAGCGTCGTATGCGGTTGCGAAACGGCCCGGAATCGCAAGCCGGCTGACGATCTCACTGAGGAGGCAGGTTCAGTGCGACGCACCACAACGAGCCCTCGCGGCGCGACGTGCCACGCCGCCGCCCGGCCCGGGAGCCCGCCGTGAGCGCGGCGGACCGCGCCGAGACGCGGACCCCGCTCTGGACGGCGGACCGAGAGGTGAAGCTCTCGTTCGTCATGCCCGTCTACAACGAGGCCCGGACGGTGGTGGAGGCCGTCCGCCAGGTCCTCGCGGTCGAGTACCCGTGCCCCATCGAGCTGATCGTCGTGGACGACGGCAGCACGGACACGACCCTGCTCGAGCTCACCGTCGTGGGCGACCCGCGGGTGCGGGTGCACCAGCACCCGACAAACCTGGGCAAGGGCGCGGCGGTCCGGTCGGGCGTGCGCCTGGCGAGCGGCACGCACGTCATGCCCTTCGACGCGGACCTGGAGTACTCGCCGGACGACGTGCCGCCGATGCTGGCGCCGGTTCTGGCTGGCCGCTGCGACGTGGTCTACGGCACGCGCCTCTTCGGCCTCAACACCGTCTACCAGTCGTACCGCTACGCGATGGGCAACCGGCTCATGACGCTGGTCGCGAACGTCCTCTTCGACTCGTACCTCAGCGACCTGCACTCGTGCCTGAAGATGCTGCCGCGCGAGCTGTTCGACGACCTGCGGCTCACGGAGACCGGCTTCGGCCTGGACACCGAGATCACCGCCTCGCTGCTGCGGCGCGGGATCCGGCCGTTCGAGGTGCCGGTGAGCTACCACAGCCGCACCCACGCGGAGGGCAAGAAGATCTCCTGGAGGGACGGCGTGGCGTGCCTCCAGATCCTCGGACGGGTGCGCTTCTCCCGGAGCCGGCGCCCACGGAACGTGGAGGCGGTCGGCGTGGCGACGACCATCGGCACGCGGCGGCTGCTGCCGGGCCCCCCGGCGCGCGACGGTGACCTCCCCGTCTCGAGGATCCACTGAGCGCGGCGACGCCCCGCAGACTCCCGCTCACGATCCCCGCCGCCGCGGTGGCGGTCCTCGCCCTCGCCGGCCTGGGTCTCGCGCAGACCGACGCCGGCCGCGACGCCCTGGCCGACGTCGGGATCGCCGCGCCATCCGAGCCGTACACGGAGATCTCGCTCGCGCGGCCCGACGCGACGCCCGCGATCGAGGACGGCGTGGTGCCCATGGTCGTGCGCGTCCACAACGTGGAGGGAACCCGGCGGACGTACGCGTGGACGGCGACGGTCCACGCCCCCGGCGCGTCCCCGCAGGAGGCGGCGCGCGGGCGGCTGACGCTGGAGGACGGGGCCGCGGAGACCCTGCGCGTCCGCGTGCCGGTGATCTGCACAGCCGACCAGATGCGCGTCGACGTCTCGGTCGGCGGGCGGCATCGCGCCGTCGGCGTCTGGGTGCCGTGCGGGGAGGGCGCGCCATGAGCCCGCGACGACCCGTGGTCGCCCTGGTGAGCGACTCCATCCTCCCCTACCACCGCGGCGGCAAGGAGCTCCGCTACCACGAGATCGGGCGACGGCTGGCGCGCCGCGCGGACGTCGACCTCTACACGATGCGGTGGTGGGACGGGCCCCCGACGCGCGTCGAGGACGGGGTCACCCTCCACGCGATCTGCCCGCGGATGGCGCTCTACGACGGCGACCGGCGCTCCCCGCGGCAGGCGATCGTGTTCGCGCTGTCGTGCCTGCGGCTGCTCACGCGCCGCTTCGACGTGATCGAGGCGGACCACATGCCGTACCTCCAGCTCTTCACGCTGCGCCTGGTGGCGACGCTGCGCCGGCGGCGCCTCGTGGTCACCTGGCACGAGGTGTGGGGCGCGGCGTACTGGCGCCGGTACCTGGGGCGTCGCGGCCGGGTCGCGTGGTGGATCGAGCGGACGGCCATGCGCCTGCCGGACGAGATCGTCGCCGCGTCGGAGGAGACGGGGCGGCGGCTGCGCGCCCACCTGGGGCCGCGCGCCCGCGTGACGGTGGCGCCGAACGGCGTCGACCTGGACGCCGCGCGCGCGGCGTGTCCCGCGGCCGCACCCAGCACGCTGGTCACCGTCGGCCGGCTGCTGCCGCACAAGCGCATCGACCTGCTGCTGGAGGCGGTCGCGCTGCTACGCGCCGACGGGTCGGACGTGACGTGCCGGGTGATCGGCGACGGGCCGGCGCGCGACGCGCTGCACCGCCGGGCCGCGGCCCTCGGCCTCGGCGACGCCGTGGAGTTCCGCCACGACGTCCGCGGCCAGGACGCGCTGTACTCGCTCGTCAAGGCCGCGCGAGTGTTCGCGTTCCCGTCTGAGCGGGAGGGCTTCGGCATCGCGGCGCTCGAGGCGCTCGCGTGCGGCCTGCCCGTCGTGACCACGTCGGCTCCCGACAACCTGGCCGCCGCGCTGGTGCACGAATCCGGCCGGGGGGCGGTCTGCGACCCGACCCCGGAGGCCTTCGCCCGCGCGGTCCGCGGCGTCCTCGACGCCCCGCCGGGCGCCCCCGACGCCGGCTGGCTCACCGGCCACAGCTGGGACGCCGTCTCCGACCGCGTCGCCGAGGTGCTGGCGTGAGGATCGCCTACGTCAGCCCCTACCCGCCCGCACGGGACGGCATCGGGGACTACACCGCGGCGCTCGCCGCGGCCACGCGGGCCGCCGGCCACGAGGTCGCGGCGATCGCCGCCCGCCCCGGCGCCGGCGGGCCGCCCGAGGTGATCGGGGGCCTCCGCGACGCCGCCCGCCTGCGCGAATTCGGCCCGGACGTCGTCCACGTGCAGTTCGGCGTCGCCGCGTTCGGCACCCGCGTCCCGGCCCTGTTCGCCCTGCTGCGCCGCGTCCGCGGGACCGGCGCGCGCGTCGTGTTGACCGCCCACGAGGTCACCCGCGACACGGCGCTGATGCGCGGGCCGGGCCGGGCGCTCTACCGGGCCCTGGCGCGATGCGCCGACGTCGTCCTGGTCCACACGCCGGCCGCCCGCGACGCGATGGCCGCGCTCGCCGGCCCCGCGACCCCCGTCGTCGTCGTCCCCCACCACCGCCGGCCGCCGCCGGCGCCGACCACCGACGCGCGGGCGCTGCGTGACCGGCACGGCATCGGCGATGCGCCCCTGCTCCTGGCCCTGGGCTTCGTCCATCCCGACAAGGGCCTCGACGACCTGGTCGGCGCGCTCGGGGATCTGCCGCGCGGCGCCGCGCACCTCGTGGTGGCCGGCGGCGTCCGGCGGCGCTCCGGCGCCTTTCGGGCGTTCGAGCTCGCCGACCGTCGCCACCTCGCTCGCGTGCGGGAGCAGGCGCGCCGGGCGGGCCTGCTGCCCTGGGTGCACTGGACGGGCTACGTGCCCGAGGGGGAGATCGCCCCCTGGCTCGACGCGGCCGACGCCGCGGTCCTCCCGTACCGCCGCATCGAGCAGAGCGGCGTCGGGAGCCTGGCCGCCGCGCTCGGCGTCCCCGTCCTCGCCAGCGACGCCGGCAGCCTGGCCGACGAGTACGGCGACCCGGGGTGGAGCTTCCCGGCGGGCGACCGGGCCGCGCTCGCCGCCCTCCTCGCCCGCTTCCTGGCCGCGCGGGACGGGGCCGGCCCCCGGGCCGGCGCGCGCCCCGCCTCGGGCGCGGACATCGACGACGTCGCCGCGCGGACGCTCGCGGCGTACGCGACGCCGCCGCGCGGCGGCGCGGAGGGGAGGGCCGCTGTCCCCCTCGCGTGACATGAGCGTGGTCATCTGCTCGCGGGACGGGGCCGCCACCATCGGCCGGACCCTCACGAGCCTGCAGGCCCAGACCATCGCGGGACGGCTGGAGGTCGTCGTCGTGGACGACGGGTCCTCCGACGCGACCGCCGCCGTCGCCTCCCGCGCAGGCGCCACCGTCGTGCGCCACACCCGCAACCGGGGTCTGGCCGCGTCGCGCAACCACGGGGTGGATGCGTCGACGTCACCGGTGGTCGCGTTCATCGACGACGACTGCGAGGCCGACCCTCGGTGGGCCGAGCGCCTGCTCGCCGCCTACGGCGACGACGTCGCCGGCGTCGGGGGGACGGTCGAGCCGGGCCCCGGCGAGGACTTCACCCGCGCGTACCTCCGCCGCCACAACCCGCTCGAGCCCCTGGAGCTGGAGCTCGCCCGCAGCGCGCACCCCCTGTACCGGCTGCGGCTCTACCTGGAGCGGCAGTGGACGAGCACGGCCCGCCCGGCAAACCGGGATGTCTTCAGCCTGGTCGGCGCGAGCATGTCGTTCCGGCGCGAGGCCCTCGACCTCGCGGGCGGCTTCGACGAGGCCTTCGCGTTCGGCGCCGAGGAGCTGGAGCTCTGCTATCGCATGCGCCGCCGGGACCCCGGGTTGCGGCTCGTGCTCGCCGAGGACGCCCGGGTGGTGCACCACTTCCGGCCGTCGCTGCGCGACACCTTGCGCCGCAGCCGGTCCTATGGACGCGGCACGGCGCGGCTGCACCGCCGCTGGCGGAACATCCGGGCCACGGTCTTCCCGCTCCCCGTCGTGGTCGGCGGGCTCGCCGTGGCGGCCGCGCGCCATCGCCGCCTGGCCCCACTGGCGCTGGCGTCGCCGGCCCTCCTCTACCCCTCCGGCCTGGCGGCGGCGCTCCGCGCGCGGAGGCCGGCGCTGATCCTGGACGCGTACGTCCAGCTGGCCCAGGAGACGCTCGGCAATGCCGGCGCCGCGGAGGGCCTGTGGCGCTACCGCGACCTGGCCCCGGCCGAGGCGGTGACGGCGTGAGCACGATCTTCGCCCCGCCCGGTCCCGCGCGCGGCCGCCCGCGCCCGCTCACCGAGCCGCCTGCCGAACGGCGCGGCGCGACGAGATCCGGGGGCGGTCTGCGCGACCTCGCCCCGCTCCTCGCCGGCCTGGTGCTGATCGCGGCCCTGGTGCCGGCGCGCGAGCTCTGGCCCGCCCAGCTCGCGCTGCTCGCGCTGCTGCTCACGGTCCCCGGCCTCAGCCTGCTCCGCGCGCTCGGCGTGAGCGGAGAGGCGCTGACCGCGACGCCGGTGTACATCCCGGCCGCCTCGCTCGGGGTGCTGCTCGCCGCGGGAGCGGGCGCGAACTTCCTGGGCCCCCATGCAGGGACCGGCGCGCCCCTGCGCACGGTGCCCCTGCTGGTGGCGGTCGAGGCCGCATGCCTGCTCCTGCTCGCCGTGCCCGCACTCCGCCGCCCCGTGCCGGTGGCCCCCGCGGCGCTCGCCTGGCCGGGCCTCCGGCACCTGTGGCCGTTGCTGCTGCCGCTGGCGAGCGCGGTGGGCGCGGCGCGGCTCACCAACGGCGCGGGGGACGCGGTCGCGATCGCCGCGCTGGCAGCCGCCGTGGGCGTCCTGGTGGCGAGCGTGGTCGCCGGCAGCCGCCTCGACACCACGCAGCTGGCGATGATCCTGTTCTCGGTCGGGCTGGCATTGGCCTGGTCGTTCTCGCTGCGCAGCGCGACGGTCTACGGGTTCGACATCTCGGGCGAGCTGCCCATCGTCGAGACCACGCGCGAGACGGGCGTGTGGCGGCTGGCGCACCCCTCCGACGCGTACGGGGCGATGCTCAGCCTCACGATCCTCCCGGCCCTGCTGAACGCGCTCACCGGGATGTCGTCGCTGGTGCTGCTGAAGGCCGTCTACCCGGTGATCCTTGCCCTGGTGCCGGTGACGGTGTTCCTGGTGGCGCGCCGCCACCTGTCGGCCCGGTACGCGTTCGCCGGGGCCGCGTTCGTCCTCGTGCAGGCCAACTTCGCCCAGCAGCTCCCCGCGGTCGCGCGGCAGGAGATCGGGCTGATGCTCTTCGCCGTCGTCATCGCGGCCCTGCTCGACCGGCGTGTGCCGCGGCTCCCCCGCTGGGGCCTCGTGGCGGCCCTCGGCCTCGCGCTGGTGGTCTCCCACTACTCCACCGCCTACATGGCGATCGCGCTGTTCGCCGGTGCGATCGCCCTCCAGTTCCTGGTGTCGTGGTTCCGGCCCGTCCCCCGCGTCACCGGCGCCATCGTGGTCGCGTTCGTCGTCACGGCCGGCGGGGCGGCGCTCTGGTACGGCCCGCCGCTGACCGACTCGGCCAGCAACCTCACGCGGTTCACCGACTCCGTGCGGTCGGACGGCCTGCGGCTGCTCCCCAACCGGGAGCCCGGCCAGGGCATCGTCCAGGCCTACCTGACCGGGAACCTCCCGCAGCGCGCGACCGCCGAGGAGTACGCCGAGCTGGCGCGCCGCGACTACGAGGCCACGCGGCCCTTCGTGACGCCGCTCCCCGATGCGGAGGCGCCCCGGTACCGGCTGCGTGACGACGACGCCGACGCCGCCCCCGTCCGCTCGGAGGCCGCGAAGACCGCGCTCGACAAGGCGCAGCTCTGGATCCTCCAGCTCGCAAACCTGCTCGCCGTCCTCGGCGCCGTCGCGCTCGTCCTGCGGAGGGGGACGCGGCCCGGGCTGCGGATCGCGGCCATGATCGCGCTCGCCGCGGTCCTGGCCATCGGGTTCGTGCGGCTGAGCGGGACGATCGCGGAGAACTACAACCAGGACCGCGCGTTCATCCAGGCGCTGATCCCGCTCGGCATCGCGCTCGCCTGGCTCGTCCAGCGCACCGCCCGCGTGACGCGCCGCCTCGGTCACGTGGTGAACGTCACGGTGGCGCTGGCGCTCGGCGTCGTCCTGCTCAACACCTCGGGACTGGCCGGCGCCGCCCTCGACCGGCCGCCCACCAACCTCGGGAACCGGGGCGAGGACTACGAGCGGTACTACGTCACCGAGCCGGAGCTCGCGGCGGCCGACTGGCTGCGCGTCTCGCGCTACGGGCGGTCCGGCGTGCTCTACGCGGACCGGTACGGGCAGCTGCGCCTGATCTCGGAGCGCGTCCCGACGCAGGGGCTGCTCCTGGACATCACGCCGGGGACCCTGGACCGCGACGCGTGGATCTACGCGAGCCGCGTGAACGTCGTGGAGGGCCGGGCGCGCGGCTTCGTGGGCAGCAGCTACGCGACGTACCGGTTCCCGAACCGCTTCGTCCAGGACCACTGGAACACCGTTTACGCCAACGGCACCTCGGAGGTGTTCAACCGGTGATCTCCGTCGTCGTCATCAGCAAGGACGAGCGCGCCCTGGACGGGACGCTGACGGATCTCGCGGCGCTCGAGCCCCCCGCCGGCGAGGCGGTGGAGCTCGTGGTCGTCGACGCCTCCGAGGGGCGCCTCGACGACCTCCGCGAGGCGCACCCCGGCGTCCGGTGGATCCCCTTCGCCCGACCGCCCGGCGTGCGGGTCTCGATCCCCCATCAGCGGAACGCCGGCGTCGCCGCGGCCCGGGGGGACGTGATCGCCTTCACCGACGCGGGGTGCCGGCTGGGCCCGGACTGGCTCGCCCACCTCACGTCGCCGCTGCGCTCCGGCGAGCACGTGACGGCCGGCGTCGCGCTGACCGAGGACGGCCGTGGCATCTACGACCGCCACATCCGCGAGGGCACCGGGGCGGCGTACCTGAGGGAGTGCCCGACCATCACGATGGCCTTCCGGCGGTCGGCCTTCGATGCCGTCGGCGGGTTCGACGAGCGGTTCGAGTACGGCTCGGACATCGACTTCTCGTGGCGCCTGGTCGACGCCGGCCTGCGCATCCGGAGCGTGCCGGAGGCGGTGGTCCGCCACGACTGGGGCGACGTGCACCGGCAGGTGCGCCGCGGCTACCGCTACGGGCGGGCCCGGGCCCGGCTCTACCGCAAGCACGCCCGCCGCCTCGCCGGGGCGCTCCGCGACGACCCCATGGTCCTCGCCTACCCCGCCTTCCTCCTCGGGCTCCCCCTGACGCTGCGCTACCGGCTCTACCCGGCGCTGCTGCTGGTGCCGGCGTGGCGCAACCGGGCCGACGGGCCCGTCCGGGTGGTGCTCGACCACCTCGCCTTCGGCGCCGGCGTGCTCCGGGAGGTCGCCCGGCGATGAAGGTGCTCGCCCTCCCCCGCGACGACAACCCCTATCAGGAGCGCCTGTACGGCGAGATGCGCCGCCGCGGCGCGCAGGTGGCCTACGCCGGCGAGCTCACCCCGTCCCGGACCCTCAACCTGCTGCTGCTCCCGGCCGAGCTCGCCGTGCGGCGGCTCACGGGCTGGCGCGTGGTCCACCTCCACTGGGTGTGGGGGTTCGCGCTCCCCGGCGCGTCGCGGAGCCGGACCGTGCGGCGCCTGTCGCGCTGGTGGTTCGAGGCGTTCCTCGGGACCACCCGCATCCTGCGCCAGCGGCTCGTCTGGACCGCCCACAACGCCCTGCCCCACGAGCCCGTCTTCGACGACGACGTCGCCGGCCGCCGGCGCCTGGTCGACGCGGCCGACCTCGTGATCGTCCACGGGCCGGGCGGGCTCGACGCCCTGGCGGCACTCGGCCTCCGCCCGCGCCGCGTTGCGCGGATCCCGCACGGCCCGCTGGGTCCGCCGGAGGGACCGCACGACGCGCCGGATCCGGCGGACGACGGCGTCGTGCGCCTCGCGTTCGTCGGCCGGGTGCAGCCCTACAAGGGTGTCGCCGAGCTGCTCGCGGCGGTGTCGCGACTCGACGCGGGGTCCGTCCGGCTCGAGGTGGTCGGCGCCTGCCCCGACCCCGCCCACCGGGCGACCGTCGAGGCGCTGGCCGCCGCGTCGCCCCACCCGGTCGCGCTGACGCTGGAGCGGGTCCCGGACGCGCGGCTCGAGGCCGCGGTCCTGGCCGCCGACGCGGTGGTCCTGCCCTTCCGCCGCGTCACGACGAGCGGCAGCGCGATCCTGGCCCTGGAGCTCGGGCGGCCCGTGATCGTGCCGGACCTCCCGGGCCTCGCGGACCTGCCGGACGACGCCGCCGTCCGCTACGACGGCTCCATCGGGGGCCTGGCCGCGGCGATCGGCCGGTTCGCCGGGATGCCCGCGCCCGACCGGGATGCGATGCGCGCCGCGGCCGCCGGCCACGCGCCGCCGCCGTGGTCAGCGATCGCCGAGGCGACCCTGGCGGAACTCTCGTGAACGGCCTGCTCGCGGCGCGGAGCGCCCTGGCCACCGCAGTCCTGCGCGCGCGCGGGGTCCACTGCGGCGTCGTGACCTGCGACGGCCGGCTCCCCGCGCTGGTCACCGGCGGCGAGGTCCGCCTCGGCGAGCGGCCGGCGTTCCGGAACCGCGCGAGCCGCAGCGAGATCGGGGCCGTCACCGGCGCGCGCCTCGTCGTCGGCGACCGCGGCTTCATCAACCAGGGCGCCGTCATCGTCGCCAGCGCCTCGATCACGATCGGCGACGACGTCCGTGTGGGGGACCACGCGGCGATCTACGACTCGGACTTCCACGCGGTCGAGGAGGGCGCGCCCGTGCGCACCGCGCCCGTGACGATCGGCGACAACGTGTGGATCGCCCGCGGCGCCCTGGTCCTCCCGGGGGTGAGCGTCGGCGACCACGCCGTGGTCGCCGCGGGGGCCGTGGTCGCGGATCCGGTCCCGGAGCGCTGCCTCGTCGCGGGGGCCCCGGCCCGCGTCGTGCGGAGCCTGGTGGCGAGCGACGGGTGGCGCCGTGGATAGGCCCGGCTACACCCGGTCGCCGAGCCGTCCCGCGACCGACCGGAACGCCATGTACGCGAGGGCCACGCACACCGCCGAGCCGGCGCTCACGGCCAGGGCGGCCGCCAGGGCGAGCGGGTCCTCGAGCCGGTCGGCCAGCGCGGTCAGCCGGGTGCCGGGCCGGGTGAGCATGTCCCAGCTGTTCCACTGCAGGACGCGGCCGAGGTACATGCCGAAGCCCGCCAGCGCGACGCACGCCGCCACCGCCATCCCCGCGACGGCGCGCCCGTGGCGGGCGGCCAGCGCGCGGTGCACGAGGTGCAGCGAGATCGCCCCGATCAGGAGGCCGGTCACCGCGAACAGCGGGAACATGGCGAAGTCGATCGCCGGCGAGCCGGGCGGCCGGTCGCCGAGGTGGATCAGGTCGGTCAGCAGGTACGGCGCGTTCGGGAAGAACAGCAGCCACGAGACCAGCACCGGCAGCACCAGCCAGCGCCGCCGCAGGCGGTCCTCGGGCAGCAGCGCGGCCAGCACGAGCGGGATCCATGCCAGGAACAGGTTCCAGGCGAGGAACGCGTACGTCCGCTCCCCGCTCATCGAGAGCCGCGCCGACAGGACCGCGAGGCAGGCCGCCGACAGCGCGGCGGCCATCGCCGCCGCCACCAGCGCGATGGGGTCCCGGCCGGTCATGCGGCCATGTAAGCAGAGGACGGCGGTCCGATGATCGGCCGCGTGGGACACCGGCACCGGCGCGTGGCCGACGGGACGGTCACGCCCGGCCGCGTGGCCGGGGGCGTGCTCCTGAACGTGTTCGCGACCCTGATCGTCGCCGGCACCGGGTTCTTCCTGACGGCCTTCGTCATCCACCGGCTCGGCGCGGAGGCGTTCGGCGCCTGGGTGCTGATCATGGCGGTCCTCGCCTACTCGTCGATCCTCGACTTCGGGGTCGGCCTGACCGTCATGCGGTTCGTCGCCGAGGTGGCGCACCTGCCCGACCGGGAGGCGGCTAACCGGATCGTCTCGACGGCGGTGACGGTCTTCACGGCGGTCGGCGGGGTCGTGCTGGTCGCGGGCCTGATCGCCGCCCCGCACATGGCCGGCCTCTTCGGCGTCCCGGCCCAGGAGCAGGCCGACTTCACGACCGCGTTCCGGATCAGCCTCGTGGCCCTCGCGCTGACGTTCCCCTCCGCCGTCTGGACCGCGGTGCTGCAGGGGCTGCACGACTTCGCCCGCCTGAACATGTGGGTGGTGGGCCAGGCGCTGGCGGTGATGCTCGGGCAGATGATCGTGGTGGCGATGGGCCACGGCATCGTCGCGCTGGCGGTCGTCGGCGCGGTCGGGAACGTGGCGCTGCTCATCGGCAAGCGCGCCGCCGCACGCGGCCACGGGATCCGGACGTCGCCCCGGCTGTGCGACGCGGCGACGCTCCGGCGGATCGTGAGCGTCAGCACCTGGGTGTTCCTGCTGAACGTGTCGGGCCGGCTCATCCTGGACACCGACGCGATCCTGATCGGGGTCGTCCTCGGGACCGCCGCCGTGGCCGCCTACCAGGTCGCGCTGGGACCGGCGACGGCGGTCCGCCGCGCCGCCGACCAGTTCAACAGCGTGTCGCTGACCGCGGCCGCGTCGCTCAACGCCCAGGACGAGCGCGTCCGGCTGCGCGTGCTGCTGACGGAGGCGACGCGGGCCGTCACGTGCGTCTTCCTGCCGTGCATCGCCCTCCTGGCCGCCTGGGGCGACGAGCTGCTGCGGCTGTGGGTGGGACCGGAGTTCACGTCGTCCTACGCGACGCTGGTCGTGCTGACGGTGGGCGTGCTCGCGATCGCGATCCAGGGGACCGCGAGCCAGGTCCTGCTGGCGCTGGGGCGGCACCGGCTGATGGCGCTCGTCGCGTCGGTCGAGGCCCTCTGCAACGTCGCGTTGAGCATCGCCCTGGCCACGCGCTTCGGCATCGTGGGCGTCGCCTGGGGCACCACGCTGCCGACGCTCGTCACCGCCTTCGGGATCACCCTGCCGTACGCCTGCCGGCTCGTCGGGACCCCCTACCGCGCGGTCATGGCCCGCCTGGTGCGGCCGCTGCTGATCGCGGCGGCGGCGTACGGGGCCATGGCGCTGGCCCTCGAGGCCATCGGGAGCTTCGCCAACCTCGGGACCTTCCTCCTGGCCTCGGCCGCGGTGCTGGTGGTGACCCTCGGGGCGTCGCTGCTGTCGGACCGCGAGGCGCGCCGCACGTACATCCCGCTGCTCCGGGCCGTCCCCATCCGCCGCGCGCGGCCGGTGCAGGCGTGAGCGCGGGTCCCCTCATCAGCTACGTCGTCGTGAACTGGCGGGACGCCGGCGCCACGACCGCCTGCGTCGCGAGCATCCGCGCACAGGAGGGGCTCGACGCGCCGGCGGAGGTCGTGGTCGTCGACAACGCCTCGACGCCGGCGTCGCGGGACGCCCTGGCCGCGCTCGGCGTGCGCCTGGTCCCCTCCCGGTCGAACACCGGGTTCGCGGGCGGGGCGAACCTCGGGATCGCCGCCGCCCGGGGCGGCCTCGTCGCGGTGGTGAACAACGACGCCGTGCTCGACCGGGGATGGACGGCGGCCGGCCTCGCCGTGATGGAGGCCGAGCCCGACGTCGCGATCGTCGGCGGGGCCGACCTGGCCTGGCCGGACGGCGGCCCGCTGATGGGCCCGCCGCGGATCGACCCCGACGGCGGGTTCGCGGAGGCGAGCGCCCGCGAGCGCCCTCGCGGGGACGTCCTGGCGCTCCACGGGAGCAACCTGCTGGCGCGGGCCGACGTCCTGCGCCGGCTCCGGGGGTTCGACCCGTCGTTCTTCGCCTACTACGAGGACACGGACCTGTGCGCCCGCGTCTGGGCCCTCGGCCTGCGGGTGGTCTACGAGCCCGCGATGTGGGTGCGGCACCGGCGGAACCTCACGTCGGACCGGATCCCGTTCCGCAAGCACTACCTCGCCGACCGCAACCATCTCCGGCTGGTCGCCAAGCACTTCCCCGCCGAGGACTGGCGCGAGGCCGTGCGCCGCGCGGCCGTGCACCACCTGGTGACCGGCGCCGGCGGGCGCGTGAGCGGAACCGACCGCCGCGTGCGCGGCACCCGCCGCCGGGCGCACCTCGCCGCCGGGCTCTGGGGGCTGTCGGGGGGCGTGCGGCTCGCCCGCGCCCGCGCGCGGACGATCCAGCGGGGCGAGCACTACGCCGGCTTCGTGGACCACGCGCGGCGCGACGCGCTCGCGTCGGGGACGGTGCCCGCGTGAGGGTGGCCCTGGACGCCCGCTACCTGAAGCGGCCGGACGTCGGCATCTCGGTGTACCTCCGGGGGGTCATCGCCGACCTCGCGGCCGCGGGCGTCGAGCTGACGCTGCTCTCCGACGACCCGGCGCACGCGCGGGAGCTCGCCACGGCGCACCGGGCGCGGGCGGTCGCCCTGCCGTGCCGCTCCGGGTTCCTCTGGGAGCAGGTCCGCCTGCCGGGCTGGCTGCGCCGGGAGCGCCCCGACGCGTACATCGCCGGCGCCAACTACGGGCTCCCCCTCGCCGGCGCCGGCGCGGGGACGCGGATCCTGATCGTGTACGACCTGATCCCCCTCCGGCTGCCGCGGCTGTACGCACGCCAGGGGCCCGGCTGGATCGCGAAGTACCTCCTCTCCGTGGGGATCTCGCTGCTGGCGGCCGACGCGATCATCACCCCGTCGGAGGCCACCGCCCGCGATCTCCGCCGCCTCGGCCGGCGCCGCGTCCACGTGCGGCCGCCGGACCTCGGCGCAGCGGCGGAGGCGCCCGCGGAGGCCGCGCCGCCCGCGGGCTGGCCGGCCCGCTACGTCCTCTACAACGGCGGGCGCGACCCGCGGAAGAACGTCCCGAGGCTGATCGAGGCGTTCGCGGCCTACCGGCGCGCCGGCGGCGATCACCACCTGGTGCTGATGGGGCGCGGGTACGACGAGTACGACCCGCTCATCGACCGGCTGGGCGTGACCGACGCCGCCTTCCTGCCCGGGTTCGTCACCGACGACGTGAAGGTCCGCGGCCTCGCCGCCGCCGCGGCGATCGCGTACCCCTCGCGCTGGGAGGGCTACGGCCTCCCGCTCGTCGAGGCGTTCGCGGCAGGCGTCCCCGTGCTCGCGGGGCGGGGCGGATCCCAGGTGGAGGTCGGCGGCGACGCCGCGATCTACGTCGATGTGGACGACGCGGACGCCATCGCCGACGGGATCCGGCGCGCGGTGGCGCCCGAGTCGCGGCGGCGCGCCCGGGAGGCCGGGCCCCGCCGTCTCAGAGAGCTGCGCGACGCGTCAGGACCCGACCCCCTTCTGGGGCTCCTGGGTCAGCCGGAGGTGCGCGAGAGGAGGGTGCCGCGATAGACGGCGCGCGACCGCGGTGCGTCGCTGAGCTGCTTCGTGTCGCCGGTCGGGCACTCGAAGTAGGCCTGGTAGACGGTCGGGTTGTTCCGGACGACCGCGGCGATGCGCCGCACGAAGTCCGGGTTGTCGCCCAGGCCGCCGCGGTACGGGCCGCGCTTGGCGAGTCCCCACTCGGGCAGGCTGATCGGCTTGCCGTGGGCCTTCGCGAACGCGATCGCCTCGCCGAGGCCGCCGGGCTGCGCGTACTGGCTGCGCCAGCGCCCCGCCCCCGGGGTGGTGGGGACGTCGCGGGTGAAGCGGTAGTCGTAGAAGTCGATCCCGATGATGTCGACGACGTCGTCGCCCGGGTAGTACTGGTCGAACGGGATCGGCCGGTAGCCGGCGGCGATGTTCCAGTCGAAGAGGAAGTGGGCGCCCGGCTGCGCGCGCATGATCCGGACGATGCGGGCCCAGTAGCGCGCCCAGTCGCGGTGCTCGCGGACCGTGTACCCGATGTGGTCGCGGTACCAGTCGCCGTTCATCTCGTGCGAGAGCCGGATGATCGTGTTGCTGAGGCCCCTGCGGATGAGGTTGCGGGCCAGCGCCTTCGCGTACCGGTCGTACTCGCCGCGGGCGCCGCGGCGCCGCCAGTCGGGCGGGACGTTCGCGGGGACCAGCGACTGCGTCAGCACCAGCCGGCGGCCCGGCTTCCCGTTGACCCAGTCCGCCCACTTGAACCGCGGGTCGGGGTGCACCTGCACCCACGGCTCGACCCACCCCTTCCAGACCGGCGCGGCGTCGTTGAACACCAGGGCGCACGAGAACTCGCGGCCGACGCGGCGCTGGAAGGCGTCGAGCAGCCGCAGGTCGTTGCGCGTGTAGATGCAGGCCGTCTTGCTGTCGGCGCGGGCGGCCTCGCGGCCCCAGCCCGCGACGGACGGCGCCGGTTGCGCGGCGTCGATCGAGAACGGGGCGGTGAGGAGCACGAGCGCGACGGCGGCGACGGCCAGGGCCGCGCGCATGAGGGCGTTGGGCGAGGGGATCGAGACCTCCGGGGGGCGGGCTGCACCCCTTGAATCGACACCCGCCACGTATTGTCGACGGCGCCGGCCCCGGGGCCGCGGCGCCCGGTGCCCCGGGAACCGCCCGGCGGCGCCTCGCTCAACTCGTGGGCCGCGGGGCCGCTCGTCTCCCCTGCGTGCCGCGCCCCAGCTACGACGTGCCGCCCCGCCAGGTGCTCGCGACGCTGCGGCGGGCGTCCGTGGTCAAGTCGCTCCGCTGGTCGCTCGCCTGCCGCGGGCCGGTGCTCGTGGGCCGTGGATCCCGCATCCGGGTCGCGTCCGGCGCGCGCATCCGCCTGGCGCCGGGCGCGATCCTCGCCGTGGGCCTGGAGCACCCGAGCCCGGCCGGCGCGGCGCTCGAGCTGCGGCCCCGCTCGGAGCTCCGGATCGAGGGGCTCGTCCAGCTGATGCGCGCGACGGTGGTGCGCCTCAACTGGGATGCCGTGCTGGCCATCGGCGACCGCACCTTCCTGAACGGCGGCGCCGAGATCGACTGCGGCGGCCGGATGGCCATCGGACGCCGCTGCGCGATCGCCGGCGGAAGCGCCCTGCTGAGCACCGACACGCACCGCCTGGTCAGTGACGGCGCGCCCTCCCGACCCCACGCGGACGTCTCGATCGGCGACGATTGCTGGATCGGGACCCGCGCGGTCGTGCTGAAGGGGGTGCGGATCGGCGACGGCGCGGTGGTCGCCGCCGGGAGCGTCGTGACGCGCGACGTCGCGCCCCGCCAGCTCGTGGCCGGGGTGCCTGCGCGGCCGGTGCGGGAGGGCGTCGCGTGGACGCTCTGAGGGCACGAAAAAGCCCCGCCTGAGCGGGGCTTTCAACGGAGTGGAGGATACCGGGATCGAACCGGTGACCTCTACGCTGCCAGCGTAGCGCTCTCCCAGCTGAGCTAATCCCCCGGGAGGGCCGAGTATAGGAAAGCCTCGGCCCCGGTCAAAGCCGCGGCCGGTCTACGACGCCGCCGCGAACTCCTGGCGGGGCGCCTCCCGCCACAGGCGGTCGAGGCGGTAGAAGTCGCGCGCCTCGGGCGTGAAGACGTGGACGACCGCGTCGAGCAGGTCGACCAGGATCCAGTCGCCCTCGCGCTCGCCCTCCACGCGCCGCGGGATGATGCCGTGGTCGCGCTTCATGCGCGTCCGCACCTCTTCCGCGATCGCCTTGGTCTGACGCGGTGTCTGACCGGTGCAGACGACCAGGTAATCGGTGTAGGACACCAGCCCCCGCATGTCGAGGATCACGATGTCCCTGGCGTTCTTCGACTCCGCCAGCGCGGCGGCGGCCAGGGTCAGCTCGAGCGGGTTCGCGAGGTGTCCTTTCGTCGGTCGGAAGCTCCGGGCGAGGGTACCACGCCCCCTCGGACGAGTGCTGCCTCCACCGGTGGCGGCAGCAGATGCCCCACCGGCCGCCCCGCGGCCAGGCGGTCGCGGATCATGGTGGACGACACGCCGATGGCCGGCATCCGGACGATGTCGTGGCGGCCGGGCGCGACGCGCTCGGCGAGGGCGGTGAGGTCCCCGTCGTCCACGCCCTCCCGGGCGACGACAGCGAGGCGGGCGGCGGCCAGGATCCGCTCCGGGTCGTGCCACGACGGGACGCCGGCGAGCTGGTCGGCGCCGAGCACGAACCAGAGGCGCACGCCCGGTTCGTCCGCCGCCATCGCCTCGAGGGTGTCGGCGGTGTAGCTCGGCCCGTCGCGCTCCAGCTCGATGCGGGAGACGGTCAGACCCGGTCGCCCCTGGACGGCGGCTTCGGTCCAGGCCGCGCGCGCCTCGGGAGGTGCCATCTCGCGGCCCAGCTTGTGCGGGGGCGTCCGCGCGGGCACCAGCCGGACCTCGTCCAGGTCGAGCTGCCAGCGCGCCTCGCACGCCATCACCACATGGCCGATGTGCGGCGGGTCGAAGGTCCCGCCGAGGACGCCGATCCGGCGGGCCTCCGCCGTGTCCCCTGGTGCCGTCAGCGCCGCCGGGTGGCGGCGTCGGGCGCGTCGGTCACGAGGTGGAGGTGCGCCGGGACCGGGATGCCGTCTTGCGCGCGGGAGGCTTCTGCTCCTCCTCCTCGGCGGGCGGGGCGAGCTCCTCGGGCGGCGGCGACGACGACGCCGGCTCGCCGAGCAGCGCCCGGTAGCTGTCGTCGGCCACCTCGTTCAGCACCTTCTCCAGGCCGCTGCGCGTGGCGAACAGGTGCTGGGTGAGCGCGTCGCGAACCTCGCGCATCTGGCGGATCGCGCTCATCTCACGGTCGCGGAGCGTCGTCAGCTCCGCCTCGGCGTCGCGCATCCGCGCGTCGGACGACTCGCGCGTCTCCGCCGCGAGCTCCTCGGCGCCGTCGACCTTCGCGGAGGCGGTGATCTCGGCCTCGGTGATGATCCGGCGGGCGTCGCGGTCCGCAGCGGCGCGGGTGTCGGCGGAGTAGGCGTCGGCCTCGCGGCGCGTGACGGCGGCGTACTCGTCGGCCTGCCGCCGTACCTCGACGGTGGCGTGCTCGACCTCCTCGCGGCTGAGCTTCGTCGACGCCTGCGCGTCGCGCCGCATCGCGTCGGCGTCGCGGCGGGCCTCCTCGAGGATCGCGTCGCCGCGCTCCTGGGCGGCGCGCCGGTACTCGAGGGCCTCCTCCTCGGCGGCGTTGAGCGCCTCGGTGGCGCTGCCCCTTGCGGAGGCGGCGAGGCGGGCCGCCTCAGCCTGGGCCTCGCCGGTGATCTGCGCGGCGGACTCGTGGGCGGCCTTCAGCACCGTCCCGGCGGTCTCGCCGACGAGCGCGAGGAGCTCCTCGTCGGAGAGCCGGGCGGCGCGGAGATCGTCGCGCTCGGTGGTCGCCGCGTCGCGCTCCGCCACCATCGCGTCGCGCTCAGCGGTGAGCTGGGCGATCGTCTCGCGCAGCTGCTTCAGCTGGCCCTCGCGCGCGGTGCCCTGATCGGTCGCGGCGCGCAGCTGGGCCCGCATCCCCTCGAGCTGCTCCGTCGCGCCGTCCGTCTCGGCCTGCCGGGCCTGGAGCTCGGCGACCTGAGCGGCCGCCTCCTCCGCGGTCGCCAGGCGTGCCCGCAGCGTCTCCACCTCCGCCGCCGCGCCCTCGACCGCGGCGAGCCGCGCCTTCAGCTCGGAGGTGCGCTCGGCGGACGTCTCGGCGACCACGAGCCGCTCGCGCAGGCCGCGCGCCTCGGAGTGGGCGTCCTCGAGGACGCCCGCGATGGCGCCGAGCAGCGCCGTGACCTCCGCCGGGTCGTATCCCCGACGCACGGTCGAGAACTGGACGGTTCGCAGATCCTCGACGGTCACCGTGGCGGTGGTCTCGCCGCCGGGCGCGCGGACGGGCTGTGGCATGCGGGCGAGTCTAACCATCGCCGCGGGCCCCTTCCACCAGACGAACGGCTAGCGGAGGTGCCCGTGCCCCGTGACGAGGTACGTGTACGTGGTCAGCTCGGCCAGGCCGATGGGCCCGCGGGCGTGGAGCTTCTGGGTGGAGATGCCGATCTCCGCGCCCATGCCGAACTCGCCTCCGTCCGTGAACCGGGTGGAGGCGTTGACGTAGACGGCCGCGGCGTCCACCGACTGCTGGAACGTCCGGGCGGCGTCGAGCGAGCCGGTCACGATCGCCTCGCTGTGGCCGGAGCCGTGGCGGGCGATGTGCTCCAGCGCCTCGTCGAGCGAGTCGACCACCCGCACCGCCAGCGTGAGCCCGAGGAACTCGGTGCCGTAGTCGGCCTCGGTGGCCTCGCCGATCCCCTCGCCGGCGTCGCCTAGGAGGTCGAGGCCGGGGCGGTCGATGCGCAGCTCCACGCCCTCGGCCCGCAGCCGGGCGACGGCGGGCGGCAGGAACGCGGCCGCCGCGTCCCGGTGCACCAGCAGCGTCTCCGCCGCGTTGCACACGCCGGGGCGCTGCACCTTGGCGTTCACGGTGATCTTCTGGGCCATATCGAGGTCGGCGTCGGCGTGCACGTACACGTGGTTGTTGCCTGACGCGGCGTAGATGACGGGCACCCTGGAGTGCTCCATGAGGAACGCCTTCAGGTCCTCGCCGCCCCGCGGGATCACCAGGTCGACGGCGCCGGTCATCTGCACCAGGCGGCGCAGCTCCTCCCGGTCGGCGCCGAGCAGGGCCACCGACCACCGCGGGGCCTCCGCCTCGATGAGGGCGCCGCTCAGGACCTCTGCCAGGATCAGGTTGGAGCGGCTCGCGAGCCGGCTGCCGCGCAGGATCACGGCGTTGCCGCTCTTGACGCACAGGCTGACCGCGTCGACCGTCACGTTCGGCCGGCCCTCGTAGACGACGGCCACGACGCCGAGCGGCACGCGGCGGCGCACGAGCTCCAGCCCGTTGGGGAGCGTGCGGCCCATGTCGACCGTGCCGATCGGGTCCGGCAGGGCGGCGACGTTGCGGACGGCGCGCGCCATGTCGGCCACCCGGTCCTCGTCGAGCAGGAGCCGGTCGATCAGCGCCGGCGCCGACCGGCCGCGCTTGGCGGCCTCCACGTCCTGGCGGTTCTCGCGCAGGATCTCGTCGCTGCGGCGCTCGAGGGCGTCCGCCATCTCCAGCAGGATCGCGTCGCGGTGGTGGCCGGGCAGGCGCGCGAGCTCGCGGCGGGCCTTCGCGACGTCGGCGACGACTCTCTCGAGCGTGGTCATGGGGTCGGGATTACACCACGGCGGCGGCCGCCGGGCCGCCGGATCGCGGTTCCGCGAGGACGAACTCGTCGCGGTGGATCACCTGGGGGGCGGCGTCCGGGACGCGCTCCCGCACCGCGTCGGACTTGAGGCCGGCGACGAGGCGCACCTCGTCGGCCGACATCGCCGAGATCCCCTTCCCCACCACGTCGCCGTCCCGCCCGATCACCTCGACCGCGTCCCCGGCGGTGAACGCCCCCTGCGCCGAGACGACGCCGACGGCCAGCAGGGACGTCCCCCGCTCCCGCAGCGCGGTCGCGGCGCCGCCGTCGACCACCACCCGTCCGAGCGTGGGCTTCGCGTGGCGCAGCCACAGCTTGAACGCCGGCTCCGGCCGCGGGGACGCCGCGAAGCGGGTGCCGACGTGGCTTCCCGACGCGACCGCCGGGATCACCCCGTCCGCGGTGCCGGACGCGATGACGCAGGTCACGCCGCCGCCGGTCGCCATGCTCGCCGAGGCGACCTTGCTGGCGATGCCGCCGCGGCCGGCCGCGCTCGCGCCCATGTCGGCCAGCGGCACGTCGGCGGGGCGGGTGCCGGCGGGGACGTCACCGATCAGCGCAGGGCCGTCCGGCCCCGGGCCGTAGAGCCCGTCGCTCTCGGTGAGGAGCAGCAGCCACGCGGCCCCCAGGAGGAGCGCCACCTGGGCGGCCAGGACGTCGTTGTCGCCGAACGTCAGCTCGTCGGTCGCGGTCGTGTCGTTCTCGTTGATCACCGGCACGGCGCCCAGCTCCACGAGCCGCTGCAGGGTCACCCTGGCGTTGAGGTACGAGGCCCGCGCGGCGAGGTCGCTGGAGGTCAGGAGCACCTGGGCCGGCACGACGCCGTGGGGGGCGAAGGCCTCGGCGTAGCGCTGGAACAGCACCCCCTGCCCCACCGCCGACGCGGCCTGCAGATCGGGGAGGGCGCTCGGGCGCTCCCGGAACCCCAGCCGGCCCAGACCGGCGGCGACGGCGCCGCTGGTCACCAGCACGGGGTGATTGCCCTGGCGCCGGACGCGCACCAGGTCACGCACGCGCGCCTCCAGCACCTCGTGGCGCAGCTCCCCGGAGGCGTCGACCAGGGTCGACGACCCCAGCTTCACGACGATGACCGCCATGTCAGTCCGCCCGCAGAGCGGCGAGGACGCGGTCGCGGAGCGCGTCGATGCCGCGGCCGGTGGTGGTGTCGACGGCGATGTCGGCCTCGGCGACCGGCCCGCCCTCGTCGCCGTGGGTGGCGACCACGATCTCCGAGGCGCCGTCGCGCACGTAGGGGGAGACGGCCTCGCGGACCAGGGCGATCCGCTCCCCCGCCGGCGCGGGGTCGGCGGCGTCGACGGCGTGGAGCACCACGCGCGCGCGCTCGAGCTGCTCCAGGCGGGCGTCGCGGCGCGGGGCGCCGTCGGCGGCCAGGCCGGGGAGGTCGGCGACCAGGTACAGGTTGGCGTCCTCGTCCTCCAGCGGGCCGAAGGCCGGCTCTCGGGTGGACTGCGGGTACGGCGCGACGGTGGCGGCGGCCCCGGTCAGGGCCACGAGCAGGGCGCTCTTGCCGGCGTTCGGCAGGCCGACGATCCCGACGTCCACCGGCAGGCGCAGCTCCAGGGTGAGCCACGCCTCCTCGCCGGCCGCGCCGGGAGTGGTGTTCCGCGGCGCCTGCCGCGTAGAGGAGCGGAAGGCCCGGTTGCCGACGCCGCCGTCGCCGCCGCGCGCCACGGGGACGCGGTCGCCCGGCTCGGCGAGCTCGGCGATGACGTGCCCGTCGCGCAGGACGCGCGTGCCCGGGGGCACCTCGACCAGGAGGTCGTCGCCGCGGCGCCCATGGCGCACCTTGCCCTCGCCGTGGCCGCCGTTCGCGGCCCGGTGGTGCACGGCGTGGCGGAAGCGCGAGAGGTCGGTCACCTGCGCGTCGGCGACGAGCACGACGCCGCCGCCCCGCCCGCCGTTGCCGCCGTCGGGGCCGCCCTTCGGGATCTTCGGCTCGCGGCGGAACGACATGCAGCCGTTGCCGCCGTGGCCGCCCTCGACGTTGATCTGCACCCTGTCGGTGAAGGGCATCGGCCCTCCCCCGGCCCCGCCCGTCCGTCGGTTAGACGGCGGTCGGCTCCTCGGCGTGCACGAAGATGCGGCGGCCCTTGCGGCCGTTGGTGAACTCCACCCGCCCGGTCACCGTGGCGAAGATGGTGTGATCGCGGCCGATGCCGGTGCCGTCGCCCGGGTGGAACCGGGTGCCGCGCTGACGCACGATGATCGAGCCGGCCGGGACGACCTGGCCCCCGAACACCTTGACGCCGAGCATCTTCGGCTTGCTGTCGCGACCGTTGCGGCTGGAGCCGCCACCCTTCTTGTGGGCCATCTCTTCTGCGTCCCCTGCGAGCTAGGCGGTGATGGACTCGATCTTCACGCGCGTCTGGCGGGAGCGGTGGCCCCGGCGCTTACGCTCGTTGCGCTTCGGCTTGTATGTGAAGACGAGGATCTTCTTGCCGAGCAGGTGCTCCTCGACCGTGGCCGTCACGGTGCCGCCGTCCGCGATGCCGTCGGCGTCGCCCGTGGCGAGCACGCGCGGCGTGAAGCTCGCGCCCTCCTCCTCATGGAGGCGGTCGACGACGATGCGCTCACCCTCGCGAACGCGGTACTGCTTGCCCCCGAGGGCGATCACGGCGTAGTCGGGCACGGCCTTTTCCTCACACGTTTGACGAGCGACGGCGGATGTTAGCGGTCCCGGGCGGTGAGTTCCACGCCCGGGACCGGTCTCAGGACGTACCCCTCCGCCGTCGGCGGTTGGTGGGGGCGGCCTCCGCGGCGCCGGCGGCCACGGGCTCCTCCGGGGTGCGGATCCGCATGGCGTGGGCGCCGAGGGAGGCGTCGGGCTGCAGGTCGATGCCGATGCCGGTGTCCTCCTCCAGGCCCTGGAGGCGGACGCCCTCCTCTCCGCTGATGACCTCCGCGATGCGGGGGTTCACGGCGACGGTCACGCGCTCGGCGGCGCGGCCCCGGAGGGCCTGGCGCAGCTCGCGCTCGATCGCGATGGCGTGGGTCTCGTCGCTCGGGATGACCCCCACGCCGGCGCAGGTGGGGCAGATCTCGGTCATGATCTCGCGCGGGCCATCGGAGATGTTCTGGCGGGTCATCTCCACCAGCCCCAGCGGGGAGATGTCGACGACGTAGGTGCGGGTGCGGTCCCTCGCGAGGGCCTCGTCCAGCGCCGCCTTCACGGCCCGGCGGTTCCGCTCGTCGTCCATGTCGATGAAGTCGATGATGATGATCCCGCCGATGTCCCGGAGGCGGAGCTGGCGGACCACCTCCACCGCGGCCTCCAGGTTCGTCTTCGTGATCGTGTCCTCCAGGCGGTTGCCGCCCCTGCCGACGTTGCGGCCGGAGTTCACGTCGATGACGGTCATCGCCTCGGTGTCGTCGATCACCAGGTAGCCGCCCGACGGCAGCGGCGCGCGGCGCTCCATGGTGGAGCGGAGGCTCGCCTCCACGCCCTTCGCGACGAACAGCGGCTCGTCGCCGTCCCAGTGGCGGACGCGGTCGCCCATCTCCGGGGACGTGCGCTTCAGGAAGCCCTGGATCCGCTCGAACTGGGCCTCGTCGTCGACGAGCACTTCCTCCACGTCCGCGTTCAGCAGGTCGCGGATCACGCGGAGGGAGATGTCCGCCTCGGAGTAGAGGAGGGTCGGCGCCTTCGCCAGCTCGCCACGCTCCTGCAGGGTCTCCCAGAGGCGCTTCAGGAACGCCAGGTCCCGCGCGATCTCGCGGGCGGAGGCCCCGGCCGCGGCGGTCCGGACGATGAGGCCGCCCTGCTCCAGCGGCAGGGCGCCGCAGATGGAGCGGAGGCGGGTGCGCTCGTCGTCGGGCAGGCGCTTGCTCACGCCGACGCCCTCCCCGAACGGGACGTACACCACGAAGCGCCCCGCCAGCGACAGCTGCATCGTCAGGCGGACGCCCTTCGTGCCCATCGGGTCCTTCGTCGCCTGCACCAGGACCTCGTCGCCACGCTTCAGCAGGTCGGCGATCTGGCGCTTGCGCTTCGGCACGCCGAGGGCGACGACCTCGTCGACGTGCAGGAACCCGTTCTTCTCCAGGCCGATCTCGATGAACGCCGCCTCCATGCCGGCGAGCACGTTCTCGACCCGTCCCTTCCAGACGTGTCCGACGACGGAGCGCTGGCCCCGCCGCTCGATGTAGCACTCGGCCGCGCGGCCGTCCTCCATGATGGCCACGCGGGTCTCGGCACGATCGACCGAGACCAGGATCTGCTTCTTCAGGACTGACTCCTCGGTGGGTTCGACGTCGCGAGGCCGAGCTTGTCGGCGACGCGGTCGAAGGTGGGGCGCAGGGGATCCAGGGGGAGCCCCTCGACGAGCCCGTGACCGGACTCGAGACGGGCGAGGGTCGTCTCGCCGACCGCGCGCGTCGCGGCGTATGCCACCGCCCCGCGTGCGGCCCAGCCGGCGCCGGGCACCAGGCCCACGTCGCGGCGTATGCCACCGCCCCGCGTGCGGCCCAGCCGGCGCCGGGCACCAGGCCCACGGCGCTGCGCGCGATGGCGCGCCAGGCGAACCCCGCCCCGAACAGGCCGAGGGCCTCGACGGCGCGTTCGGGGCCGAAGCGGCGCCCGTACATGGCCTCGAGCTCGGCGACCAGGCGGATCTGGATGAGGGTGATGCCGGGCATATCGACGCCCGGGAACGGCAGTGCGCCGATGGCGGCGGACTGCTTGGCACGGCGGACGATCAGGTCCTCCCCGATGGCCTTGCGCAGGCCGGGGTACCGCCACCCGGATGCGACGGCCTCGTCGCCCAGGTGCGGCAGGATCGCGGCGATCCCCGCCTTCGCCCCGTGCTCGCCGTCGAGCGTCGGGACGTGCGCGATGTTCGACATCTCGAGGCGCCGGCCGCGGAGCATCCGCTCCTCCAGCTCGGCCCGCTCATCGTCGTCGCCGATCAGCATCGCGAGCGCGCCGCCGCCCTGCCGGCGGCGGGCGACGAGGGCCGGGGCACCGACCGTCAGGTCGGTGTCGCGCCGCACCGGCAGGATCGCGAGGGCGTCCTCGTCGGGCGCGGTGACGTCGCCGTCCAGGAGGCCCCGGAGCCGCGCCACGGATGGCGCGTCGCCCGGAAGGAGATGGATGCGGCCGCCGCCCTCGGCGAGGATGTCCGCCTCGCGCACCGCCCCGGCGAACGGCCGGACCGCACGCAGGGCCGACCCCGCGCGCCCGATCACACCCACGCGGCTAGCCGGGGACGGCCGACCGGCGCTGGTGGATGCCGAGCAGCAGCCCGATGGCGATGAGGGTGGTCAGGGTGTGGCTTCCGCCGTAGCTCATGAGTGGGAGTGGAATACCCGTGATGGGCATGATCCCGATCGTCATACCGATGTTAACGAACACCTGGAAGCCGATCATGGCAACGATCGCCCCAGCGACCAGCATGTCCATCTGCGTGGACGCGCGCGCCATCGTGCGCAGGCCTCTCCAGAGCACCAGTCCGTAGAGCAGGATCAGCAGCCCTCCGCCCGCGAAGCCGAACATCTCGGAGGTCGCGGCGAAGATGAAGTCGGTGTGGTGCTCGGGGATGAAGTCCCCGTTCGCCTGCGTCGCGCCGTCGGGTCCCTTCCCGAGCGCGCCGCCCGACCCGATCGCCGTCTTGCTCTGGTCGAGCTGGTACCCGGCGTCGCTGGTGTCGCGCTCGGCGCCGATGAACGCCGTGAGCCGCTCCACCTGGTAGTCCTGGAGCACCGTCACGCCGGCGTGCGGCAGGATCCACAGCACCGACAGGATCAGGATCGCCAGGATCGAGCCGGCCACGGCGAAGTGCGACCACGGCACGCCCACCAGGAAGAGGATCGCGGCGAGCACGGCCGCGTACACCAGGGACGTCCCCAGGTCCGGCTGCAGGAACACCACGCCGGCGGGGATCGCCGCGACGATCCCGAGATAGATGGTGTAGCGCGGGCTGCCGAGGTCCTCGATCTTGTCGATGGCGAGGGCCGCGAGCACGATCGCGATCGCGACCTTGCCCATCTCCGACGGCTGGAGGTTGAAGGGGCCGAGGTCGATCCAGCGGTTCGAGCCCTTCACCGCGGTGCCCACGACGTAGACCACCGCCAGGGCGCCCAGCAGGCCGCCCCAGATCGCCCACGCCCACCGGGCCAGCCGGTCCAGGTTGATCCGCGTCGCCACGATCATCAGGAGGACGCCCATGACCGTGAACAGGATCTGGCGGTCCATGTAGAAGCGCGGGTCGCCGGGGATGTCGTCCTCGGTGGTCTTGCCGACCACGAAGATGCTGAACACGCTGATCGCGGCGACGCCGAACAGCAGGACCCAGTCGAGCCCCCCGACGGCCGACCTGAGGCGGGCGGAGATCCCCGCGCCGCGGGGTGGCGCGATCGTGGTCATCGGCTCTCCACCGTCGGCTGCCCGCAGAGGTTGCCGTCGAAGCCCAGGTTGGCGCCCATCGTGCGGCACGCCACCGGCGCCGCCGCGTTGGCGCCGGTGCCGCCGCGCTCGATGACCACGGCCACCACGATGCTCGGGTCGTCGTACGGGGCGTAGCCGACGAACCAGGAGTGGTCCTCGCCGCCGTCGCCCGGCTCGGCGGTGCCGGTCTTGCCGGCCACCTTCGCGTCGTCGGGGAGGTTGGCGAACACGCTCGTGGACGTGCCCTCGGGGCCGTTGGCCGCCAGGTAGAGCCCCTCGCGGATCTGCTCGAGACCGGCGATGTTGACCTGCCGGGTCGGGCGCCCCGCCGACAGCTGCTGCACCACGCGGCCGTTCGGGTCGAGCACCCGGCGCCCGACCGTGGGCGTCACGACGGTGCCGCCGTTCGCGATCGCCGCGTAGGCGACCGCCATCTGGACGGGCGTGACCTGCAGGTAGCCCTGCCCGACCCCCAGCTGGATGGTGTCGCCCGCCAGCCAGGACCGGTCGAAGTTGGTGTACGGCTGGCCGGTCGACGGGTCGGTCCCGACGAAGTGCCGCTTCTTCCACAGCGGGTCGGGGACCAGCGCCGGGGTCTCGCTGGGCAGATCGATGCCGGTGTCCTCGCCCAGCCCGAACTGACGAGCCTCGTCCTGGAGCGGGAAGTCACGGGTCTTCTCGTCCTGCGCCTTCCAGAGCCGGTCGGCCACCTGGTAGAAGAACGTGTCGCTGGACACCTCGAGCGCCGTCGGCAGCGTGACCATCCCGTGCGAGTGCAGCTCGAAGTTGCGGAACACCTGCTTGTGCAGGGTGATGTCCGCCGGCGACTCGAGCTCCTCGTCCACCCCGAGCTCGCCGCCCCCGATGCCCGCCGCGGCGGTGATCGGCTTGAACGTGGAGCCCGCTGGATAGACACCCTGGATCGCGCGGTCGAGCAGCGGGCGCTCCTCGTCCCTGTTGATCCGGGTGATCTCCTTCTCCTTGCGCTGGACGAAGATCTCCGGGTTGAACGTCGGGTACGACGCGAGCGCCAGCACCTCACCGGTGCGGGGGTCCATCGCCACGCCCGCCGCGCCCTTCGCCCCGGTCACGGCGGCGGCGTCCGCCAGACCGGCCTCGAGCGCCTTCTGGGTCTTGATGTCGATGGAGAGCTGGATGTTGCGGCCCGGGACCGGCGCCCGCGAGCTGATGTACTCGCGGCCCTGCGGCTCGCCGGCGGCGTCCACCTCGACCACCGACCGCCCCGGGGTGCCGGTCAGGAACTCCTCGTACTGCTGCTCGACGCCGCCCTTCCCGACCACCTCATCGCCCTGGTAGCCCTTCCGCCGGTACGCCTGGAGCTCGGTCGGGCCGATGCGGCCGGTCTGGCCGAGGATGTGGGCGGCGGCCGCGCCTTCCGGGTACGAGCGCAGATAGGTCTTCTGGAGACTGATCCCCGGGAAGTCGCGCTGGCGCTCCGCCAGGTACGCCGACACCGTCTGGTCGACGTTGTTGGCCAGGATCACCGGCTCGAGCGGCTGGTCGTCGCCGTCGTCGACCTCCTTGATGAGCTGCGACGCGGGGACGCCGATCACCTTCGACAGGCGGTTCAGGATCGCGACCCGGCGCGCGCCCTGCAGGTCGCGGGGCTGGGCGACCAGGTTCTCGCCGACCGTGTTCTTCACCAGGGCGGTGCCGTTGCGGTCGACGATGTTGCCCCGCGGGGCCTCGGAGACGACGGTGCGCAGGCTGTCTCTTATACACATCGCGGGGCTGGGCGACCAGGTTCTCGCCGACCGTGTTCTTCACCAGGGCGGTGCCGTTGCGGTCGACGATGTTGCCCCGCGGGGCCTCGGAGACGACGGTGCGCAGGCGGTTGCCCTCGGCGCGCTCGGCGTACTGCTCCCCGGCGATGACCTGGAGGAACCACAGCCGCACCAGCAGGATCCCGAGCAGGGCCATGGCGATGCCGCCGAGGATCGCGATGCGCACGGCGATCCGGGGGGTCAGGGCGGGCGCCCATCCCCCTCCCCCGCCGCCGCCGACGCGGCCGGGCGGGCGCCGTGGCCGGAAGGTCGTGGTCATCCGGACATCCGGGCCCAGGGCTCCACCACACGCGGCGCGCCGAGCAGGCGGCGCCCCACCAGGAGCACGGGCGGGCTGAGGAGGGCGGTCAGGGCGACGGTGGGCAGCAGCAGCTGGGCGACGAACTCGGACGCGGGCATGCTGTTGCCCAGCAGGAGCTGGAACACGGCGTAGCCGAGCTGGACGGCGAGGGTGGCGATGACGGACAGGACCAGCGGCGCGAGCAGGCTCGACGACTCCTCGCTCTCGCAGTAGCGCCCGCACCACGCCCCCACCGCCAGGTAGAGGAGGGCCATCACCCCGAGGGTGCCGACGGGCGAGGTCAGCTCGATGAGCAGGCCGGCCCCGAACCCGGTGATCGCGCCCACGAGCGACCCGCGCAGCAGCGCGACCACCACGACGGTCGGGGCGATCAGGTCCGGGATGCCGTCGGCCACGTTGATGTAGGGCATCACCGAGACCTCGAGCACCACCGCGACCAGCACCATCAGCACCACCCAGCCCAGGCCGGCGCCGCGCGGACGCGACCGCGGGACGCTGCTGGCGGGGCCGAGCGCGCGCGTCGGCGTGTCGGTGGTCACCCGGCCGCGCGCTCCTTCGCCTTCTCGCTCACCGGCACCAGCACGACGAGGTACGTGAGGCGGCGGGCGTCGACGTAGGGCGTGACCTGCACGGTCTGCTGGACGTCGACCTCCTGGCTGCCGAAGCTGGTGACGGCGCCGACCGGGATGCCCGGCGGGTACACCGACAGCAGGTTCTTCACCTTGAAGCCCGACGTCACCACCGTCTGGCCCTGGCGGATGCCGGCGGCGCGCGGCACGCCGGTGAGCTGGAGCTGCCCGGGGGTCGTCGACTGGAGGACGCCGGGGAAGTTGCCGGCCTCCGGGATCGTGGCGCCCACCTCGGTGCGCCCGTCGGTGATGAACGCGACGGAGGCGGAGTTGGAGCTGACGGACGTGACGTAGCCGACGAGGGCGGCGCCGGTGCCGGTGCCGGCGACGACCGGCGCGTTGCGCACGACGCCGGAGGAGCTGCCCACGTCGACTCGCGCGGAGCGGTACCAGTCGGTCCACGACCGCTGGATCACCAGGCCCACCTCGCGGCGGTAGCCGCCGAGCTCCTTGCCGGTGTCGAGCATCGCGTCGACGCCGAGCAGCGACTCGAGCTCGGTGAGCCGCTGGTCGCGCACCGTGTTGTCGGCGGCGCGCGCCTGGAGGTCGTCGACCTGCTGCTGGAGGTCGGCGGCGCGGTCGCGGGCGTCCTTGAGGCTCGTCATCCAGCCCCACGCGTCGCGGAACGGCTGCACGGCGCGGGTGGCGGCCTCCTGGACGGGCGCCATCACGCTGGCCGACGTGGCCTGCACACCGTGCAGCGGACCGTCGTCGCCCTCTCGGAAGTAGCCGGTGAAGATCACCAGGCACACGACCGCGAGGACGGCGATGACGCCGCGCCGCACGGTCGCCCGTCGGCGGGCGATCCCAGAGGTTGCGGGCACGGCCATCAGGCGCTGCGGGGTCGGGGTCCCCGGATCAGTACCGCTTGCGGTGTCGGCCGTTGGACGAGGCCTTCTGCATGACCTCGAACTCCTCCAGCGAGCGCCCGGAGCCCACCGCCACACAGGTGAGCGGCGACTCGGCGACGTGGATCGGCATCTCCGTCTCGCGCCGGAGGCGCTCGTCGAGCCCCTGCAGCAGGGACCCGCCGCCGGCCATCATGATCCCGCGGTCCATGATGTCCGAGGCCAGCTCGGGCGGCGTCTTGTCGAGCGTGCTCTTCACGGCGTCGATGATCTGCTGCATGGGCTCCTCGAGGGCCTCCCGGACATCCTCGGAGGAGAGCACGACCGTCTTCGGAAGTCCCGTGATCATGTCGCGGCCCCGGATCTCGGCCTGGACCTCCTCCCGCAACGGGTAGGCCGAGCCGATCTCGAGCTTCACCTCCTCGGCCGTCTGCGAGCCGATCATCAGCTTGTACTCCTTCTTGACGTAGCTGATGATCGCCTCGTCCAGCTCGTCGCCGCCGACGCGGATCGACTGGGCCACGACGATGCCGCCGAGGGAGATGACGGCCACCTCGGTGGTGCCGCCGCCGATGTCCACCACCATGTTCCCGGTGGGCTCGGCCACGGGCAGCCCGGCGCCGATCGCGGCCGCCATGGGCTCCTCGATCAGGAACGCGCTGCGGGCGCCGGCCGAGAGGGTCGCCTCCTCCACCGCGCGCTTCTCCACCCCGGTCACGCCGGAGGGGACGCAGACGACCACGCGGGGGTGGGCCCAGCGATTCTGGTGCACCTTCTGGATGAAGTGGCGGAGCATCTGCTCGGTCACGTCGAAGTCGGCGATGACGCCGTCCTTCAGCGGCCGGATGGCGCTGATGTTGCCGGGCGTGCGGCCCAGCATCCGCTTCGCCTCGATGCCGACGGCGTGGACCTCGCCGGAGCGCTGGTCGATCGCGACCACGGACGGCTCCGACAGCACGATGCCCCGTCCGCGCACGTAGACGAGGGTGTTCGCGGTGCCGAGGTCCACGGCCATGTCACGGCCGCCGAAACCGGTCAGGTAACTCCAGAAGCCGATCGGTCGCCTCCCCCTGGTGATGGCGTTCCCAGCGGACTGCCCTGCAAAGCGCGGGATTCTACCCGACCGCAGTCGCGGCGTCGGCAGCGTGCCGGTGCGCCCCGGGTCGCGGCGAGCGTACCGTCCCCGGAGGCGGGTTGCCAACTCGGGGTCGCCCGTCTGCAACGCGCCGTCGACCGGGTTCGCTACCGTTTGCCCGATGGCCTCGCCGCCGCTCTTCGCCGACGACAACAGCTCGTACCGGCGGGCGATGCGCAAGCAGCAGAGGGAGGAGAAGGTGCGGGAGGAGCGCCGCCGCCAGATCCTGGCGACGCTGCGCCGCCTCAAGGAGGAGGCCGCCGACCAGGAGGTCCTCGCCGCCCGCGAGCGCGCCCGCCGCCACGCCGACCTGCTGGAGCGCTACCCGCCCCTCTGGTAGCCGGCGCGTGTCGATCCGCGATCGCGCCGTTCGTCGAGGGTGTGATGACGGGGGGCGGTCCGAGCGGCCGCCGGACGAGGAGGCGCGATGAGCAAGCTCCGGTGCCACATCTCGATCTCGGCCGACGGCTTCGCCGCCGGCCCGGACCAGAGCATGGAGAACCCGCTCGGCGAGGGCGGGGAACGGCTGCACGACTGGGCCGTCTCGCTGGCCGCGTGGCGTGCGGCGCACCAGAAGCCGGGCGGCGAGGTCAACGCGAGCACGCAGATCATGGAGGAGACGATCGCGAACGTCGGCGCCGCCGTGATGGGCCGAAACATGTTCGGGCCCCCGAGCGGCGGTGACTGGGGCGACGGGGAGGGGACGGGGGGGGGGGGGGCCGACCCGCCGTACCACTACGACGTCTTCGTCCTCACCCACCACCCGCGCGAGCCCATCGCGATGAAGGGGGGCACGACGTTCCACTTCGTCACCGACGGGATCGAGCGGGCGCTGGAGCGGGCGAAGGAGTCCGCGGGCGGCAGGGACGTGGGGCTCTGGGGCGGCGCCGACGTCGTCAACCAGTACCTGGCGGCGGGGCTCCTGGACGAGCTCGAGCTCCACATCGCCCCGGTGGTGCTCGGCGGCGGCGCCCGTCTCTTCGAGGGCGTCGGATCCGGCGTCCGGCTCGAGCAGATCCGGACGGTCGAGGCCCCCGGCATCACGCACGTCAAGTACCGGGTGCTGGGATGACCCTTCCATCGGCCCCTTCGATGAGGGGAGCGGGCGAGCGCCGGGCGGTCAGCCTCGGGAGAAGCGGCGCTGTTCGGTCATGCGTGCGTGTCCCTCCGCTCGATCGCGTACTCCACGGCGGCCTGGATGTCGGCCTCGCTCGCGTCCCCGGGGACGCCTCTGTGGCCATACTGGGACCCCCAGAGCGCGAGGATCGAGCCGGCGGCGTCGGCCAGCTCCTTCGCCTTCTGGTAGCCGCCGTACTCCACGAACCGGGCCTTCCGGCCGGTCTGCCAGCGCCAGATCGTGTCGCCATCCGCCTCGTGGATGATCGCGTACAGCTTCTCGTCGCTCATCGTCCCCCCTCCGTCTCCGGAGCCAGTATGCCGCCCGCCGCCCAGGGGGCCAGGCCCAGGTCCTCCAGGGCCGCGCCGAGGGCGGCGACGGGGAGCCCCACCACCGTCGCGTAGGAGCCCTCGATCCGCTCCACCAGGGCCGCGCCGGCGCCCTGGATCGCGTAGGCGCCCGCGCGCTCGCGCCACTCCCCGCCGTCCAGGTACCAGCGCAGGAGCGCCTCCGACAGGGGCCGGAACGTGACGCTCGTCGTGTCGGACACCGCGTGCCCGCCGGCCGTCGTCCAAATGAACGCAGCCGACTGGACCAAATGAACGCGGCCCGACAGGGACCGGAGCATCGCCTCGGCCTCGTCCCGGTCCGCCGGCTTCCCCAGGGCGCGGCCGTCCAGCAGCACCTCGGTGTCCGCGCCGATGACGGCGTCGCCCTCGCCGAGGGTGCCGACGCGGGCGGCGACGTCCTCCGCCTTCGCCCGCGCGTTCGCGACGGGGTCGGCGCCCTCCTCGACGCCGGACACCACCACCCGGAACTCCACCCCCAGCGCGCCGAGCAGCGCCCGCCGCTGGGGCGAGCGCGACGCGAGGAGGATCACCCCCCGAGCTCGGGGAAGTGCAGCTTCAGCTCGCGGACGCCGGACTCCGGGCTGTCGGACCCGTGGATCACGTTCTGCCCCACCTCGAGGGCGAAGTCCCCGCGGATCGTCCCGGGGGGCGCGTCCATCGGGTTGGTCGGCCCCATCATCGTGCGGAGCGCCGCGACGGAGCCCTCCGGACCCTCGACCGCCATCATCACGACCGGACCCGAGACGATGAAGTCCACCAGCTCCCCGAAGAAGGGGCGCTCACGGTGCTCGCCGTAGTGCTCCTCGGCGACCGTGCGCTCCATCGTCTTCTTCTCGAGCGCCAGGACCGACAGGCCGCGGCGCTCGATGCGGGAGACGATCTCCCCCGTCAGGCCGGCCGCGACGCCGTCGGGCTTCACCATCACGAACGATCGCTCGGTCATACGTCTCCTGTGTCGGGATCCGGGCGCGGCCGCCGCCAGCGGCCGGTGCGGCCGGTGTCGCCCTCGCTCGGCCGGCTCCGGGCGGCCTCACGGGCCTCGGCGCGCTCGCGCGCGGGGATCGGGTCGTTCACGTCGCGCGGCGGCGCCGAGCGGTCCGCGGCCATCCGCAGCCGGAACTCGAGCTCCGTCAGCCGTTGGTCGAGGTCGCGGACGTCGTCGTAGGACGCCACGCCCTGCTGGCGCAGCGCCCGCGCGAGGTTCGCAGGGTCCGACTGCACACCCTCCCGGGCGAGCATGCGACCCACGATCTGTTGTCCCTCCGCGTCGCCGAGCTCCCCGAGCCGCTGCTCCAGCGCGAGCAGCTCCAGCTCGCGCTCGCGCGCCTCGTCGAGGTACTCCGGCGGCCGGACGATCAGGTAGATGACCGTCCCGAGGAACGGGATGAGGACGGACAGGGCCACGCAGGCGGCGATGGGCCCGGGGGCCTCGATGCGGCGCCGCGCGTCCTGGTAGGTCCAGTAGATCAGGGCGAGCCACAGCAGCACCACGAAGACGCGCAGCAGGATGCTGATCGCGCTCCAGAGGCCCGAGTCGAAGAAGTTGGAGATCGACTCGAACGGGTCGCTGCTGTCGGAGCCCGAACCGGCCTGTGCCGCGATGAACTCGAGCATCACTGGGAGTCCTTGAGCATGGCGCTCTATTTCGCCTCGGGGGGGTCGATGCCCTTCCGGGCGCGGGGCATCCTAGCAGGGGGTTCCGTGCCGGCCTCGGCAACCAGTGGCCGCAGATCCGCCAGCAGGTACAGCGATCCGGCCACCAGCACGGCGCCGTCCGGCCCCGCGAGGTCACGCGCCGCCTCCAGCGCCGCGGCCGGATCCTCCACCGCCCGCGCCGCGATCCCCGCCGCGCGCGCCTGCGCCGCGAGGTCCCCGGCCGGCACCGCCCGCGCGTGGCTCGACCGGGTGGCCACCACCTCCGCCACCACGCCGCGGAGGACGCCCACCATCGCGCCGGCGTCCTTGTCGCCCAGCACCGACACCACCGCCACCGGCCGCCGGCCCCCCAGCTCCGACGGCAGCGACGCCGCCATCGCCTCCATCCCGGCCGGGTTGTGGGCGCCGTCGAGCAGCACGTCGGGGCGGCCCGGGAACAGCTCCAGCCGGCCGGGCATCCGGACGCCGCCCACCGCGTCGCGCAGCGGTCCCGGCTCGAGCGCGCCGCCCACCACCAGCTCCGCCGCCGCCAGCGCGAGCGCCAGGTTCGGCCGCTGGAACGCGCCCCGCAGCGTCAGCGGCAGCCCCGCGTAGACGGCCCGGGGGGTCGTGACCTCCACCCCCTCCGGCGTGTCGCGGGCGAGGAGGCCCTCGCCGTAGCGCAGCGGCCGCAGCCCCCGGCGGGCGCACTCGCCGTCGACCGCCGCGCGGGCGGCAGGGGTGAGCGGCCCCACCACCAGCCGGTGCGTCCCGTCGGCGGCGACCGCCAGCTTCTCGGCGGCGATCGCCGCCTCGGTGTCCCCCAGGAACTCGGTGTGCTCCAGCGTCACGTTCGTGAGGACCACGGCGGCGTCGCGCCGCAGCACGTTGGTCGCGTCCCACCGCCCGCCGAGGCCCGCCTCCACCGCCATCGCGTCGACCCGCGCCGCGGCGAACGCCCGGAACGCGATCGCGGTGAGCGCCTCGAACTGGGTGACGGTGTCGCCCTCCTCCAGCGGCAGCGCCTCGGCGGCGTCGCGGACGTCGGTCGCCGCGGAGGCGAACGCCGCGTCGTCCACGGGGACCCCGTCCAGCTGGACGCGCTCGGTCCAGTCGAGGATGTGGGGCGACAGGTAGGTGCCGACGCGCCGGCCCGTCCCCGCCAGCGCGGCGGCGGCGAGGCGGGAGGTCGAGCTCTTGCCGTTGGTGCCCACCACGTGGAGGGCGGGGGCCGTGTCCTGCGGGTCGCCCAGCGCCGCGAGCAGTGCCCGGATGCGCTCCAGGCCGAAGCGCATCCCGAGGATCTCCAGCCCGGCGATCCAGGCGCGGGCCGCGCCCGGGGTCACCCGAGGGCGGCGATGCGCGCGGCCAGGGCCTCGCGCTCGGCGGCGTAGCGGGCCGCCTTCTCCCGCTCGGCCTCCACCAGGTGCGCGGGGGCGCGCTCCACGAAGCGCGCGTCCGCGAGCTTGCGCTCGGCACGGTCGCGCTCGCTGTCGGCCTTCGCGAGCTCGTCCTCCAGCCGCGTGCGCTCGACCTCGGGGTCGACCGCCTCGGCCAGGGGCCCGACGCTGATGGAGCGGCCGCCCGGCAGGAGCGTCGCGACGAGCGTCGGACGAGCCGCCTCGTCGGCCGCCTCGACCGGGTCGAGCGCGGCGACGGCGGGCGCCGGCACCGGGTCCATCGCCAGGCGGGTGCGCGGCGGCAGGTTCCGGCGGGAACGGTAGGCGCGCAGCGCGGTGACGACCTCCTGCACCGCCTCCATCTCGGCCTCGGCCCCGGGGTCGGCGGCGCCCGGCGCGACCGGCGGGGCGTGCACGGCCATGAGCCCCTCGGCGTCCGGCATCCGCGCCCAGCACTCCTCGGTCACGAACGGCATGAGCGGGTGGACGAGGGCCAGGATCTGCTCGAGGGCGAAGCCGGCGACGTCGGGCGTCGCCTCGCCCGACTTCAGCAGCTCCAGGTACCAGTCGCAGTAGTCGTCGAAGACCAGCTCGTAGACGAGCTTCGCGAGCTGCGACATCTCGAACCGGGCGGTCAGGTCCACCGCCTCCTCCACGGCGCGCGAGACGCGCGAGACGATCCACCGGTCCGCGTGCGTCTGCGGCACCGGGGCGGCGAGGCCGGCGCGGCCGCCGCGCTCGATCACCAGCCGGGTCGCGTTCCAGAGCTTGGTGACGAGCTGGCGGCCCTGGTCGATGCGGTCGGCGGAGAAGCGGACGTCCTGGGTGCTCGACATCATGAGCAGCCCGAACCGCAGCGCGTCGGCGCCGTGCTCCTCGATGACGTCCAGCGGGTCGATGCCGGTGCCGAGCGACTTGCTCATCCGGCGCCCGTCGGGCGCCTGGATCACCGAGTGGATGTAGACCTCGCCGAACGGGTCCTCGTCCAGGAACTCGTCGCCCATCATCACCATCCGGGCGACCCACAGGAAGATGATGTCCCGCGCCGTCGAGAGGACCTGCGTGGGGTAGAACTTCTCCAGCTCCGGCGTCCGCTCCGGCCACCCGAGGGTGGCGAAGGGCCACAGGGCAGAGCTGAACCACGTGTCGAGGACGTCCTCGTCGCGCTCCCAGCCGTCGCCCGCCGGCTCGGCCAGGCCGACGTGGATCTCCTCGCCGCGGTACCAGACCGGGATCTGGTGGCCCCACCACAGCTGGCGGCTGATGCACCACGGCCGGATCTCGCGCATCCAGTTGAGGTAGACCTCGCCCCACTTGGGCGGGGTGAAGCGCACGCGCCGCTGCTCGACCGCGGCGATCGCCGGCTCCGCGAGGCGGCTCATGTCGCAGAACCACTGGAGCGAGATGATCGGCTCCACCCGCGCGCCCGAGCGGTGCGAGAACGGCACGGTGTGGGTGTACGGCTCCTCCTTGCGCACCAGGCCGATCGCGCGCAGGTCCTCCAGCACGCGCACCTGGCACTCCGCGGGCGTCAGCCCCGCGTAGAAGGGACCGGCGCCGTCCGTCATGCGCCCGTCCTCGCCGATGACGTTGATCGCCTCCAGGCCGTGGCGCTGGGCGATCGCGAAGTCGTTGGGGTCGTGCGCGGGCGTGACCTTCAGCGCGCCGGTGCCGAACTCGGGCTGGACGTGCTCGTCGCCGACGATCGGCAGCTCCCGGCCGAGCAGCGGCAGCGTCGCGGTCTTCCCGATGAGGTGCGCGTACCGGGGGTCGTCCGGGTTCACGGCGACGGCGGTGTCGCCGAGCATCGTCTCCGGCCGGACCGTCGCGACCACGACCTCGCCGGACCCGTCGGTGAGCGGGTACGCGATCGAGACGAGCGTGTCGGTGACCTCGCGCTCCTCCACCTCAAGGTCGGAGATGGCCGAGCCGAGGCCCGGGTCCCAGTTGACCATGTAGCGGTCGCGGTAGATGTAGCCCTTGTCATAGAGGGCGACGAACACGTGGAGGACGGCTTTCGCGTACGCGTCGTCCATCGTGAACCGCTCGCGGCCGTAGTCGAGGGTGCAGCCGAGGCGCTTCAGCTGGCCGATGATCTGGCCGCCGTACTCCTCCTTCCACTCCCATACCCGCCGGACGAAGTCCTCGCGGCCCAGCTCCTTGCGGTAGATCCCCTCCGCCGCCAGGGCCTTCTCGACCACCGCCTGCGTCGCGATGCCGGCGTGGTCGGTGCCGCAGATCCACTCGACCTCGTCGCCCGCCATCCGGCGCGTACGGCACAGGACGTCCTGGATCGTGTTGTTGAGGGCGTGCCCCATGTGGAGCGCCCCCGTGACGTTCGGCGGCGGGATCGCGATCGAGAACGCCGGGCGGTCGCTCTCGGGGTCGGCGTGGCCGACGCCGGCGTCGGACCACCGCTCCACCCACTTGGGCTCGTCCTGCGACGGCACGAAGCGGCTCGGGGCGCTACTGGACATCGGACCCGGGGCTGGGTTTACGCGGACTCCCCGCCGGCCTCGGCGGCGCGCCCGGGGGCCTCCGTCACGAGGGTCGGCGGGAGGCCCTTCTCGATGGTCTCCTTGGTGACCACGCACTTGCGCACGTCGTCCCGGGACGGGAGCTCGAACATGACGTTGAGCAGCGCCGCCTCCATGATGGAGCGCAGGCCGCGGGCGCCCGTCTCGCGCTCCAGCGCCTTGTCGGCGATGGCGTTGAGCGAGTCGTCGGCGAACACCAGCTCGACGTCGTCGAAGCTGAAGAAACGCCGGTACTGGCGGACGAGCGCGTTCTTCGGCTCGGTCAGGATCTGCACCAGGTCGTCGCGCTTCAGCTGGTGGACGGCCGAGATGACCGGCAGGCGGCCGATGAACTCGGGGATGAGCCCGTAGTTCATGAGGTCCTCGGGGAGGACCTTGCTGAACACCTCGTGCGGGTCGTGCTCGTGGCGGGTCTTCACGTCGGCGGCGAAGCCCACGCCCTTGTGGCCGATCCGGCGCTCGATGATCTTCTCGAGGTTCGCGAACGCGCCGCCGCAGATGAACAGCACGTTCGTGGTGTCGATGGTGAGGAACTCCTGGTGCGGGTGCTTGCGCCCGCCCTGCGGCGGCACCGACGCCACCGTGCCCTCCAGGATCTTCAGCAGCGCCTGCTGGACGCCCTCGCCCGACACGTCGCGCGTGATCGACGGGTTGTCCGCCTTGCGCGCGATCTTGTCGACCTCGTCGATGTAGATGATCCCGGTCTCGGCCTTCTTCACGTCGAAGTCGGCGGCCTGGATCAGCTTGAGGAGGATGTTCTCGACGTCCTCGCCCACGTAGCCGGCCTCGGTCAGGGCCGTGGCGTCCGCGATCGCGAACGGGACGTTGAGGATGCGCGCGAGCGTCTGGGCCAGGAGCGTCTTGCCGCAGCCGGTGGGGCCCAGCAGCAGGATGTTGCTCTTCTGGAGCTCGATGTCGGAGTCGCCCGCCGACATCATGTTCACTCGCTTGTAGTGGTTGTAGACGGCGACGGCCAGCGTGCGCTTGGCCTCCTCCTGCCCCACCACGTAGTCGTTCAGGACGTCGTAGATCTCACGCGGCCGTGGGAGCGACTCCGGGTCGAAGCTGACCGGGGTGGTGAGCTCCTCGTCGATGATCTCGTTGCAGAGVTCGATGCACTCGTCGCAGATGTAGACGCCGGGGCCGGCGATCAGCTTCTTCACCTGCCGCTGCGACTTGCCGCAGAAGCTGCAGAGGAGCTGCTCGTTCGACTCGGATGACTTTGCCATGGGGGCGGGGGCCGGGAGGGCCTAGTGGGAGTCGATCACCCGGTCGACGATGCCGTACTCCTTGGCCTCCGCGCTCGACATGAAGAAGTCCCGCTCGGTGTCCTTCGCGACCTTCTCGATGTCCTGGCCCGTGTGCTTCGCGATGATCTCGTCGAGCCGCGTGCGCAGGTCGATGATCTCGCGGGCGTGGATCTCGATGTCCGTCGCCTGGCCGCTGAAGCCGCTGGAGACCTGGTGGATCAGGATCTTCGCGTTCGGCAGGGCCATCCGCTTGCCCGGCGCGCCGCCCGAGAGGAGCAGGGCGCCCATGCTCATCGCGATCCCGACGCAGATCGTGGAGACGTCCGGCTTGATGAACTGCATCGTGTCGTAGATCGCGAGGCCCGCGTACACCGACCCGCCCGGCGAGTTGATGTAGAGCGAGATGTCCTTGTCCGGGTCCTCGCTCTCGAGGTGCAGGAGCTGGGCGACGATCAGGTTGGCGATCTGGTCGTCCACGGGCGTCCCCAGGAAGACGATCCGCTCGTTGAGCAGACGGGAGTAGATGTCGAACGAGCGCTCGCCGCGCGACGTCTGCTCGACCACCATGGGGATCAACGGGCTCATGCGATCAGGCTCCGATCTCTGGTGCTAACGGGGGTCGCCGGGCGTCCAGAGCTTCCCCGCGGGTGCGGGCTTCCCTGCCGGCTCGGCCGTTGCGGCGGCCTTCTGACGCTCCTGCTCGGGCGTCCACAGCTTCTCGCGGGCCTCGGCCTGCGCCATCGGGATGGCGGTGGCCGAGTCCACCAGCTTCTGGACGGCCTTCTGGATGCGCATGTCCTGGCGGAGGGCGTCCCACCCCCCGTGGTGCTGGAGCTCGTGCAGGAGCCGCTCGGGCGCCCGGCCGGTGGCCTCGGCGTCCGTCCGGACCTGCTCCTCCATCTCCTCGTCGGTGACCTCGACGCCCTCGGCGTCGGCGACGGCCTCGACCACCAGCTCGCGGCGCACGGCCATCTCGGCGTCCGGGCGCAGCTCCTCGATGATCTGCTCGATCGTGCGGCCGGTCGCGGCGACGTACTGCTCGAACGAGACGCCCTCGGGCAGCTGGGACGCGGTCTGCTGGAGGATCGTGCCGACGCGGCGGTCGACCATCACCGCCGGGACGTCCACGGAGGACTTCTCGACGACGGCGTCGATGACCATCCGGCGGAACAGCTCGTCGACCCGCGCCTGGGCGTTCTCGTCCAGGCGGCGCTGGATGTCGGCCGTCAGCTCCTCGATGGTGTCGAACTCGCTGACGCCGATCGCGAGGTCGTCGTCCAGCTCTGGCAGGACCTTCTCCTGCACCTGCTTGACGGTGACCGTGTAGTCCACGGTGCGGCCCCGCAGCTCGGCGCGCTGGTCCGAGTCGTCGTACGTGACGGGGAACTCGACGCTCTCGCCGGCGCTCTTGCCGCGCAGGGCCTGGTCGAACTCCGGCACCAGGCGGCCCCCGCCGAGCTCGACGAGGTAATCGCGGGCCTGCGCGTTGCGCTGCTTCCGCCCGCCGATCGTGCCGTCGAAGTCGATGACGACGAAGTCGCCCTCGCCCGCGGCCCGCTCCACCTGCTGGAGCCGCGCGGCGCGCTCGCGGAGCGCATCGAGCTGCTGGTCCAGCGCGCCCTCCGGGACCTCCGGCTCGGCCTTGCCGACCTCGAGGCCGGTGTAGTCGCCGAGGGTGGCGGTGGGCCGCACCTGGACCGTCGCCTGGAACGTCAGGTTCCCGGTCTCCGGGACCTCCTCCAGGTCGAGGTCCGGGTCATCGATCGGCTGGACGCCGGTCTCGGCGACCGCCTGCGAGTACCACTCGCCGAGGGACCCCTTGAGCATCTCCTGGACGACGGCGTCGCGGCCGAGCCGCTGGACGACCGCCGCGGCGGGCGCCTTCCCGGGCCGGAAGCCCGGGATGCGGATCTCCCGGGCCAGCTGCTGGACGGCCCGGTCCATGCGCTTCTGGACCTCGTCCTCGGGGACCTCCACATCCAGGCGGACGCGGTTCTCCTCGAGGTTCGTGACCTCGGCGGTCAGCGCCATCGGGCCGCCGCGGTCGGGATGTATGCGGGTGAGAGGACTCGAACCTCCAAGGGTTGCCCCACTAGGACCTAAACCTAGCGCGTCTACCGGTTCCGCCACACCCGCCGGAACGGCGGTCGTGAGGGGTGAACGATGGGACTCGAACCCACGACCGCCTGGACCACAACCAGGAGCTCTACCAACTGAGCTACGTTCACCGTAACGGGCGGGCCAGGCCCGCGCCCGCGGCAGTGTAGCGGAGGTTCGCCGGTGGGGCTCGTGCGGAGGAGGGGGTCCGGCTGGACCTGGGACGGCGTCGCGCCGCGCCGGTACGAGGCGGGCGCCGAGCGCCACGTGCTGGTCTCCGCCGCCGACGGCGCGGGCGACGTGGAGCTGCGGTACTTCCGGATCCCGCCGGGGGGCGCGTCCGCGCTGGAGCGCCACGGCCACGAGCACGCGATCCTGGTGCTACACGGGCGGGGGGAGGTCCTCCTGGGCGACGACCTCCAGGCCGTCGGCGAGGGCGATGTCGTCTTCGTCGAGTCCGAGGAGCTCCATCAGCTCCGCGCCCTCGACCATGAACCCCTCGGGTTCCTCTGCACGGCGCTCGTGGCGCGGGGGTCCGCCGGGCATTAGGACAGGCCCGCGGCGCGGCGCGCCTCCACGCGCATCGGCAGGCCGTCGCGCGGGCGCAGGGTGATCTGCGGCGCCAGCTCCAGCGTGTGCCCGGGCAGGCGCTCCAGCCGCCGGGTCCGGGCGATCGTGGCCAGCGCGATCACGCCCTCGGCCAGGGCGAAGCCGCTGCCGATGCACTTGCGGGTTCCGGCGCCGAACGGCAGGTACGAGAACCGGTGGGGCGGCCCGCCGCCGTCGAGCCACCTGGCGGGGTCGAACTCCACGGCGCGCGGCCAGCGCGACCCGTCGCGGTGAAGCAGCCACGGCGGCGTCATCACGAGCATCCCCTCGTGGACCGGGTGATCGCCGAGCGCGAACGGCTCCACGCAGCGCCGGGCGATCATCCAGGCCGGCGGGTAGAGGCGGATCGCCTCGTCGAGCACCGCGGCCGTCCAGGGCAGGCGCTCCAGGTCGGCGAGGGCGGCGGGCGGCCCTGGCAGGGCGTCGGCCTCGGCCTCCAGCCACGCGCTCGCCGCCGGGTCGCCCGCCAGGAGCCACCACGCGAAGGTAAGCGCGTTGGCGGTGGTCTCGAGCCCCGCGGCGAAGAGCGTCATGACCTCGTGGCGGACCTCCTCGTCGGTCATCCGCGCCCCGTCGCCCTCCTCGTCGCGCGCGGCGAGCAGCATCGACAGCAGGTCGCCCCGGTCGCCGCCCTCACGGCGGCGCCGCTGGATGACGTCGTCGACCATCGCCTCCAGCTCCGCCTTCGCGGCCCGGAAGCGGCGGACGGTGCGGGAGGGGACCCGCATCCGGACCCCCGCGAACGGCAGCACCAGCATGTCGAACGCGCGGAACACGTCCACGAGCGCGGCCTCCACGCGCTCACGGTCGGCGGCGACGTCGGTGCCGAAGAGCGCCTCCCCCGTGACGCCCATCGTCAGGCCCGACATCTCGCTGAACACGTCCACCGTCGCCCCGTCCCGCCACCCCTCCGCCGTCCGCGCCGCCCACGCGGCCATGATCCCGGCGTAGGCGTCGAGCCGCTCGCGGTGGAAGGCGGGCTGCATCAGGCGGCGCTGGCGCCGGTGGTGCCCGCCCTCGGAGGTGAGGAGCCCCTCCCCCAGCAGCACCTTGGCGCCCTCCAGGATGCGCCCCTTGCGCACCCGCGACGCGTGGGTGGTGAAGACCTCCTGGACGAGGTCCGGGTCGGTCACCAGCAGCATGTCGAGCGGGCCCATCCGGAAGTGCACGACCTCGCCATAGCGGTCGCGGAGGCGGGAGAACATGCCGAGTGGGTCGCGCCGGCGCTCGCCGATCAGGGCCAGCGACCCGCGCCTGCCCGGACCCGGCGCCGCCCGCGTGCCCACGTCGACCGCCACTCCGCCTCCCGCTCGCCGCGGCCCTTGTACACCCTTTCTGGCGGGGCACGCCACGGTATCCGCCCCTCACGGGCCGGGCGGCTCGGATCGTGGGACTGCGGCGCCCTCGCGGGCCCCTATCGGGGTCGCGGCGGGGGCGGCGGAAGCGGGGGCGGCGGCGGCCCGTGGCCGCCCTGATGCCGGTGCCGGCCGGGCACGGTGGTCACGTCCGAGCCGCCCATGAGCGACCAGGAGCGGATGCGCAGGCGGGGCGCGCCGGGCGGCGGGGGCGGGCCCTCCAGGCGGACGTCGTTGCCCCCCAGGAGCGCGAACCCGCCGGCGTCCACCTCGACGCCCTCCGGCACGACGATCGTCGAGCCGCCCATGAGCGAGAACACGGTGATCCCCGTCTCGGCCGCCTGGACGGTGGCCTGGCGCAGGTCGAGGTCAGCGCCGCCGAGCACGTTCACCACCGTGCAGCGCGGCGCGATCCGCCAGCGGCCGGTGTGGTCGCCGCCGCCGAGGATGCCGAGCACCCACCTGGTGCCGCGGGGCACCGGGCCGGGCGACGCGGGCAGGTCGGCGGTCACCTCCGCCAGCTCGTCGCGGGACACGGCGTCGAGCGCCCGGGCGGTGCGGTCGCCGAGCTCCTCCAGCGTGATCCGCCCCTCGGCCGCCGCCTCGGTCAGCGCGCGCACGGCGGCGTCGCGCTCGGCGTCCGACGCGCGCACCGGCGGACCGGGCGGGCCACCCTGCTCCATGCCCCCAACAGACATGATCCGGGCGTCCGTATCAAGTGGAGGTCCCATGAAGCCCACACTGGTCCCCGGCATCGCGCACGAGCTGCGCTTCACGGTGCCGGTCGCCAAGACCGTGCCGCACCTCTACCCCGAGTCCCCGGGGTTCGCCGCGATGCCGGAGGTGTTCGCCACCGGGTTCATGGTGGGGCTGGTGGAGTGGGCCTGCATCGACCTGATCGCCCCGCACCTGGAGGACGGCGAGATGTCGCTGGGGGTCCACGTCGACCTGAGCCACGACGCCGCCACCCCGCCCGGGATGGAGGTGGTGGCCCGGGTCGTGCTGCAGGCGGTGGACGGGCGGCGCCTGCGCTTCTCCGCCGAGCTCGACGACGCCGCCGACCGGATCTGCACCGGGCACCACGAGCGCTTCGTGGTCGACCGGGCCCGGTTCGAGGCCGGCGTGGCCCGCAAGGCCGACGGACCGGCCTAGGGCTCGACCACCACCTTGGTCGCCTCGCCCGAGCGGGCGAGGCGGAACGCCTCCTCCACCTCGTCGAGCGGCACGCGGTGGGAGACGACGGCGGCGGGGTCGATGGCGCCGGAGGCGAGCACGGCCAGGGCGTCGCGCGTGTCGAGGGGGCCGGCCGAGTAGGTGTGCTGGATCGTCACCTCGCGGAAGAAGACGGCGCCCAGGTCGAGCGGGACCGGCGTGCCCGGCTCCGGCGGCGCGAAGAGCTGCACCACGCCCGCGGGCCCGGCGAGGTGGAGGGCGCCGGCGATCGCCGCCGCCGACGAGGTGCACACGAACACCTGGTCGGCCGGACCGCCGAGGGCGTCGGCCAGGGCGGGGGGGTCCGCCTCGGGCAGGGCGGCGAGGGCGCCGGCGGCGAGGGCCGCGGCCCGGCGGTCCCCGCGCGGCTCCACCGCGGCGACCGCCGCGGCGCCGGCCGCGAGCGCGGCGCCGATCTCCAGCAGCCCCATCGACCCGGCGCCCACCACGGCGACGCGGCTGCCCGGCCCGACGCCCGCCATCCGCTGGCCGTGGATCACGCAGCCGAGCGGCTCGATGAGCGTGGCCGCCCAGTCCGGGACCTCGTCGGGCAGCGCCAGCACGTCCAGGGCGGCGTTCTCGGCGGGCACGCGGACCATCTCCGCCAGGCCCCCGGGGTCGATGCGGGTGGCGCGGAACCGGGGGCACAGCGTGTGCCGCCCCGCCCGGCACAGGTCGCACGTCATGCACGGGACGTGGTGGTGCACGAACACCCGCTGCCCCAGGGGCAGGGGCGGCGCCCCCTCCCCCGCGGCGATCACCTCGCCGGCCGGCTCGTGCCCGAGGACCGTCGGCGCCCGCGGCTCCTGGTACCAGTCCATGAGGTCGCTGCCGCACAACCCGCATGCGCGCACCCGCACCACCAGCTCGCCCGCGCCCGCGACCGGGTCGGGCCGCTCCTCGAGCGCGATCCGACCCTTGCCGTGGTAGACCGCGACGCGCACACGGCGAGCCTACTGAGGAACGGGCGCCCCCAGCCGCGCGGCCATGGCGGTCACCCGCGCGCCGAGGCGTCGCGCCGCGTCCAGACCCCCGTCGACCACGTCGCCCGACGCGACGACGATCGCGCCGCGGTCGTACAGCGCGGCGTAGAGGGCCAGCAGGGCCGGGTCCCGTCCGCCGTATACGGCCGCGGCGGCGGTGAACCCCGACGCGACCTTCCCCGCCAGCCCCGGGCCGGCCGCCGCGACCGCCCCCTCGCGCCCGGCGGCGCCGAACACGCAGGCGTCCGCCCAGTCCACGTCGTCCGGCATGACCTCCCCCGCGCGGCGCAGGCGCACGTCCGCCCCGGCGCCGACCGCGCCCTCGCGCACCGCCTCGGCGACGCGGTGCTCGGCGGCGCCGGAGGCGATGACGGCGACGCGGATCATGGGCGGTCCCTCCATTCGGTCGGGCACGCCGGAACACCCCGGGGCGCGGCGCGCGTGTCCGCCGAAGATGATGACGCCCCGATCGGACCTGAAGGAGGCCGCGATGAGCGCGTCGCCCGTGCTGCTGGTGCACGGCGCGTGGACGGAGGGGTGGGCGTGGGGCTTCGTGCGCGCCCGGCTCGCCGAGCGCGGCGTGTGGAGTGCCGCGCTCGACCTGCCGTCCGCCGGCGCGGCGCCGAGCGGGCTGCGTGACGACGTCGCGCACATCCGGGCCGCCCTGGACGTGCTCGACGGCCCCGTCGTGGTCGCCGCCCACGGGGACGCGGGCGTCGCGATCACCCAGGCCGCGGCCGGCCACCCCACGGTGGGCCACCTGGTCTACGTCTGCGCGGTCATGCCGGCGGAGGGCGAGTCGACCCGCTCCCTGATGGCGTCGGATCCCGTCCAGACGCCGCTGGCCGAGGCCATCCGGGTTCGCGGCGACGGCCGGTCATGGCTCGAGCCGGCCGGCGCGCGGGAGCTGCTGTTCGACGACGTCCCGGCGGAGGCGTCCGGGTCGATGGTCGCGGCGCTCGGCACCCACCGGCTGTCGGTGTTCGGCGAGCCGCCCGCGGCGATCGGGTGGCGCGAGCACGCCTCGACGTACGTCGTGGCCACCGAGGACCGGGTCTTCTCCCCCGACCTCCAGCGGCGGATGGCGCGGCACGCCACCAGCGTGGTGGAGCTGCGGTCGGGGCACTTCCCACTGCTGTCGTGCGCGGGCGAGCTGGCGCAGACGATCGCGGAGGCCGCGCTGGAAGGGGTGCCGCCGATCCCGGCGCGGATGCGCGCCGTCCTCGCCCTGTCTCTTATACACATCTGTGCTGCGCCACGGCTCCGCCGAGCTGGTCGAGATCGCGGAGGCCGCGCTGGCGGTCACCCCGGCGGGGCCGGCAGCGGCCGGGTGACGGCCACGCCGTGGCGGCCCGCCACGGCGAGCACCTGCTCCATCGGGGCGTCGCCGAGGGCGGCCGCAGCGCGGATGAAGCCCTCCATCTGGGCGCCCGGCGTGAACGTGACGAAGGCCGCGGCCTCCGCGTCCGACTCGTTGCGGACGGTGTGCTCCCGGCCGCCCGGGATGTGCACGACGGCGCCGGGCCCGGCGGCCGTCCGCTCCAGCCCGCCGTCCGGGCCGCCGCGGTAGATCGCGAGCTCCCCGCGCTCCACCCGGTACGTCTCGGTGGGCGCGTGCGTGTGGAGCGCCGGCGGGCCGCCGCCCGCGGGGATGCGCACCTCCATGGCCAGGACGTCGCCGCCCGACTCCGCGCTCGTGACCCGCAGCGTCACCTCGTCGCCGCCCAGCCGGAACCGCTCCCCCGTCTCCGCCATCCTCGCCTCCCGGTACGATGTGCAGGCTTCCTGCGTATCTGGTCGATTGAAAGGCAGGCTACCTGCGTATGTCAACCGCTCCCCGGAACCTGGCGGTGCTGCTGCGCGACCCGTTCATGGCGCTCACCGCCGAGCTGACCGGCCGGCTCGCCGAGCGCGGGTACCCGGAGGTGCGGCCGGCGCACGGCAACGTGTTCGGCTTCCTCGACGACGCCGGCACCCGGCTGGGGGTGCTGGCGGAGCGGGCGCAGGTGACGCGGCAGTCGATGGCGGAACTGGTGGCGCACCTGGAGCGCCACGGGTACGTGGAGCTGGTGCCGGACCCGGCCGACCGGCGCGCGCGCCTGGTGCGCCCCACGGACCGGGGGCGCGCGGTCCACGCGGAGGCGCGGGCGTTCATGGCGGAGGTGGAGGACCGGTGGGCGGCGACGCTCGGCGAGCGCGGCCTGCGGGACCTGCGGCGCCTGCTGGAGCGGATCCAGCCGGACTAGGCGAAGGCGCTGAGACCGGTGATCTCGCGTCCGACGATGAGGGCGTGGACGACGTCGGTGCCCTCGACGGTGGCGACGACCTCGACGTCCCCGAGGTGCCGGCCCACCTCGTTCTCGAGGAGGATCCCGTTGCCGCCGAGCAGGTCGCGGGCCTCCGCGACGACGGCCTGGGCCCGGGCGGCGTTGTGCATCTTCGCGAGCGAGGCCATGGCGGGCGTGACCTTACCGAGCGGGGCGAGCTGGGCGAGGCGCAGGCAGATGAGCCGCATGCACGTGACGTCGGCGAGCATCTTCGCCAGGCGCAGCTGGGTGATCTGGTGGCCGGCGAGGGGCGCGCCGAACTGCTCGCGCTCCAGCGTGTACCGGACGGCGGCCTCGTATGCGGCGACGGCGTGGCCGAGGGCGCCCCACGCGATGCCGGGGCGGGCGGCGGTGAGGACGCGGACCGCGTCGTCGAACGAGGTCGCGCCGGCGAGCTTGTTTTCGGCGGGGACGCGGACGTCGCGGAGCACGACGTCGGCCTGCCAGGAGGCGCGCTTGGCGATCTTCCCGGTGATGAGGGTGGCCTCGACGCCGGGAGTGCCCTTCTCGACGACGTAGGCGCCCACGTCCCCATGCCCGTCGCGGGCCCAGACGACCATGAGGTCGGCGAAGACGGCGTTGCCGATCCAGCGCTTCTCGCCGTCGAGGACGTAGCCGTCGCCGAGGTGGCGGGCCTTCGTCTCCAGGACGACGGCGTCGGAGCCGTGGTCGGGCTCGGTGAGCGCGAACGCGCCGACCTTCTCGAGCTTCGCCATGGCCGGGAGCCAGCGGCCCTTCTGCTCCTCCGACCCGAGCATGGCGATGGCGTTCATCGCGAGGCCGGAGTGGACGCCGTGGAACGTGCTGACGGAGCCGTCGCCGCGGGCGAGCTCCATCGACACGAGGCCGGCGGCGAGGGGGCTCAGCCCGGGGAGGCCGTGGCCGGTGTTGGTGCCGCCGCAGACGTTGAGCGCGGCGAGGGCGGGGATGAGGGCGAACGGGAACTCCGCTCGCTCCCAGTACCCGTTGATGACAGGCCGAACCTGCTCGTCACAGAAGCGGCGGACCTTGTCGCGGACCGCGCGCTCCTCGTCCGTGAGCTCGAGGTCGGTGAGGTAGAGGTCGCTGGTCGCCGGGTCGGCCTCGCGCACACCCGCAGCCTGCCAGGCTTGCGCCCCCTCCGCGCGGGACGGACGATGCCGGGGTCCCCGCGGACCCGACGAAGCCACGAAGGAGCGCGACATGGCGACCTGCCAGCACACGGTGTGCACGTGCGAGGCGGCGGAGGGCAGCGACTACTGCTCCCCCTGGTGCGAGGCCAACCCGGACTCCGGCGAGTGCCACTGCCACCACGCCCACTGCGAGGCCCCCCACCACCACTGAGGGCCCGGGCCGGTCGCGTCCGTCGGTTCAATCGAACCCACGCGCGTTCAATTGGACGAGCTGGGGACACGCCCCCGTCTCACCCTTCGATGAAGGGGTTCTCGGGCTCGACGTTCAATTGAACCGCGGGGCGGAAACGGCGGCGTCCGGGCGGGCGCTCCGGACCTAGGGGGCGACCCGGACGACCTCGCCGGCGGAGAGGTGGCGGACGCCGTCGTCGGTGAGGAGGCGGAGGCGGCCGAGGTCGTCGGTGCCGTCGGCGGTGCCGGTCAGCTCGCCATCGGGGAGGCTCACCGCGATCCGGCGTCCCGCGAGCATGTCGCGCTCCGCGAAGGCGGCGGTGATCGGGGCGGAGCCCTCGGCGGTCCATTGGGCGTAGCGCCGGCCGACGGCGCCGATCAGGTCGACGAGGAGGTCGGCGCGGGGCGGCGGGGCGCCCCGGGGGCGGGCGCGCGGGCCTCGCGCGGGGGGGGGGGGGGGGGGCGGCGGGGCGCCCCGGGGGCGGGCGCGCGGGCCTCGCGCGGGGGGGGGGGGGGGGGGCGGCGGGGCGCCCCGGTCGGCCAGCGCACCCGGGCTCCAGCGGGCGTCATCGAGGTCGGGGGCGGAGCGGACGTTCACGCCGATCCCCGCGACCGCCCACGCCACGTGCTCCTGGTCGGCCGACATCTCGCAGAGGATCCCCGCCACCTTGCGGCCGCCGATGAGGATGTCGTTCGGCCACACGATCCGGGCGTCCGGGCCCAGCGCCTCCGCCGCACCCACCGCCACCACGACGGGGAGCAGGCCCGCGTCGACCGGGGCCACCCCAGGCCGCAGCAGCACCGACACCAGCAGGGCGTGCCCGCTGGCGGCCAGCCACGACCGGCCCCGCCGGCCCCGGCCCGCCGACTGGCGGTCAGCACCCACGACCGTCCCCTCCGGCGCGCCGTCCCGCGCCAGGGCCGTGAGGTCGTCGTTCGTCGACCCCGTCTCCACCTGCCACGTCACCGGCCCGGCCAGGGGCGGCGCCAGCCGCGGGGCGACCAGGGCGGGGACCACCGGGTCGGCGTCAGGGTCGAGCCGGTAGCCGCCCTGCTCCCCCGCCACCCCGAGGCCCTGGCGGCGGAGCGCCTCGACATGCCGGTGCACCGCCGCCCGCGAGCAGCCCAGCTGCGCGGCGAGCGCCTCGCCCGACACACCGCCGTCCCCCGCGCGCACGAGCGCCGCCAGCACCTCCTCGCGGCGCGCGTCCGCGGCGGCGCTCACTCCGGCATCCCGTCCTCGCCCGGCGCCTCGCCCGTGATCAGGCGCGCGCCACGACCGTGGGTGATGAAGCTGACCGTCCAGCGGATGAGGACCAGGATCCGGTTCTGGAGCCCCGTCAGGTAGAAGAGGTGGATCGTCAGCCACCCGAGCCACGCGAACAGCCCGGTGAGCTGGACGCCCTTGATGAGGCCGACGGCCTTCATCCGCCCGATCGTCGCCAGGTTGCCCTTGTCCCGGTAGCGGAACGGGCCCGGCGGCTCCTTCCCCGCCAGCCGCGCCTTCACCACCTTCGCGGCGTAGCGGCCCATCTGCATCGCCGCCGGCGCGACGCCCGGCAGCGGGATCAGTCCGCCGTGGCCGTCGGAGACCCGCGTCATGTCGCCCAGCACCATGATCTCCGGGTGCCCCGGCAGCGTCAGGTCCGGCAGCACCGTCACGCGGCCCGCGCGGTCGACGTCAGCGCCCGTCGCCCGACCCAGGATCGCCGCGAGCGGCGACGCGGCCACCCCGGCCGCCCACACGATCGTCTGCGACTCCAGCCGCTCCGTGCCGCCGCCCGGCACCGCGAGCGTCACGCCCTCCTCGTCGACGCCGGTCACCAGGCGGTCGAGCCGGACGGTCACGCCGAGCTTCTCCAGCTGCTCCTTACCCTTCTCCGACAGCCGCTCCGGGAAGGCGAGCAGCACGCGGTCCGCGCCCTCCACCAGCACGATCCGCGCCGTCCGGGGGTCGATCTTGCGGAAGTCGCGCTTCACCGTGTCGCGCGCGATCTCCGCGATCTGGCCGGCCAGCTCCACGCCCGTCGGCCCGCCGCCGACCACCACGAACGTGAGGTACTGGCGCTGGAGGTCCGGGTCGGGCTCGATCTCGGCCGCCTCGAACGCGCTCAGGATCCGCCGGCGCAGCTCCAGCGCGTCCTCCAGCGTCTTCAGGCCAGGTGCGTAGGGCTCCCAGTCGTCATGGCCGAAATAGGCATGGGTCGCGCCGGTGGCGATGACGAGCGTGTCGTAATGCAGGACCTCGCCGGTCGAGAGCGCGACCTCGCGAAGGCTCGTGTCGATGCCGGTGACCTCGGCCAGCAGCGTGGTGACGTCGCCGCGGCGGCGGAACAGGTGCCGGATTGGCCAGGCGATCTCGGAGGTGGCAAGCGAGGCGGTGGCGACCTGATAGAGCAGCGGCTGGAACAGGTGGAAGTTCCGCCGGTCGATGAGGGTCACGTGGACGTCGGCGCGCCTCAGCTTGATGGCGGCCTGGAGGCCACCGAATCCTCCGCCGACGATGACGACGCGGTGCGGTGCGGTCTCGGCCACGGCTACCTGCCGAGCAGGATCTTGCGGACCTCGGTCTCCTTGCCGGGCTCCAGGATCGCGAGCACCTGGTCGCCCTCCTGGAGCACGGTGGCGCCGACGGCGATCTCCGCCTGCCCGTCGCGCAGCACCGAGATGAGGCGCGAGCCCGTCGGGAAGCCGAGGTCCTCCACCGGCTTGCCCAGGCACGGGCACTTCCTGTCGATCTCCACCTCGATGATCTCGAGGTTCTCCTTACGCAGTTCCAGCAGGTGAACCAGGTCGTGCTCGGGCACCTCGTGCTCGATCAGGGCCATGATCCGCTGCGTCGGACACACCGTCGGCGTCACGCCGAGCAGGTCGAAGTGCGTCTGGTTGCGCGGGTCGTTGACGCGCGCGATCACCTTCTTCACCCCGTACCGCTCGCGCGAGAGCTGGGAGATGACGAGGTTGTCCTCGTCATCTCCCGTCACCGCCACCACGATGTCCGGCGGCCGGGTGACCCCCGCCCGCTCCAGCACGTACAGCTCGGTGCCGTCGCCGTGGATAACCCGGTGGCCGAACTCGGCCTCCAGGTGGTCCGCCCGCGACGGCTTGTTCTCGACGACCACGACCTCCTGGTCGCGCTCCATCAGGCTGCGCGTGACGTTGGCGCCGACCTTCCCGCCGCCGATCACGATGGCGAACATGCTCCCCTAGGCCCTTTCCGCCGCGAGCGCCCAGCTCGCGAGCCCCTCGATGGCCATCTTCACCGGCGAGATGATGTGGAACCCGCGGTCCGCGTAGGCCTCGGCGCGGGCCGGGTCCTGGATGCGCGCCGCGACGTGGGCCACACCGTACTTCTGGGTCGCGACCTGCGCGATCACCAGGTTGGTGTTGTCCCCGTCGGTGGCCGCGATGAGCACGTCGGCGTCCTCGACGCCGGCCTCCTCGAGCACCTTCGCGTCCATCCCGTGGCCGAGCACGAGCGGCTGGCGCCAGTCCGGGCCGAGCCGGGAGAGGTTCTCCTCGTCCAGCTCCACCACGGTGACCTCCCACCCCTCGTCGGCCAGGGTGCGCGCGAGGGTCGCGCCCACGCGTCCGCATCCGATCACGATCGCCTTCATACGACCATCATGCCTCGAATTCGTCCTCCAGGACGCCCTCCGGATATGTCACGACCATCACTTCGCAGCGGGCGGTGCGCAGCACCTCGTCGACCGTCGGGCTGAAGAAGCGGGTCTGCTTGCGCCACCGCGGCGCGGACCCCATCAGGATCAGGTCGGCCCCCGTGACGTCCGCCTCCTCGATGATCGCCTCCGACAGCGACCGGGCGCGCACCACATGGCCGATCACGCTGACGCCGAGGTCCGCCGCGATCTCCCGCGCGTCCTCGATCGCCTCCAGCCCGCGGTGCTCCTCGTCCTCGTACTCCGCCTCCAGCGGCAGCGACATCGGCACCTTCACCACGTGCACCACGATCACCTCGGCCTCGCGGTCCTTCGCCAGGCGGAGGGCGGTCGCGAGGACCTCCTGCCCGATCACGCCGAGCTTCAGCGGCACGAGGATCCGCTCGACGTCGCGCTCGGCCTCCTCCTCCTCCGACTCCTCCACCAGGTCGGGCACCGCGGGCGTCGCGCGCCCCAGCAGGGTCTCGCCGCCCGCGCGCCGCGACAGGAGGTAGACCACCGCGCCGAGCAGCAGCCAGAGGGGGCCGGCGATCGCCGCGCCGCCGTGCGTGAACAGCGACGTGATCCACAGCGCGAACGTCAGGATCGCCCCGACGATCGGCAGGACCGGAACGTCGGCCCCGCCGACGCGCACCGACCCGGGCACGCGGAACGGCCGCTCCAGGTCGGGCTCGCGGATCCGCAGGCGCACCACGGCGAGCTGCGCGGCGGTCATCGCGATGAGCACGCCGAAGCTGAAGAGCCCCGCCAGGAACCTGGCCCCGTCCCCCACCGCGTCGGCGACGACGATGAACACCGGCGCGATCACGGCCGCCGCCAGCGTGGCCGCCGGCGTTGGCGTGCGGTCGCCCTTCTCGGGCCGGGCGAAGGCGTGCGGCAGCATGTCGTACCGGGCCATCGAGTAGGCAAGCCGCTCCCCGCCGGCCATGGCGGTGGCGAGGATCGTGACCAGGACGAGGGCGTTGGAGACGTCGACGAAGACCTCCAGCGCATGGCCGCCCCAGGGCATCTCCTGGCCGATGGCCTGCGCGATGCCGGCCAGCGGCGCGTTGAGCCAGTCCGTCCCCAGGGCGCTGGCCACCCCGTCGGGACCCGCCGGGTCGGGGACGGCCGGGTAGGCCGACAGCCCGACGGTGGAGACCGCGACGTTGATGACCACGACGACCCCGATCCCGAGGAAGAGGCTCCGGGGCAGCGTGCGCCCCGGCTCGCGGACCTCGGACGCGAAGTTCACGATCGTCTCGAGGCCGGTGTAGGCGAGCGTGGCGAGCGACAGCGCCAGCGCGATCGAGCCGATCGAGGGCGTCTCCCCCAGGTCGGTTCCGAAGCGCAGGACGTCGGGGTTGAAGACCAGCGCGAGCCCCACCACGGCCAGCAGCAGCTGCGCGGCCAGCGCGAGCGCCGACACCACCACGGCGATCGGGTAGAGCCGCACCCGCCGCGTCCAGCGGATCGCGGCGACGAACGCGATCACGCCGATCCCGAACACCGCGTCCCAGGGCCCGTCCTGGATGGCCTCCCAGCCGAACGCAACCCCCAGGTAGTGGGGCACGAACAGCGCGGCGAGCGAGATGACCACCAGGTAGTCGAGGAACAGCACCCACCCGGCGACGAAGCCGAGGGGGTCGCTGAACGCCCGCCGCACGAACGTCGCGGCGCCGCCGGCCTCGGGCATCGCCGACGCGCCCTCGGCGTACGAGAGCGTGACCACGAGCACCAGGACGCCGACGGCGAGCAGCACCCACGGCGTGACGCCCGCCGCGTAGAGGGCCACGATGCCCAGGGCGAAGATCAGCGAGGAGCCGACCTCGCCGAACGCCACCAGCGCGAGTGACCGGGCCCGCAGGCGGCGGGCCGGCCCCGTCAGCCGCGGCGCCACATGCCTCCCGCCATCCAGATCCGCAGGACGCCTGCCAGGACCATCAGGCCGCCGAGCAGCAGCCCCAGCCCGCCGCCCACCCCCAGGGCGATCGTCCGTGCGATCACCGCGATGCCGAGCGCGATGAGCAGGACCGAGAGGATCCGGGCGCCCCTCACGCCGCCACCTCCGCCTTGGCCGCCGCCTTCCCGGCCGGCTTGGGCGCCGCGACCAGCACGCGGCACGGGCTGTGCTTCAGCACGTAGCGGGCGGTGTGCCCGAACACGGGGGCGCGGCGCCCGATGCCCCGCCGCGGCGCGCCGAGCACCACCAGCTCGGCGCCGCGGGCGACGACGTCGGCCACGATCGCGGGGCCCGCGGCGCGGGCGCGCTCCAGGCGGGTGACGGCCCGCACGCCGAAGCTCTCGACCAGGGCGCGCGCGTCGTCCAGGAGCGAGTTGGCCTCCCGCTCGGCCTCGGGGATCCGGGCCGTCAGCGGCAGCTCCATCGGGATCTCCAACACGTGGACGATGGCCACCCGCGACCGCCGCTCCGCCGCGAGCCGCGCCGCCGTGACGAGCGCCTCCTCCGACTCGGTGGAGCGCACCACCGGCACCACGATGGAGCGGTACTCCACCTCGAGGGTGCCGGCCAGCACCATCGCCGGTGCCCGTACCGTCTCGCGCAGCGGCAGGTGGAGCACCCGGCCGCGGTACACCGCGTACACCACGAAGCCGAGCGCGAGCCAGGCGAGGCCGGACCACCGCGTGAGCGGCTCCTGGACCACCACCACCAGCCACGCGATGCCGGTGCCGAGCCCGCCGAGGATCGCGAACAGCGGCCAGTCGATCCCGCGGAACCGGACGTTCGGGACGGCCCGGTAGACGAGCTCCTCGTCGCGTTTGCGCACGCGGAGCGCGATGAGCGAGACGTGCGCGATCGTGAACGAGAGCATCGCGCCGAACGAGTAGATCGTCCCCAGGAAGTCGGTCTGCCCCGGCAGGAGGGCCAGGATCGCCGCGAAGCCGGCGAACACGACGAGGGCCAGCCACGGCGTCTTGAACTTCGGGTGGAGGCGGCGGAAGCGCTCCGGCAGCTGCCGGTAGCTGGACATCGAATACGTGATCCGCGACGCGCCGATCACGCCCGCGTTCGCAGCGATCAGCAGGATCGTGGCCGCCAGCACCCCGACGTAGACCTCCAGGATGTGGAGGGCGACGCCGTCGATGCCCATGTTGTTCACCAGCCCCAGCACGGGGTCGTTGGCGTAGCCGCCCTGCTCCGGCCCGAGGCCCAGGGCCGTGGTGTAGATGCCGTCGGAGTTCTGCGTCACCGGCATCGCGGACAGCGCGATCGCGGGGAGCGTGAAGTAGATCGCGAACACCGCGATCGCGACGAGCGAGATCGACCGCGGGATGTCCCGGGACGGGTCGCGCGCCTCCTCCGACAGGTTCGAGATCGTCTCGATGCCGGTGTAGGCGATCATGGCGACCGGGATCGCCAGGAAGAAGTCGGCCCACGTCGGCGCGACGCCGAACGTGACGTTGTCGACCAGGACCTGGGGGCTGAAGATCAGGACGAAGCCCAGGATCACCAGGAGCGCCTGGGTCCCGAAGTCGACGACGGCGAGGAGGACGTTGAGCTTCGCCGCCTCCTTCACGCCGACGATGTTCACCGCGACCAGCACCACGACGACGATGGCGCCGACGATCACGTCCCACGGGTTCGACTTCAGGGGGTCCCAGAAGATCGAGAGGTAGTGCGGGACGAAGAACGCCGAGATGGCGATCGTGATGATGTAGTTGAGCATCTGCGCCCACCCCGCCCCGAACGAGACGAGCTCGTTGAAGGCATGCCGGGCGAAGCTGGCCGAGCCGCCGGCCTCCGGGTAGCGGACGGTCCCCTCGGCGTAGGTCGCCGCCGTCGCCGCGAAGATCAGGCCGGCGATCAGGAAGACCAGGGGCGTGAGGCCCAGCGCGAACGCGGCCGTGACGCCGAGCGCGTAGTAGATCGACGAGCCGACGTTGCCGTAGGCCGTCGCGAACAGCGCGGGTGCGCCGAGGACGCGCTCGAGCCCCTCCTGCTGACGGCGGCGGCGGGCCACGGCGGGACTCTACGTCTGGTGGCGGCGGCCCGGGGGCCGTCGGCCGCTAGGCCCCGGCCGCGGGGCCCAGCGCGCGGCGGGCGATCCGCTCGACGCCGCCGATGAGCGGCACCCGGACCTCCGGCGGCGGCGTGGCCAGGCGGTGGCCCAGGAAGCGCCGTGCGGCGTCGCGCCGCAGCACCTGGAACGTCAGCGAGGGGAGCCGCTCGAGGGTGGCCCGGGCGAGCCAGGCGGTCGCGGCGTGCCCGGCGAGCGTGCGCTGCACGCGGAACCGGTAGGGCTCCATGCCGCCCACCCGCCCCGCCAGCAGGTCGAGCGCGGTGGCGGTGGCGATCTCGGATGACAGGAACGCCTCGAACATCCCGTCGCCGGAGAGCGGGTCGATCAGCCCCGCGGCGTCACCGACGACGGCGGCGCGCCCGCGGGCGACGCCCTGCCACGAGCGGCGCAGCGGCAGGCGGTGGCCGCGGACGTCGGTGAGCTCCTCCGGGCGCACGTCGTGCATCGCGCACAGCGCGTCCAGGAACCGGCGCATCCGCGGGCCCTCCGACGCCCACCCGCCGACGCCGACGTTGATGTGGTCGCCCTTCGGGAAGATCCAGCCGTATCCGCCCGGCACGGTGTCGATCTCGAGCGTCGCCCGGCCGCGGTGGACGGCCTCGCGCTCGGGCGTCATCGGGGCGTTCCCCTCCAGGGCCACCCCGAAGGTGCGGTCGCCGCCGAGGCCGAGCGCCTTCGCCGTGACCCCGTTCGCGCCGTCGGCGCCGATCAGCACCTCGGCGCCGATCCGCTGGCCGCCGTCGAGCGTGATCACCGGCCGGCCGCCGGGCCCGTCCAGCGCGATGTCGCGGACGCGGGTGCCGTCCCGGAAGTCGGCGCCCGCGCCGGCGGCGGTCTCGGCCAGGAAGTGGTCGAGGCGGCGGCGCTGGGTCATCAGCGCGATCGGCTCGTCGTAGTGGTGGGTGGTGGCGGCGCGGTACCGCAGCCGCAGCTCCACCCGGGCGACGGCGTCCTCGACGACGGGCGACACGTCGATCGGCAGCGACTTCAGGGCGCGGCCGGTGAGCCCGCCGCCGCAGGGCTTGTCGCGCGGGAAGGTCGCCCGGTCGAGCAGCAGCACGCGCGCGCCGCCGCGGGCGAGGCGGTACGCCGCCGACGACCCGCCCGGGCCCGCCCCCACCACCACCGCGTCGAACCGCTCCGCCACCGGGCCTCCATCTCGAATAGACGCCCGGATGATGACGATCCGCGCGGCCCGCGGCAGGAGCAACCGTCACCGCTGCGCGGGGCGTTGCGCACCGGGGCCGCGTTCCGGCGCCCCTGTGCGCCCTGGCGCCCCCCGCGGGGGCCGTCGTATGCTCGGCGCGGCGCCGTCCTGCGCCAGACCTCCGATCCGGTGCTCACGCCGCCGGCCCGTGGGGGTAGAGGTGGCCGTCGCGCCGTCGGGGCAGCTCGTCGTCCTACCCGTTCCGGTGGGGCACCGGGGGCGTGGGTCCCGGGGGCCGCCGCCGTGGGAGGAGCGGGAGATGACGAGCCAGAGGACCTTCAAGCGCCGCGTCCGCGAGCGCATGGCGAAGACCGGCGAGAGCTACACGTCGGCGCGGCGGATGCTGATCGCCGCCGGGGAGCAGCCGGAGGAGGGGGCGCCCGCGTTCGCGCCGCCGACCTCGGACGAGGCGGTGACGGAGGCCACCGGCCGCGGCTGGGCGGAGTGGGTGGCGCTGCTCGACGCGTGGGGCGCCGACGGCCGGCCGCACGGCGAGGTGGCGCGGTGGCTCCGCGAGGAGCACGGCCTGCCCGGCTGGTGGTCGCAGGCGGTGACGGTGGGCTGGGAGCGGGCTCGCGGCCGGGCGCCCGGCCAGCGGGCCGACGGTTTCGAGGTGAGCGCGTCGCGCACGGTCGGCGTGCCCGTGGAGCGCCTGTACGCGGCGTGGGAGGACCCCGCCGTCCGCGAGACCTGGCTGCCGGGGGCGGAGATGCGCACCCGCACCGCCACGGCCCCGCTGCGCGCCCGCTACGACTGGGAGGACGGCGCCACGCGCGTCGCGGTGTGGTTCGAGCCCGCCGGCGAGGGCCGCTCGCGCGTCTCGATGGCCCACCAGCGCCTGCCCGACGCCGACGCCGCCGACGGGATGCGCGACTGGTGGAAGGGCCGCCTGGACGAGCTCAAGCGGGTGCTCGAGGCGGCCTGAGGCGGCGCGGTGGCCGGGCTGGCCACGGAGGGCCGGCCCGGCATAACCTCGTCCGGCGGCGAACCGGACCCGCCGCCCCGGCGACCGTCACGAGGAGCCACCATGGCCTACTGCCTGGTCCAGGACTGGGTCGAGCCCGAGACCGAGCGCTCGACCGTCAACTACGACGCCATCACGGCGCGGCTGACCCCGCTCGCGGGCGAGGCGACGGGCTTCATCGCCCACGCCGCCGGATGGACCGGCAACGGCTTCCGGATCATCGAGTTCTGGGAGTCGAAGGACGACTGCGACGCGTTCATGCGCGACCACGTGATGCCGACGGTCATGGAGGTGTCGGCGGGCGAGGCGAAGATGCCCAGCACGACGGGGTTCGACCTGCACAACATCGTGCTCCGCTAGGCGAGGACGATCTCGAACTGGTCGGCGGTGTCGGTCAGCTCGAGCAGCCGCATCACCGGCTCCGACGGGTGCAGCAGCCGGAGCCGGCCCCCGCGGGCGGTCGCGATGTCGTGGAGGCGGAACAGCGACCGGAGGCCGGTCGAGTCCATGAAGCCGACGCCGGCCATGTCCAGGTCGAACGGGCCGGCGCCGTCGGCGATCTCGCGCACCCGTGCCACGAGGGCCTCGCTGGTGACCACGTCGATGTCACCGGCGAGCACGTACACGGTGCGGCCCTCCGCGCGCCGGAGCTCGCCGTTGAGCAGACCTCGGAAATCGTCGCCGCGGACCATGTCGGGAAGGCGCTCCAGGGGAGCGTCGGACCACGCTAGTGACTCTGCGCCCAGCCCCACAAGCGAGCGGCGGTCAGCCCGCCTCGGCGGGCGGCAGCCCGAGGTCGCGGCGCAGGTCGCGCAGCAGGGCGCGGTGGCGCTCGATCGCGGTCCGGCCGTAGTGCGCCGGCGCGACGCTCGCAAGGTCGTCGAGCGCATCGCCGAGGGCGGCCCAGCACCATTGCTCCACCCGCGCGGCGTGCGCGCCCCAGTCCTGCGTCCGCGCCATCCGCGTCACGGAGGCCCGGACGGCCACGGCGTCGAGCGCGGCGACCAGCGCAGCGGTCTCCTCGGCGCCGAGGTCCGTGGCGTCGGGTGCCACGTCGATCGGGATCGCGCCCATCATCGCCCTCCTCGCCTGGGATCTCGCGGCCCGGGGTCTCCGGTCCTGGCTTGCATAACACGCCCGGCACGGTGCGCGCACCCACCCGCCGTGGTGCGTCTCGCGGGGCGGGAAGCACCCCACTCGACGCACCGGGGGGCCGAGGCCGAGGGTGGGTGCTCGGGGAGCGCCGGACCCACCCTCGTGATCGTCGGCAGCAGCTCCGGGCGAGACCCTCCGCCCGGTGCCGGCCCAGTCAGCCCGTGCCACGCTGACGAGGCGAAACTACGTCGGGCCGGGCCGCTCCGACGTCCCCCGACGGGAGGGTTCTCCCCTCCCCGTTCGGAGGGATCGGCGCGTCAGGCCGGGGGCGCTTCGTAGACCGCGGCGTCCAACCGGAAGCGGCGCGCGGGGTCGAACGGCATGCGCGGATCGGGCCGGCGGACGAACGGCCCGGCGCCGAGGATCGCGTGCGGGAGCGGGTACGCGTCGGGGTCCGTCACGAAGACCGCGACGATGCGCCGCGGGTCGGCGGCGTGCGACCTGCGGACCCCCTCCATCACCTCGGCGACGACGTGGTCCTCGAACGGCGAGAAGAAGTGGAGCACGCACGGCCCGTCGGGGACGGGGAAGGCGCGGGCGTCGGCGTGGACGCTCGCGATCGCCCCGCACCGCTGGCGCGGGTTCCGGTAGGCGGCGATGTTGCGCTCGGCGGCCTCGTGCAGCTCGGCGGCGAACTCGACGCCGACGATCCGCGCGTACGGCTGCTCGGAGGCGATGAACAGCACCCGGCCCTTCCCGGAGCCGTAGTCCACGAACGTGAGGCCCCGGGGGTCGGGGACGGCCTGGCGCAGGACGCTGCGGCACGTGCGGGTGGCGAGCGGGTCGTACAGGTGCCCGCCCTCCCGAGCGGCCCCGTCGACGGTCAGCTCCGACAGCGACACGGACCCGACGGTGTCGACGCCGTAGCGGCGGTCGAAGCGGCGATCCATCAGGTACCCGGGCCCGGCGTTCCACGCGAGCCGCATCGCGCCGTGGGTGCGGATCGCGTCCCGGATCTCGGCGGGGCTCCGGTCGCGGAAGAAGTGGAAGACCTTCCGCGGCAGTGACGAGTTGCGCGAGACGTGGATGGGCGTGGTTCCCACGAGCATGGTCATCGGCCTCGCTGCTGCGGCGCTTGACGGGCGGCGGCGCTCAGCCCGCCCGGTGCGTCACCGCCTCGATGTTGTTCCCGTCCGGGTCGAGCACGAACGCACCGTAGTAGCCGGGGTGGTACTGGGGGCGCGGGCCGGGCCCGCCGTTGTCCCGCCCGCCGGCGGCGAGGCCGGCGGCGTGGAAGGCGTCCACGGTCGCGCGGTCGGGCGCGGCGAAGGCGACGTGCACCGGCGCGCTCGGCGCGCCCCGCTCGAAGATCCAGAAGTCCGGCTTCCGGTCGCTCCCGTAGCCGCAGCCCGGCCCCGCCTCCATGACCACCGCGATCCCCAGCGGCGCGAGGGCGGCGTCGTAGAACCCCCGCGCGGCGGCGAGGTCGGTCACGTTGAGGATCACGTGGTCGAGCACCGCCACAGCGTAGAGCCCCTCGGGCCGGTCAGCGCAGGATGATCTCGCCGTCCGCCGTGGCGATGCCGCACGCGTGGATGCCGCGACCGGTTCGGGGGGCGTAGCGGACCGGCAGCCCATGATCGGGTCCGAGCCAGCCCTCGAGCACGGCCTGGTGATCGCCGACCTCCACGAACGTGAAGCCGGCCGGCGCGCACGCATGGCCGGCCGCCGCGTAGCGGTCCGCCTGGATCCGGTGGCGTTCGCTCCGGGCCCCGACCAGCGAGAGGAAGAACGGCAGCGGGTACTGCGGCATCCCCGCGGACCTGAAGGTCAGGGAGTCCGGTCGGTCGGGCCGGACCTGGCCGGCCCGGATCGGCAGCCCGCGGCGCTGCGCGGTCTCGTCCAGATCGTCCACGCCGAGGCACCACCACAGCAGGCGGTCCTCTCCCCCAAGCGTCGCCGCCAGCCAGGCGCCGTCGTCCTTCGAGGTGTCCTCGATCCCGAGGATCTCGAGGAAGCACTCGGGCCCGAGCGGCACGATCCGGTTGCTGGTCCCCCCGAGGTGGACGACGCCGGGGACGGATCCGAGGCCGTGATCCTCCCTGAGGCGCCGAGCGGCCGCGTCGACGTCGACGACGCCGTAGATGACGTGGTCGATGACGAACCCCTCGCTGCTGGTGGCGCCGGCCAGACTCACGCCGCTGCCCGCGTCAACGCGGAGACATGGAGAACTGTGCCAGGACCCCGGATCCGAACGGGCCCGGATCGATCGCGAAGTCACCCGCGAACGGGAAGCTGAGGTCGACCAGCACGACGAGCGAGAAGCCGACGGTGATGGCGATCGCTCCCGCGCCGATGGCGTGGAACCAGAAGCTGCGGGATCCGACGAGGACGGCGTAGCCCAGGATCACGACAGAGCCGACGATGATGAGCGCGGCGATGAGCGATGAGAGACCACCGCTCGCGGCTTCGAGGCGATCCCGGCGGGCGACGAGCGCCTCGTTCAACTGCCGCACCGCGTCGTCGTAGAAGGCCGCCTCACGGCCCGCTCGAGGTTCGATCGCCAGGAGCGCGCCGTAGATCCCGCTCACCGCGTCCTCGGCGCGGGCGCTCGCCTCGCCCTCGCGCATCCGTGGCCACTCGTCGTCCACGACCGCTCTGACGTACGTCCCGACGGCCAGGCGCACGCGCTCGCCGCCGGGCCCTCGGAACGCGTCGGTGTCGCGGACGATCGCCGCGAGCGCGTCCGCCTCCTGGTTCACGCTGCCCTCGGTGTCGCCGAAGTTCTGGTACTGGATCACGACGATGAAGGCGAGGAGCAGGCCGAAGAGCGCAGCGACGACGCCGAGCATCTGGGACGAGACCTCGGCGTCGAACCCCTCGCGGGTCGGGGGCACGAAACGCCGTATCAGCCAGACGGCCAGCACCACCACGCCGAGCGTCAGACCCACGAACACGACCACGAGCCACGCGATCGGGACGTTGTCGATGATCTCGCGCATCCACGACACCCTATGCGGGGCGCGCCGGGGCAGTGCTGCGGACGGAGCGGGGGCGGTCACGACGAGTCCGTCGTGACCCGCGCAGTGCATGAGGGTCGTGCGAGAGCCGCTCGCCGACGGTGTCGAGGTGCGCCCGGCAGGATTCGAACCTGCGACCAACGGCTTAGAAGGCCGTCGCTCTATCCAACTGAGCTACGGGCGCTCGGGGGATGACGGTAGCGGAGCCGCCCGACGCCCGGCGTGGCGGCGCCGCGGGCGCGGTCGTATGCTCGGCGCGGCGATGTCGCCGCCCGCGCGCACCGAGCACGACGCCATCCGGCGGAGCCCCGCGGCCGGGACGTCCCTCGACGAGCGCGCCCCGGCGGCGGTGGAGGAGCCGCTCCCGGACCACCCGATGCTGGCGCTCCAGCGGGAGGCGGGCAACGCGGCGGTGAGCCGGCTGCTCGCGCGGGACCCGGTCGTCGCGCCCCCCGACCCCGCCGCGGCCGCGCTGGCGGCGTTCATGTCGCACCCGTACACCGCGAAGAACGTCCACCCGTCCACCGGGATCGGCCTCTTCGACGCGGACTACGAGCCCTCCACCGGGGCGATGACGATCACCGTCCGGGTCTGCTTCAAGTTCCGGACCGGCAACATCCTCGACCCCGGGTGGCTCGCGGCCATGGGCGGCTGGCCCGGCATCCTCAACGCGTGGGCGGCCAAGGGGTGGAAGCCGGAGGACTTCATCTGGACCGAGGACCAGAAGAAGGCGTGGGCCGCGAATGCGATCGCCGCCGTCCAGGACCTCTGGAGCGAGCAGTACGTCTTCCACTCCCAGAAGCCGGGCTGGGAGTCGCTGCCGCCCGTCCACGTCAACGTCAAGATCCAGGAGGGCGCCGAGGACAAGTCCCAGTGGGTGATCGACGTCAACAAGTGGCCGGAGGCGGGGTCGCTTGAGGAGTCGATGGACGTGCCGGGCGGCAGCGACACGCAGGCCCACGGGCGGGTGCAGGAGGAGTCGCGGGACGCCGGCGGCATCACCGAACCCGATCAGAATGACTTCACGCGCGACACACACACGCGCAAGCGCTACGGCCAGGTCGACACGGACAACCCCGGCGTCATCAACTTCGTCCAGGGGAGCTCCACCGTCTCGGGCACCGACGCCGCCGCGCTGCAGAAGTTCGGCGCGACGCTCGGCGCGCCCGACATGCCGCCCTTCCCCGTCATCCTCACCGGCCACTCGAGCTCGGAGGGCGATGAGGGCAAGAACATGCGGCTCTCCGAGGACCGCGCGCGCAACGTCTCCAACGAGATCGTGAAGGGCGGCGCCAAGAACACACCCACTTCGGTCCCCAAGGGCGAGGAGGGCGCCACCGAGGACCCGGTCTGGCGGAGGGTCGACATCCAGGTCAAGGAGTTCACGTCGAAGCAGACGACGATCAAGCACGAGTTCGGGCACATCCTCGGCCTCGACGACGAGTACCCCACGAAGGACGCGACGCCGGCCACCAGTCGGCCCGTCGGCACGCCGGTGGACCATTCCGCGCTGGCGCAGAAGCTGATCCCCGGTCAGCAGCCGATCCTCGCGCACCACGACGAGAGCATCATGAGCAATGGCGAGCAGGTGCGGCCGTACCACTACGTCACGTTCCTCGAGGCGCTCGGCAACATGACGGGCACCACGGGGACCTGGGACATCAAGCCTGGTCCGGGTGTCGGCGCGAAGGGACCGGGCGACTTCCCGACGCCCGCCCCCGGCGGCCCCGTGGCGGTGTWGCGGGTGGAGGGCCCGCCCCTGCCGGACGGCGTGCTCGTGCAGTCGATCTACGAGGACGCAGAGGGCGAGCAGGCCGGCTGGCGGGTGTGGACCGACGGGCGCCACGAGGGACGCCGGGCCGGCGACGACTGGATCGCTGGTCCCACGATCGACGCCGCTGGCATGGACGCGCTCCGGGCGGTCCTCGATGAGGCGGACCTCGCCGCGATGGACGGCGTCCACCGGCCCGCGACCGAGTCGGGGAGCGAGAGCGTCCTCTGGTTCCAGGTCGCCCGGCCCGGCGGGGCGCCCGTGACGGTTGGGCTGATCGGCGGCGCGACCCTCCCCGCCCTCGACGCCCTGGTCGCGCGCCTCACCCCGGTGCTCTCGGGCGGCGCCCTGGGGTAGCGGGGGCTGGACGCGGGCGGCTCGTGATGCGTTGATCACGCGTCACGTAAATCCGCCCAGAGGAGTTCCCGTGCCCGTCTGGCCAACCGAACCACGACCCCGCCTGGCGCTCGCCGTCGCGACGGGGCTGATCGTCCTGGCCGCCGGCGGCGGCGCCGTCGCCCAGCTCGACGAGGGGGACGCCCCTCCGGCGAGCGTCGGCACCAAGGCCCTGAAGGACGGCGCCGTCACCGGCGTCAAGCTCGCCGACGGCGCCGTCACCACCCGCGCGATCCGCGAGGGCGGCGTGCGCAGCGGCCGCATCGCGACGAACGCGGTCACCAACCGGACGCTGGCGAACAACAGCGTGACCTCGACGAAGATCGCCCAGGGCGGCGTCCAGCGCCTGGACCTGGCGATCTCGGCGCGCGTGCCGATCGTCGTGACGCGCATCGTCGGCGCCCAGATCCCCGTGGGCGTCACCGACTCGCTCGTGGCGCGCTGCGCGCCCGGCGAGGTCATGCTCTCCGGCGGCTTCGGCGGCCTGCCGAACACGGTCGGCCCGGGCGGCACCCAGGCGAACGTGCTGGCCAGCCGCCCCGACCCCGCCGCAGACGGTCAGCCGCCCGTCGGCTGGTTCGTCACGTTCTCCAACCTGAGCACCAACCTGGCCAGCGTGACCGCCTACGCGGTCTGCGCGCAGAGCGGATAGAACGACCGCGGCCCCCGCCCTCACCTGGAGGGCGGGGGCCGCGAGGACCCTCAGCTCAGCGTGGAGCTACGAGAGGTACTTGTTCGCGTCGATCCCGTGCTCCTCCATGAGCTTCTGGAACGTCTCGCGCATCTCCTCGGGGTAGTCCGGGAGGCCACCCTGGGCGAGGACCTCCTCGGCCCGCGCCTTGATGTTCGGGCCGAAGTCCCAGTCGTCGTCGTTGATGAGGCGCTTGACCTCCTTCTCCGGCCACGACACCACGCCCGGCTCACGCGAGAACTTGGCGGCGAGGTCCTCGATCTCCTGGATGCGGCCGCTCACCGGCGCCTGCTCCTGGATCATGCCCTTCGCCTTGAGGGCGTCCGCGAGCCCGTCGACCATCGGCCAGCCGTTGCCCGGCGTGTCCTTCGAGAAGAGCTTCTCGAACTTGAGGCGGGGGCGCTGGCCACCGGCCTTGAGGTCCTCGAGCGGGTAGCCGACCGCGTGGCCCCACGTGAGCTTGTAGTTCGGCGGGAGGCCGAAGGCCTTCTCGATGCCGCCCGGCTTGCGGCCGAAGGCGATCAGGATCGAGCCGACGTCGAGGGCGGTGCCCGTGAGGATCGCGTTGGAGACGGCGAGGCCGGTCTCGAACCGGAGCAGCATCTCGGTGCGCTCGGTCGGGAAGCTCATGAGACGCGGCACGGTCTGCGTCATCGTGAACTCGTAGTTCCAGCCGTGGTACTTGGTGAGCGCGCCGGAGAGGGCGAGCGTCGAGAGGCCGTCGTTGGCGCGGCCGTACCAGGCGTTGATGTTCGTCAGCCAGAAGATCAGGTGCGAGCTCTGGTTGATGATCTGGACGTTGAAGCCGGAGACGCACTCCTCGATCTCGTCCCAGAGATCAGTGGTGTCCTTGGTGACGACGATCGCCTCGGTGGCGTTGATGTTCCCCTGGCAGGAGGCGAGGCGCCCCGCCTGCAGCATCGTCTGGATCTTCCAGTCCTCGACCGTCCGCTCCGGGTCGTAGTACCGGATGCTGCGTCGGTCCCCGATTGCCTGGAGAACGGTCTTGTCGGGGATATCCGCTGCACTGACTGCCATGTCGCCCCCCTGGGGATCGGTTCATGTCGGCGTCGCAACTGCAGGGCGGGCTGCACACGGGACCCGCCGGCTCGCGCACTCTACAGTCGGGGCCGCGGTTGTGGCACCCGTTGCGAGGCACTGATGCGCCGGCCGTTTCACCTCGTGGGAACGGAGGGGCGGGTCACTCCGACGGGTGAGGGGCCCAGTCGGTAGTCTCCCGCGCCATGCCGAAACTACTGTTCGTCTCCGTTCCCACCGACGAGGTCCTCAACAAGGAGGGCAAGGTCCGCTTTCCCGGGACCGACGCCGCCGTTGAGAAGCTCAAGGGTGAAGGCTGGGACGTCGTGCTCTGCGACCCCCTCTGGCCGAAGCCCCTCGAGGCCGTGAAGGAGGGTGGTTACGACGCCGTCCTCGTCTCGACCTACAAGGCCGTCCCGCGCTCGCGCGACGCCGCCTCCATGCTCGCCCGGATGCACCCCGACGTCCCGGTCTACACCGTCGGCGTGCTCCAGAAGGACGAGGCCTTCCGCACGATGGCGCCCGACGTCGGCGTGCTGAAGGGCATCGGGGAGCTCCCCAAGCCCTAGCCCAGACCCGGCCGGGGCTCAGCCGGCCAGGTGGGCGATCGTCGCGCCGTCCCCTCCCTGGTCGGGAGGGGCCGGCTCGGCGTGCGCCACCAGCGGGTGGCGACCCAGCTCGTCCCGGACGGCGGCGCGCAGCGCCCCGGTCCCGTGGCCGTGGATCACCCGCACCGACGGCAGGCCCGCCATCGCGGCCGCGTCGATGCGCTCGCGGATCGTCGCCCGCGTCTCGTCCGCCCGCCGCCCGCGGACGTCCACCTCGATCGACGCCGGCGCGCCACTCGGCGGGGGCGCCACCACCGGCGGCGGCTCCGGCTCCGGGCGGCGGCGCTGGCGGTCGCGCCGCAGCTGGTCCAGCCGCAGCTGCATCCGGGCCGCGCCGCCCTGCACCTCGGCCCGGCCGCCCTCGATCGAGACCACCGTCCCGCGGAAGCCCATCGCCGGGTCGACGACCGCGTCGCCCACCGCGATCGGCCTGTCGTCGTCCGGCTCGGCCGCCGGCTTGTCGAGCGCCTCGCGCGCCCGGGCGGCGGCGGCGGACGCATCGCCCAGGCGGCGGTCGCGGTCGCGCTCCCGCTCGCGCGCCGCCCCGGTCGTGGACGCCGCGCGCGCCGACTCCTCCCGGCGGGCCGCAGAGATCGCCGACCGCAGCCCGGCCAGCTCGCGGTTCAGGGCGCCCAGCTCGGCCTGGGCCGCATCCCGCGCCTTCGCCCGCTCGGCGTCGGCCGCCTCCTTCGAGCGGGCGATCCGCCGGTCCAGCTCGGCCTGGCGGACGCGGGCGGCGCGTTCGGCATCCTCCGCGGCCTCCCGCGCCGCGACGGCGGTGTCGCGCTCCTCCTCGGCGGCGGCGCGGGCGGCGGCCGCCTCGTCGAGCAGCGCCTCCAGCGCCCGGCGCTCCGGCGGGCCGGCGGCGCGCGCCGCCTCCACCACGTCCGGGTCCAGGCCCAGCCGCTCCGCGATGCCGAGCGCGTGCGACGCGCCGGGCTCGCCGTAGCTCAGGGTGTAGAGCGGCCGCAGCGTCCGCATGTCCACGCCCACGGCGGCGTTCGCCGCGCCCTCGGCGGCGCTGGCCCACGCCTTCATCCCCGGATGGTGGGTGGTCGCGACCACCAGCGCGCCCTGGTCGATGAGCCGGGCGACGACCGCCTGCGCCAGGCGGGCGCCCTCGTCGGGGTCGGTGCCGGCGGCGGGCTCGTCGAGCAGCACGAGCGACCGGCCCCCCGTGGCCTCCATGATCGCGATGAGGCGGCGGACGTGGGCGGAGAAGGTGGAGAGGCTCTCGGCGATCGACTGGTCGTCGCCGATATCGGCCAGCACGCTGTCGAACACCGGCATCCGCGCCCGGTCGGCCGGCACGCGCAGGCCGCACTGGTGCAGCATCGCCAGGAGCCCGAGCGTCTTCAGCGCCACCGTCTTGCCGCCGGTGTTGGGGCCGGAGACCACCAGCGCGCGGATGCCCTCGAGCGGCAGGTCGATGGGGACGGCGCCGGCCGGGTCGAGCAGCGGGTGGCGGGCGCCGCGCAGGTCGACCTCGCCGGCCGGCTCCACGGGGCACCCGCGCCATGCGCGCGACAGGGCGCCGCACGCGAGGGCCAGGTCGAGCCGGGCGAGCGCCTCCGTCACGTCGCCCAGGACGCGGGCCTCCTCCCCCACCAGCCGCGACAGCATCTGCAGGATCCGCTCCTGCTCCTGCTGCTCCCGGGCCTGGAGCTCGCGCGCCTCGTTGTTGGCCTCGACGACGGCCATCGGCTCCACGAAGATCGTCTCTCCCGAGCCGGAGCTGTCGTGGACGATGCCCGGCACCGCGCTCCGCGACGACGCCTTCACCGCCAGCACCGGCCGGCCGGCGCGCTCGGTGGTGAACGACTCCTGCAGGTGCGACCGCAGGCGCACCGCCAGCTCGCGCATCAGGTCGGCGGCGGTGCGGCGGGCGGCGGCGAGGCGGCGGCGGAGGGTGGCGAGCTCGGCGGTGGCCGTGTCGAGCAGGCCGCCGCGGGGGTCGAGGGCGCGGGCGAGCGCGGCCTCGACGCGGCGGGCGGCGCCGACGTCGGGCCACGCGACCGCCCCGGCCAGCCGGGGGGCGATGTCCTCGAGCTCGGCCACCGCCTCGCGCAGCTCGAACCAGACGCCGAGGGTGGTGAGCACCGCGAGGAGCTCCGGCGCCTCGAGCATCGCGCCGCGGACGGCGAGGGACACGTCGTCGCGGACGTCGCTCGCCCCGCCGGGCCCCGACAGGCCGCGGTCGCGCAGCAGCAGCGCCTCCTCGGTCTCGGCGCGGCGGGCGGCGACCGTCTCCGGGTCGGGGGACGGCGCCAGGGCGAGCGCCAGCGCCCTCCCGCCGGCGAAGGAGGTCATTCCCGCGAGCCGCTCGCGCACCGCGGGCAGCTCCAGCAGCTCCGCGCTCCTCGGGTCCATCACGCACAACGTAACGCGCGGTGCGGGAGTGGCGGGCGGCCCCGGATGCCGACAATCGAGCTGAACGTCTTCATCCAGGGAGGGATGCACCATGAAGCGAGCACTCACCGGCGCGATCGCGGCCGTCGCCCTCGTCGGCGGCGTGGCCCCGGCCGTCGCGTTCGCGTGTGCCGGGGGTGGGAAGGGTCCCACCCCCAAGGTCACGTTCTGTCACCACACGTCGTCGGAGACGAACCCGTACGTGAAGATCACGACGGCCAACGTCGCGCTCTTCCGCGCGCACATGCGCAACCACGACGACGTCATGCCCGGCCCCGACGGCTCCTGCCCCGTCCCCGACGGCGGCGGCGGCGGACCGGAGCTCTAGGCGCTACCCGGCCTCGGGCGCCGGTGGCGACTCGGTCCGGGGGCCCGCCAGCCGGGTCCCCGGCGCCGGGGGCGGCGTCACGCCGCGGCGGGCCGCCCACCACTCCTGCACGAGCACCTGGACGATCCCGGCGATCGGGATGGCCAGCAGCGCGCCCAGGATCCCGAGGAGCGTGCCGCCGATCAGGACGGCGAGGATCACCCACAGCGGGTTGAGCTGGACCGTGTACCGGTGGATCACGGGCTGGAAGACGTTGTTCTCGATCTGCTGGTAGACGATCAGGAAGACGATCGCGGCGACGCCGATCGGCCAGCCCTGGAAGAACGCGACGGCGATGTACGGGATCCCGCCGACGGTTGCCCCGACCAGCGGCACCAGTGACGCGAGCCCCGCCCAGAACGCGAGCAGCAGGGCGAACGGGACGTCGAGGATCGTGAGGAACAGCCACACGGCGAACCCGCCGGTCATCGCCACGAGGAAGATCCCGACGACGTAGCCGGCGATCACGCGGTAGATCCGGTCGGCGATCCGCTCCATCCGGATCCGCCGCGTGCCGGTGGCCTGCTCCAGCGCGAACGCGCGGGCGCGGGGGCCGTACAGGCTCAGCAGGAAGCAGAGGACGGCGATGCTGATGAGCGCCACCAGGCCGTTGAACACCCGGGTGGCCAGGTCGACGGCGGTGTCGGGGCCCGCGATGCCCGACAGCGCGTCGGTGGCCTGCTCCTCGATGTTGTCGAGGATGTCGTACTCCTCGTCGAGGTCCTGCACGAGGCTCGACTGCTCCAGCTGGTCCACGTACTCGGGGACCTTCTCGGTGAGCTGCTGACCGGCCTCGATGAGGGGCGGCACGAACACGAGCGCCGCACCCGCCACCAGGCCCGTGCCGATGACGTAGACCATCAGGATCGCCGCGGCGCGGCGCAGCCGCAGCCGCTTCTGGAACAGGGTCACCAGCGGGTTGATCGCGACGGCGAGGAACGCGGCGATCGCGACCCACGTCAGCACGCCGCGCGACAGCCACACCAGGTAGAGGCCGAGGGCCACCGCCAGCAGCACGCCCACCACCCGGAGGACGGTCCGGGTCGATGGCCAGTCCTCGTTCCGCATCGGGTCTGGGTTCTCGCCGGGGGCCGCGACTCCTGGCACGCGCCGTCGTATGGTGACGCCCGGCCCGCGGACGGGAGGCGGAGATGGCGGAGCTGACGGACGAGGTCTACGACCACGAGCTGCGGCGGATGCAGTCGGAGCTGGTGGACCTCCAGGCGGCGGTGCGGGACCAGGGCCTGCGCGTGGCGATCCTGATGGAGGGCCGGGACACGGCCGGCAAGGGCGGCACGATCTCCCGCATCACGAAGGACCTGAACCCCCGCGCCTACCGGGTCGTGGCCCTCGGCGTCCCGAGCGAGCGCGAGGCCGGCCAGTGGTACTTCCAGCGCTACGTCGCCCAGCTCCCCTCGGCGGGCGAGATCGTGCTGTTCGACCGCTCCTGGTACAACCGCGCCGGCGTCGAGCGGGTGATGGGCTTCGCCACCGACGAGCAGGTGGAGGAGTTCCTCCGCAGCGTCCCCGAGCTGGAGCGGATGCTGGTGCGCTCCGGGCTGATCCTCGTGAAGTACTGGCTCGAGGTGGGGCCGGAGCAGCAGGAGAAGCGCTTCCGCGAGCGCGCCGAGGACCCCACCAAGCGGTGGAAGCTCAGCCCCATCGACCTGAAGGCGCGGGACAAGTACGACAAGTACACGGAGGCGCGGGACGTGATGTTCGCGCGGACGAACATCCAGGAGGCCCCCTGGTACCTGGTCGACGCCGACAGCCAGAAGCGCGCCCGCCTGAACCTGATGGCGCACCTCCTGGAGATCCTCCCGTACCGGCTCGAGGACGACCCCCCGAAGCTCCCGAAGCGCAAGCGCAAGGGCCACGAGGCGGCCGTCCCGAACGGCGTCCGGGAGGTCCAGGAGCGCTGGTAGCCGTCCCGGTCAGTCCCGCTTGGCACTCGACGCCCAGCGCCGATCGGTGCATGCGGCGCCCTCGTCTCACCCTTCAATGAAGGGGTTCAGACGGAGCGGCGTGTCAATTGAGCCCTCGCGGTCTCAATTGCACTCGCCAAGAGCGACGGCGGGTGCGCGCAGCGTCCACGTCTCCCCCCTTCATCGATAGGTCAGACGGGGTCGGCCTTCGGCTCCCGGTCGCAGAGGCCCCCGGGGGCGAGGAGCCCGAGGACCAGCCCGAAGAGGGCGTGCATCGCGGCCTCCTGCGCCATG
>BFBZ01000010.1_pt283 | contig 147084 bp, 147 predicted proteins | sample 1888401 | NCBI WGS metagenome assembly BFBZ01 (sample SAMD00112614, study PRJDB3348) | symbiont metagenome | host: Chara braunii
ATGAAGAAAGTTCTGCTCGCCGGYATCGCGGCGCTCACGATWGCCGGTTCGACCGCGGTSTATGCCCAGCATCGYCCCTGGTTCCAYRGCCATACGCRGATGAGCCCCGAGGATCGSGCCGCYTTCCTCGAYGCGCGGATCGCKGCSGTTCACGCCGGRCTGAAGCTSASCGCCGATCAGGAGAAGCTGTGGCCACCGGTCGAGACCGCGGTGCGCGACTTCGCCAAGATGCGGATGGATCGCGCCAATGCGCGGATGGCCGCCGAGAAGGCCGATGGCGACAAGGCGCAGAAGCCGGATGATCCGGTSGCSCGCCTGCGCGARCGCGCCGACAACATGGCGGCGACCKCGRCSTCSYTGAAGAAGATCGCCGATGCCGCCGAYCCGCTCTACAAGACGCTCGACGACAACCAGAAGCGGCGCCTGACCATGCTCACCCACATGGARGGCCGCGGCTTCGGCGCCGAGGGCTGGCGCCGYCAYCGCCTCGAGCGCGGCATGGACCGYTGGGARCGCGGCGGYCGCGACCGYCATTTCGACCGCGACGACGGKYCSGATCAGGARCGCTCSGGYCGGCTCTGAGCGCCGCGCCKCGGCKCYYTCGCCAAGCCCATGAAAGGCCGCCGGAATCCGGCGGCCTTTCGGCTGTCGRGAGGGCGCGTAAAAGTCGGGAAAACTTGCGCCAGCTTGCTGGACATCGCGGAATCGCTTTGCTAAACGACGGCCTCTCTTGCGAGGGTCATTTCCGGACAAGTTCCGGGCGCATAGCTCAGTTGGTAGAGCAGCTGACTCTTAATCAGCGGGTCCCAGGTTCGAGCCCTGGTGCGCCCACCAAGCTTTCATAGCTTAGGTTCGCCCTCGTAAGGCCATCCCGGCCGTCTGTCGCGTTGCTTCAGACACTCCGGTTGCCTGGTTTGCTTCTCACGAAAATCTGCTGATCTCCGATCGCATCTGCCTGCACGCTTGTCTCGCCACGCCGGCGGCGCGCTTCCGTTCGATCGCGTCGCGACGCCGCGGTAGCCACTACTTCCGACGAATGGGTCCAGGCGGTGTGAGCGAGGTGCGATCCGCGCGGGGCGCCCTGCGGCAACCGCAGTTGACAGGGTGGAGCGCCCACTTTAAGCAGCTGACTAATTAATCAATTAATTAAGGTCTGAAACCCTAGGGAAAGAATCCGCCTGATGCCGGTCGGCCATCGATATCCGAAGCTGCTTGCTCCGCGCTCGCTTCGCTGGGCTGGATGCCAGGGCGCTTTTGGTCAGATCCTCTATGCAGATCCGCTGGCGCGTGCGCCGCATCACGTCGCGCACGCGAGTGTAACGTCGCGGATCGGCGCGTCACGCCCGAACCCGGGCGGACTTCATTCACCCGTACGAACATGAGGAGTGAGGCGTAAACGATGGGACGTCGATCTGAAGTACTGATGGCGCAAGACACCGACGGCACGGACAACCGGCGCGTGATCCAGGTGGTATCGCGCGCATTCGACATCGTGCGTTGCTTCGAAGGCCGAAGCATTCGCCTGGGCAATCGCGAGATCGCCGATCGCTGCGGTCTTCCCCGCTCGACGGTCTCCCGTCTCACGCTGACCCTCACCCAGATCGGCCAATTGATCTACCTGCCGCAAGAGCAGAAGTATGCGCTCGGTCCCCACGCCGCGGCGCCCGGCGCTCCGTTGTTTGCGCAAGGGGCCGACAAGCCCGCCTGTGCCGATGAGCGGGAACGCCGCACGGTGCCGCGCTTCGAGTATTTCGAAGATCAGCGCAACTCGATTGCCGAGCCGCTTTCGGTGACGCCACACCGCTGACGACCCATCTCATTCCGAAGCGGTACGCGCACCGGAATGGTCGGGACGTCGGTACGAGTCAATCTGAGCAAAACATCTGAAACGAAGGGGAAACGCATGCCCGAAGCATACATCATCGACGCCGTCCGCACGCCGCGTGGCATCGGTAAGCCCGGCAAGGGCGCACTGTCGCACCTGCACCCGCAGCAGCTGGCAGCAACCGTGCTCGGCGCGCTCAAGGAGCGCAACAAGCTCGATACGTCGACCGTCGACGACATCATCTGGTCGACCTCGACCCAGGAAGGCAAGCAGGGCGGCGATCTCGGCCGCATGTCGGCGCTCGCGGCCGGCTACGACATCAATGCCAGCGGTACGACACTGGATCGGTTCTGTGGCGGCGGCATCACCTCGGTGAACCTCGCGGCAGCCTCTGTCATGTCGGGGATGGAAGATTGCGTCATCGCCGGTGGCACCGAGATGATGAGCTATCAGCAGACCCTCGCCGCCGAGCGCTCCAAGGCGGGCCAGCCGGCGCGGATGATGGGTTCCGGCAATCCGGCGCTCGACGAGATTCATCCGCAGTCCCACCAGGGCGTGTGCGGCGACGCCATCGCGACGCGCGAGGGGATCAGCCGCGAGGCCTGCGATGCCCTGGCACTGACCAGCCAGCAGCGCGCCAAGCGGGCGATCGACGAAGGCCGCTTCGCCAAGTCGGTGATCCCGGTCCTCAACGACGACGGCAGCGTGGCCCTCGGCCGTGAGGAATTCCCGCGTCCCGAGACCACCGCCGAAGGCTTGGCTTCGCTCAAGCCCAGCTTCGAACAGCTTGCCGATTTCGATCTCGGCAACGGCACGACCTTCAAGAAGCAGATCCAGCGCCGCTATCCGGGCCTCGAGTGGAAGGGCGTGCATCATGCCGGCAACAGCTCGGGCGTGGTGGACGGCGCCGCCGCGGTGCTGATCACGTCGAAGGACTATGCCGAGAAGCACGGCCTCAAGCCGCGCGGCCGGATCGTGGCCTATGCCAACCAGGGTGATGACCCGACGCTGATGCTGAACGCGCCGGTCCCGGCGGCCAAGAAGGTTCTCGCCAAGGCCGGCCTGACCAAGAACGACATCGATGTCTGGGAGATCAACGAGGCGTTCGCGGTCGTCGCCGAGAAGTTCATCCGCGACCTCGACCTCAATCGCGAGAAGGTCAACATCAACGGCGGCTCGATCGCGCTCGGCCATCCGATCGGCGCGACCGGATCGATCCTGATCGGCACCGCGCTCGACGAGCTCGAGCGCAGCGGCGGTCGTTATGGTCTGGTCACCATGTGCGCCGCCGGCGGCATGGCGCCCGCCATCATCATCGAACGCCTCTGATCGCGAAAGGACAACGCAATGAAACTCGATTCATCGGTCGCCGCCGTCGTCACCGGCGGCGCGTCGGGCCTCGGCGCGGCCACCTCGCGCGCGCTTGCCGCGCAGGGCGTGAAGGTCGCGATCTTCGACTTCAACGAGGAGAAGGGTGAAGCCATCGCCAAGGAAATCGGCGGTGTCTTCTGCAAGGTCGACGTCACCTCCGACGAGCAGGTCGATGCGGGTTTCGCCAAGGCCCGCGCGGCACATGGCCAGGAGCGCATCCTGGTGAACTGCGCCGGCACCGGCAACGCGGTGAAGACCGCAGGCCGGGACAAGAAGACCGGCGAGCCCACCCACTTCCCGATCGATGCCTTCAACCGCATCATCCAGATCAACCTCATCGGCACCTTCCGCTGCATCGCCAAGTCGGCGCAGGGCATGCTGTCACTGGCTCCGCTCGAGCACGGTGAGCGCGGCGCGGTCGTGAATACGGCTTCGGTCGCGGCCGAGGATGGTCAGATGGGGCAGGCGGCTTATTCGGCCTCGAAGGCCGGTGTCGTCGGCATGACCCTGCCGATCGCGCGCGACCTGATGGCCGAAGGCATCCGCGTCAACACCATCCTTCCGGGCATCTTCAACACGCCGCTGCTCCAGGGCGCCCCCGAGAACGTCAAGGCCGCGCTCAGCGCGTCGGTGCCGTTCCCGAAGCGCCTCGGCATGCCGGAGGAATATGCGCATCTGGCGCTGACGATGATCACCAACGGCTATTTCAACGGTGAAGACGTCCGTCTCGATGGCGCCATCCGCATGGCTCCGCGCTAGAGCATGATCCGGAAAGGCGCGAAGCGGCTTTCCGAAAAGATCATGTTCAAACAACAATCACAGCAACAGGAAACGAAGGCGATGTCCGACGAAACTCCGGTCCTCACTGAAGTCCGCGGACCGATCCTGATCATCACGCTGAACCGGCCGGAGGCCAAGAACGCGGCCAACCTTGCCCTCTCCAAGGGCGTGGCGGCGGCGATCGACCGGCTCGATGCCGACGATGCGCTCAGCGTCGGCATCATCACTGGTGCCGGCGGTACGTTTTGCTCGGGCATGGACCTCAAGGGGTTCCTGAAGGGCGAACGGCCGTCGATTCCTGGTCGTGGCTTCGCCGGCCTCACCGAGGCGCCGCCGAAGAAGCCGCTGATCGCGGCGGTCGACGGCTACGCGCTCGCCGGCGGGATGGAGATCGCGCTGTCGTGCGACATGATCGTCGCCAACCGCAACGCCAAGTTCGGGATCCCCGAGGTGAAGCGCGGTCTGGCGGCTGCGGCCGGCGGGCTGATCCGCATGCCGCGCCAGATGCCGTTCCGCGTGGCGATGGAGTTCGCGTTGACGGGCGAGTTCTTCGGCGCCGAGCGTGCCTATGAGCTCGGTATCATCAACCGCGTCACCGACGGCCCGGCGCTCGAGGCCGCGCTCCAGCTTGCAGCCGCGATCGGCGCCAATGGCCCGCTCGCCGTGAAGGCATCCAAGCAGGTGATCGTCGAATCCAGGCTCTGGCCCGAGGACCAGATGTGGAAGAAGCAGCAGGAGATCGTCGGTCCGGTCTTCGTGTCCGAGGACGCCCGCGAGGGTGCGGCTGCCTTCGCCGAAAAACGCGCGCCGAACTGGAAGGGCAAGTAACGCCGCGATTTGTTCGAAAACGGAGCGCCGGTTTTGATTGCAGCAGAACCGGCGCTCCGAATTTTTTTGTGTGGGTGCCGCGCCGCTTGAGAGCGCTGTTGGGTGAATGATGCGCAGCTTTACCGAAGACCAGGTCATCTTCCGCGATTCCTACCGCAAGTTCCTCGCCAGCGAGATCGCGCCCCATATGGAGGAGTGGCGAGAGGCTGGGATCGTCGATCGCAACGCGTTCAAGAAGGCCGGCGACCTCGGGTTCCTGATGATCTGGCCCGAGGAAAAATATGGCGGGATGGGCGACGAGGATTTCCGCTATGAGCAGATCATCATCGAGGAGACCGCGCGCTCGGGCTGCAAGGGCTGGTTCAACACGCTGCACAGCCGCCTGGTCGGTTCTTACTTCAAGCGCTTCGGCACCGAGGAGCAGCGCGACCGCTTCCTGCCCAAATGCGTCAGCGGCGAGACCATCCTGGCGATCGCGATGACCGAGCCCGGCGCGGGCTCGGACCTCGCGGGCATGCGGACAACGGCCGAGGACAAGGGCGATCATTTCCTGCTCAACGGCTCGAAGACCTACATCTCCAACGGCATCAATTCCGACGTCGTGATCGTCGCGGCTAAGCTCGCGGGCGCCGAGAAGAAGCACGCCATGGTGCTCTTGATCGTCGAGCGCGGCATGGAAGGCTTCGAGCGCGGCCGCAATCTCAAGAAGATGGGCATGCCGGCGCAGGACACGGCCGAGCTGTTCTTCAACAATGTGAAGGTGCCCAAGGCCAACGTGCTGGGAGAGCCGGGCAGGGGCTTCTACTATCTGATGGAAGGCCTTGCCGAAGAGCGGCTGATCTCCGCGGTCGGATCGATCGCCAATGCCCGCAAGGCGTTCGACATCACGCGCACCTACGTGATGGACCGCAAGCTGTTCGGCCGGCCGCTCGCCGAACAGCAAAACACCCAGTTCCGCATGGCGGAGATGGATGCCGAGATCGACCTCGTGCAGGTCTATGTCGATCACTGCGTTGCCGAGCACAATGCGGGGCGGCTGACCAGCAACATGGGCGCCAAGGCCAAGATGATGTCGTCGGAGGTCGAGTGGAAGATGCTCGACCTCGGCGTGCAGCTGCACGGCGGTGCGGGCTACATGGATGAATATCCGATCAGCCGGATGTTCACCGACGCGCGCGTCAACCGGATCCTGGCCGGAAGCTCCGAAGTCATGCGGCTGATCATTGGCCGCGATGTCTTCTCGGAGCAGTACAAGAGCATTCTGGACTAGCCGGTCACCACGACCCGGCTATCCATCTCGCTCTCGGCGTCAGCCGCGTGCCTGGCGCAGCGGCTCGCGTGCATACTCCTTCGAACGCAACAGTGCATCGGCGAAGATCGGCTCCCAGGAGCGGATGTGGCTGCGGAGCAAGGTCGGCAGCGCTTCGGTCTCGCCGGCGAGCGCGAGCTCGATCAGCCGATAGTGCTCGGGCACCGAGGCCTGCTGCCGCTCGAGACCGGCGCGGGAGCTGATGCCGTAGAGTCGCATCTTGTCGCGCAGGCCCATCACCATGTCGGTCAAGAGCTCGTTGCCGGCGGCCGCGATGAACTCGCGATGATAGTTGCGATCGGCTTCGAGATAGAGCTGGACGTCGTCGGTCTCGACGGCCTTGGCGATCTGGTCGGCCCAGCCGCGCACCGCTGGTAGATCGCTGGGCGGATTGGTAGCGACCAGCACGGCGGCGTGCAGCTCCAGCACCTCGCGCATGTCGAACAAATTGCGCAACTCGGTCAGCGTCGGCTCGACGACCTTGAAGCCGCGGTTGCGCATCGGCTCGACCAGGCCACCGCGGCTCAGTTCGAGCAATGCTTCGCGCACCGGGGTCGAGGAGACGCCAAGGCTCGCGGCGAGACTCGGCACCGAATACATCGTGCCTGGCAGGCTCTGCCCGGAAATGATCTCGGCGCGCACCCGTTGCAGCACCTGTTCGCGCAAATTCTGGTCCATGGGTGGTCGTCGCCGCCTCTCGTTGGGAACTCCGATTCGTCCCTTGATTATTACTTAGCCTTGACGGGACCGGTAGCGTATGACGTAAATGTGTAACGCGCTACCAAAATGCGTCACAAGCGCTGACTGGATTGTGAGACGGCTGTGAAACAGCGGCTACCCGGCTATTGCACGCTCTGTCGTTCGCGCTGCGGTGCTGTCACCGTGGTCGAGGACGGCCGCCTTGTCGGCGTAGAGGTATTAAATAACCATCCGACCGGTGGCGCGCTGTGCGCCAAGGGGCGTGCGGCCCCGGAAATCGTCGCCAGCCCGCGCCGGCTGACCGTTCCGCTGAAGCGGACCCATCCGCGCGACGCCGCCGATCCGGGTTGGGTCGAGATCTCCTGGGACGAGGCGCTGACCGAGATCGCCGGCCGGCTCGCCAGCATCCGCGCTGAAAGCGGCGCCGAGGCGGTGGCATTCGGCGTCACCACGCCGAGCGGCACGCCGATGGTCGACAGCTTCGAGTGGGTTGAGCGCTTCATCCGCGGCTTCGGCAGTCCGAACCTGATCTACGCGGTCGAGGTCTGCGGCTGGCACAAGGACTACGCGCACGCCTTGACCTTCGGTCGCGGCATCGGCTTTCCCGATTACGACAATGCGGATGCGATCGTGCTCTGGGGCCACAACCCTGCGCGCACCTGGCTGGCACAGGCGACGCGGATTGCCGACGCGCGGCGGCGTGGCGCCAAGGTCATCGTCGTCGATCCCAAGCCGAACGGCTCGGGTCAGCAGGCCGACCTCTGGCTGCGCATCCGTCCCGGCGCCGATGGTGCGTTGGCGATGGGTGCGATCCGGCATCTGATCACGACCGGCAGCTTCGATGCTGAGTTCGTCGACGCCTGGACCAACGGAGCGCTGCTGGTCGATCGCGCGACCGGGCGCTTCCTGCGCGCCGACGCGTTGTGGCCGGATGGCGCGCCGGACGCTTTCGTCCGCCTCGATGCGTCGGGCGCGCCGGTGTCATGCGATACCCGTTACGCGCAGCACAGCGGCGGCCGGTTGCGCGGCGTGCTGTCGGTGCGTGCACGCGATGGCCGCATGATCGCAGCCGCGACCGCGTTCGAACTGCTGGCAGAACGCGCTGCACCCTACACGCCGGCGCGCGTGGCGGAACTGACCTGGCTGCCCATCGCGGACATCGAGGCATTCAACGCGTTGCTGGCGGCCCGGCCGCGGCTCGCCTACCACTCATGGACCGGCGTCGGCCAGCACACCAATGCCACCGCGATCGAGCGTGCCATCGCATCGCTCTACGCGTTGACCGGCGCCTGTGATCGGCTCGGCGGCAATCGCTGGCCGGTCCCGCCGCCGACGCGCGCCCTCAACGACTACAACATCCTGTCGCGGGAGCAGCAGGCCAAGGCACTCGGCATCACCGAGCTGCCGCTCGGGCCGCCTGCCAAGGGCTGGATCACCGCGCGTGATTTCAGCCGGGCCGTGCTCGAGGGCGAACCCTATCAAGTGCGCGCGCTGGTCGCCTTCGGCACCAACTTCGTGGTCTCGCAGGGCCATTCCGAACGCAACAAGGCGGCACTGAACGCGCTGGAATTCCAGGTTCATATCGACATGTTCATGAACCCGACCGCAGAGAGCGCCGATTTCGTGCTGCCAGCGAGCACGCCGTGGGAGCGCGATGCGCTCAAGATCGGGTTCGAGATCACGCAAGCGGCCGTCGAGACCGTGCAGTTTCGTCCGCGCATGGTCGAGCCGGTCGGTGCGGTCAAGGCCGACTATGAAATCGCGGCAGAGCTGGCGCTGAAGCTTGGCATGGACGAGCTGTTCTTCGGTGGCGACATCAAGGCCGGCTGGAATTACCAGCTGGCGCCGCTCGGGATCGGCGTCGAGGATTTGCGCGGGTTTCCCGAAGGACGGCGCTTCCCGCAAGCCTTCCGTGACGAAAAATACGCGGTCGCACGCGAGGACGGAACGGTCGCCGGGTTCGCGACGCCGACGCGACGTGTCGAGATCTATTCGGAGCTGATGCTGGGACACGGGCACGATCCGTTGCCCGATCACGTTGAGCCGGTCGGAAGCCCGCTCACGACAGCCGCGGACGAGCGCTTTCCATTGGTGCTGTCGACCGCCAAGAGCGGCTGGTTCGTGCACTCCTCCTGGCGGCATGTCGCCTCGTTGCGGCGAAAGTCACCGGATCCGGCGGTGGAGATCAGCCCGCAACTCGCCGCGCGGCGTGGGCTGGTGGACGGCGACTGGGCCGTGGTGGAGACGCAAGGCGGTGCGGTGCGGCTGAAGGTGCGGCTCAATGTGGCGCTCGACGATCGTGTCGTGGTCGCCGAATTCGGCTGGTGGGAGGACTGCCCGCCGCTCGGCCGCGACCGCACCGCGGCGGCGGGTATCCACACGCGCAATATCAACGCCGTGCTGCGCGACGACGCACGCGATCCGGTCAGCGGCTCGGTGCCGCTGCGCGCCATCGTCTGCGATATCAGGCGTGACGGCGTGGCCAGCCGCGGCGTCTGGAGCGGCGGGCGGCGGTTTGTGGTCGGCGAGCGCCGCATCGAGGCCGATAACGTCGTGGCCCTCGGCCTGCGGCCGCGTGACGGTGGCCCGCTGCCCGACTTCCTGCCTGGACAGCATGTGATGATCTCGCTGCCCGGTGCCGCGGAGGCGCGCGCCTATTCGCTGACCGGGGCGGGCGATCTGCCGGACGCGCTGTCGATTGCGGTGAAGGGGCGCTTCCTCGGCGAAACGCGCCGGGACGACGCGCCGTTCTTCATGCCGGATCGCCTGCATGATCTTGCGGTCGGCGACGAGGTGCTGCTGGAGCCGCCGGGCGGCATCTTCACGCCGCCATTGAAGGGACCGCGGCCGCTGATCTTCCTCGCCGCCGGCATCGGCATCACGCCGTTCATCAGCCATATCGAGACGCTGCAAGGCATCGCGCCGCAGGATCGCGTTGGCGAGATCTTGCTGCTGCATGGCTGCCGCAACAGCCGCGAGCATCCTTTCGCGCAGCGGCTCGCCGAGCTGGAAGCCGGCACGCCAGGGCTGAAACGCCTGACCTTCTACTCCGCACCGCTCGCGGAAGAGCCGATCGGCGCGCATTCGCTGCGCCACGGACGGCTCGATCTCGCGGAGGCCAAGCCGTTGCTGGCAGGCCGGCCGCTGGTCTACATCTGCGGTTCGCCGGATTTCGTCACCGCGCAAATCGAGGCCGCGGCGGCGCTCGGTATCCCGCGCTTCGATATCTTTGCCGAAAGCTTCGTGTCGCCGCCGGCGGTGCCGGACAACCTTGCGCCGCGGACCATCCGGCTGGCCGGCAGCAAGCAGAGCTTCTCGTGGGGACCTGAGCAGGGGACGCTGCTCGATGCAGCCAGCGCGGCCGGCGTTGCGCTGCCGAGCGGTTGCCGCGTCGGACAATGCGAAAGCTGCGCGGTCGAGGTCGTCGATGGGGAGTTCGCCCATCTCGGTCCCGTCGATGCAAGCGAGGGACGATGCCTCGCCTGCCAAGCCGTGCCGCTCACCGATCTCACGCTCGCGCTTTGACAATCAATGGGACTGAAGGCCGTAACCGCATCACCGGAAGGGGGATCAGATTAATGACGAATGCAACGCACGATCAAACCGTGAGCCTGCGAAAACCTGTCACGGACAACATCATGGCGCGATTCTCGCAAGCCTTGGTGGCGTTCGCCGAGCGCTGGTTTCCGGATGCGTATGTCTTTGTCTTGATCGCGGTGATCGCGGTCGCCGCGGGCGCGATCCTGCACGGAGGCTCGCCGCTTGCCGTCAGCCGCGCCTTCGGCGACGGGTTCTGGAATCTGATTCCGTTCACGATGCAGATGGCGCTGGTCGCGATCGGCGGCTATGTCGTGGCGATGTCGCCGCCGGTGGCGGCCGTGCTGACGCGGCTCGCCAGCGTGCCGAAGACCGGGCGTGGCGCGGTGGTGTTCGTGGGCGTGCTCAGCATCTTTCTCTCGCTGCTGAACTGGGGCCTCAGCCTGATCTTCTCCGGCCTCCTGGTGCGGGAGATCGCGCGGCGCACCGACATCAGGCTCGACTACCGGGCAGCCGGTGCGGCCGGCTATCTCGGACTCGGCTGTGGCTTCACGCTTGGCATCACGTCGTCAGCCGCGCAGCTCCAGGCCAATGCCGGCAGCATCCCGGCATCGCTGCTGCCGATCACCGGCGTGATCGGATTCTCGGAAACCATCCTGACCTGGCAGAACATGGTCACCGTCGTGATGGTGACCGTGGTGTCGGCGGCGATCTGCTACTTCACGACACCTGCGCCGGAGCAGGCCAAGACCGCGGAAGACCTCGGCGTCGCGCTCGGCGATGATCGCATCGAGGCCAGGAAGCCGGCGCGGCCGGGCGATTGGCTCGAATTCAGCCCGCTGCTCACGATCCTGATCGCGCTGCTTGCCGCCGGCTGGCTGTGGCAGACGTTCCAGTCGGGCAATCCGCTGATCACGCTGTCGGGACTCAACACCTACAATTTCGTCTTCCTCATTCTCGGCATCGTGCTGCACTGGCGGCCGCGCAGCCTGATCGAGTCGTTCTCCAAGGCGATGCCGAGCGTCTCCGGCGTGCTGCTGCAATTTCCGTTCTATGCGGGCATCGCGCAGATCCTGACCAAGGTGCCGAACAGCAGCGGCACGACGCTGTCGGATACGATCGCACACTGGTTCGTCGGCGCCTCCAGCAATTCCACCGTGTTCTCGTTCCTTGTCGGCATCTATTCGGCGCTGCTCGGCTTCTTCGTGCCGTCGGCCGGCGGCAAATGGATCATCGAGGCCCCCTACATCATGAAGGCGGCCAACGATATCGGTGCGCATCTCGGCTGGACGGTCATGGTCTACAACATCGCCGAGACCCTGCCGAACTTCATCAATCCGTTCTGGATGCTGCCGCTGCTCGGCATTCTCGGCCTGAAGTCGAAGGATCTGATCGGCTACACGTCGGTGCAGTTCTTCATCCACTTCCCGATCGTGATGCTGCTGGCCGCGATCCTGATGGCGACCTTCACCTATCACCCGCCGATCATCCCTTGAGCAATGCGGGCCGGGCACCACGAGATGGTGCCCGGCCACGATTGCGCCAGATCGAGCCGGCTGCACCCGGCATCACCTAAACTGTGCTGTTTTTCCGCCGGCCGCGAATGAGGCATCGCGCCGGGCTCTGATCTTTGGTCAGTCATTTCATTGACCGCCGCGTGGTTCGGCCGGATATTGGTGCGCGATATCCGTGCCGTTCAAGGTCACCGCCATGAGACATATCCACCGCAGCCTGATGTGCGACATGCGTCATCGCGTGCAGCATCGCTGCGTCTCGGCGGCGACCGGCGTCTGTTGTTGATCGCTTCGAAAATCCAGAGCACTCGACAATCAGACAGGAGCGCCGTCATTCGGCGATCGAGCACGCATGTCCCAGACCCAGTCTCAACCATCCCAAGCTTACGTCATCGAAGTATCGGATCGAACCGCGGGCATCGTCGTCAGCGATAGCGGCGGCTTCTGCTTCTTCTCCTCGGACCGCGCTTTTGACGGCCTCGACGGTGGCCATTTCGGTTCCGCGCGCGCCGCGGAGCGCGCGGTGAGGGCGCACCTGCAACGGCGCCGGAGCCGGCCGTCATCGATCTCAGGCAACATCTGAAAGGACCATCATGACCACCCGACGCATCATCCTTGCCGCCGCACTGGCGTTCTCGGCACTTGCGGTTGTGCCAGCTCACGCCGAAGACAAGCCGGCCGAGATCCGCATCGGCACCCAGAAGGGCGGCTTGTTCCCCGCTGTCCGGCAGCGCCACACCGTCGAGGACGCGTTCAAGCCGCTCGGCATCGAGGTCAAGTGGATCGACTTCCAGTTCGGGCCGCCGCTGCTCGAGGCGATCAATGTCGGCAGCGTCGATTTCGGCTTCGTTGGTGATACGCCGCCGATCTTCGCGCAGGCCGGCGCGGCCAGCATCCGCTACGTCGCGGCGGTGACGTCCGACGGCAGCAACCAGGCGATCATCGTGCCGGCGGACTCGCCGATCCGGACGCTCGCCGATCTCAAGGGCAAGCGTGTCGCATTCGGCAAGGGCTCGAGCGCGCACAATCTGCTGGTCGCGGCGCTCGACAAGGCCGGCCTCAGTTGGACCGACATCACGCCGACACCGCTGGCGCCGGCCGACGCAACCGTCGCCTTCTCCAGGGGCATCGTCGACGCCTGGTCGATCTGGGATCCGTATCTGGCTTTGGCGGAGCTCAAGGACAAGGTGCGCGTCATCGCCTTCGACAAGGACGTGCACAAGCCGAACGCGTTCTACATCGCGGGATCGGATTTCGTGGCGAAGTATCCGTCCACCGTCGCGAAGCTCAACGCGATCTTCGCCGCAGAAGGAAAATGGGCCGCGGACCACCGCGAGGAGGTGGCCCGTGCCCAAGCCGAGGCGACCGGCGTCGACATCGAGGCGATTAGGCGCTTCGTCGCGCGTTCGAACTATCAGGTGGTGCCGCTCGATGCGGAGATTGTCAGGAGCCAGCAGGCGATTGCCGATCGGTTCAAGGCGATCGGGCTGATTCCGAAGCCGATCAACGTGTCGGATATCGTCTGGAAATGGACGCCGGGCTCGTGAACGTTAGCGCGAGCTCGACGTCCAGATGGCGCTGCAGGCAACTATCGTTTCATAGCCGCCTGCAGCGTTCTATCCCTGATGGGTTGGGTTATCGCCTGTCTATTTGTTCGTCGATGGCAGGTGGGTGTCCACCAGGCTCGCTGCTTTCCGCGCGGCTGGCTTGTATGGGCAAACCATTGTCAATCGGAGAAGTGTCGGAGCCTTGCGGTCTCCGTCTCCGTATTCCCAGACCAATCTGATGTCGTGCAGGTCGGCGTCAGGCGCGTCTTCCTTCTGCTCCATCACGTCGATCAAGATCGGTATCGGAGGCTCCGAGTTGAAGCACTTCCGGGCACTGGCGTCCAACAGTGCGCATTTTGTTGAGGGGACGACAACGTGCTCGTCGTTCGACAGCGGCTTGGTGTTGGGCTGCGCTGACAGTTGTATCCGGGCCTGACCAACGCTCCGGTACCACGCCTTGCCGACGCCGCTCGGCCAAGTCTCCGTCGGTGTGAGGATCGGTTGATATTGACCGTATTCCATCGTGTGGATGTCGATCTGATCCGATGCCTTGAGCTTCGCGACGCTCCGCTTCATGTTGTCCAAAGGATAGTAGTTACTGTTCATCAGCTCTTTGAACTGCTCGTCGTTGTAGATTCCGCCCATCGATTTTCCTCCGATGTGAGATGCGACCTGGGTTGGAAAACTTGCAGTGTATCCAAGCTTGTCGGCGAGCGGCCTGGTTCAGCTTGGTCTCAACTAGATCGAGACGCTCGGTTCTATCTGCTCAAAGAAAGGTATCATCCATGACGACGACGCGTCAACCAATGCAACCTTGAGGTATTATTCTCGGAGCAGCCCTTGGGTTTCGCCCAGTGCGAAAGCGCGATGCTGGCGGAGGACCAAACGCCCAACACGACCATTGAGACAGCGGCGAGGTCAAAAAATCTCGCGACCGGTGCTCCTTGTCTTGATAGCCACCAGCCTCCGAGCACGATGAGGAGTAACCGGGCCGTCTGCGCCAGCACTGGCCCCAGTACCTTCGCTGCTCCCTGCGACGAGAAGTAGATCGATGATCCAAGTCCAAGAAAGGCATAGAATGGCGCGACGGTTGCAAGATATTCGCGGCCGATGGCCCGTACGATCGAGTCTTCAGTGAAGATATTGATCCAAAGATCCGGGAGCATCGCGATGAGTCCTGTAGGCAGGCCAATTACGATGAACGCGACGAACCCTGCCGTCCAGGCGATGCGCTTGGCTCTGGAGATGCGCTCCGCACCAATCGCGATTCCCATCATCGGCACCGATGCGACACCGACTGAGAAGGCGATCGAGATCAGTACGTATTCAAGTCTTGCGCCGATGCCGTAGGCTGCGAGTGCAGCGGTCCCAAACACCGCTAGAAGGTGTGTAAGGACCCCGGTCGTCAGGACGGACTGTAACGGTGAGAAGCAAGCAACGGCACCAACTTTCAGGATGTCCAGAAGCATTGCCGACTGAACATGGAGCCCTCGCAACTTGGGAACGATGCCAGCGCGCCCGGTGAACAAGTACCAGCCGATGACCGCGATGTTGATTGAATAAGCGATCAGTGTGCCTGCCGCAACTCCATGCATGCCAAGTTGCGGTACCGGCCCGAAGCCAAGGCCCAGCACACCTCCCAGGACAATCTGGCAAGCGGAATTGAGGATCATGAGTGAGGGCAACTTCATGTTGCCGGTACCGCGCAGAATACCTGCCATCGTGTTGAGCAGCCAAGGTATGACTGCGCCGCCGAAGTAGACGTGGCTGTATGCAACGGCCTGTGCCAATGCGTGACCCTTGCCGCCGAGCGACTTGAGCAGCGATGGGCCAAACATGAGCATGCCCAGCATAAAGACGACGCCGAGTGAGATTCCAATCAGAAGGGCATGTGTCGCCAAAGTTGCAGCGCGGTCGCGGTCGTCCGCGCCGAGCGCACGCGCAATGGCTGATGCCACGCCACCGGCCATTGCTCCGCCTGACATGCTCATGGTTAGCATCACGCAAGGAAATATCAGCGCGAGCCCGGCGAGCGCGTCGACCCCGAGCCGGCCGATATAGTAGGTCTCTGCGACTGCCACGAGGGTGCCTGCGGAGAATGCGATCGCGTTCGGCCAAGCGAGCCCAAGCAGAGTTTGCAGAATCGGTCCTTCGAGCAGCGCTTTTACGCGCGCTTGAGAAGATGAGGGCGGACGCTTTTCCGCATCGGTTGCAATCTTGTCGGCAGGAACATCAGACATGGCTGTTCCTTCGCATCTGGGAACGGTTCTAGGCAGACAAACTATCTATGAGTGTATCAATCGGACTCTTCGCTTGTTGCAGGTTGGAGAATGTTGGCGCCGAGTCCAACCTGCCTCGTGAGGCAGGCTGGCCGCGTTCTTGAGGCATCCAGCTCTTGTCGCCGGGCTGCTGCTCGCCTCCAAAATATCGCGGACGATGGCGTGTGGTCCGCAGCGAAATCAGGCCGGGCAGACCATCGTCAGCAGGAGAAGGGTCGGCGGCTGGTCGTCGCCATTCTTATGCTCCCAGGTCAGCAGGATGTCGTGCCGGTCGGCGTTCGGCGCAGTCTTGTCCTGCTCCTTCACGTCGATCTGCATCGGGATCGGCGGTTCGGAGTTGAAGCACTTGCGGACGCTGGCATCCAGCAGTGCGCACTTGGTCAGCGGGACGACGCCGGGTTGGTCCTTGGAGAGTGCCGCGCTGTTGGGCTGGGTTGCGAGGTCCAGACGGGCCTTGCCCATCTCCCGCTGCCACAACTTGCCGCTTCCGCTCGGCCATTTGTCCCTGGGCGACAGGATCGGCTGATACTGGCCGTATTCGAGCGTCTCTATGTCGATCAGTTCTGACGATTTAAGTATAGCAACGCTCTTGATCATGTTCTGCAAAGGATAGTAGTTTGCGTTGATATGATCTTTAAATTGCTGGTTGTTATAGACACGTCCGCTCATCGCGTTTTCCTTTCAGTATAACTTTGGCTTGCTGTAGTGGTGCGTAGGTTTCTGTAAAAGCTGGTTCGCCCGACGAAATGGGTCGTGCGCGGGCACATTTCTGTCGCGCTCCGACCTACCACTCAAGACTGTGGCTCGTCCAGTTCAACAACCTTCTTGTGCAGGTTTGGGTGTGCTTCGACCCCGTGTCCGGATTGATAAGCATGTCCCGATTGGTAATCTCTACCCCAAGCTGCTCATCCGGGATGCTGAGCTGGCGATAACGCAGCAGCCTTGAGAGCAGGGAATGCTTTGTTTTGCATGCCAATCGGCGATCGGAGCGGACGACAGTTGGTGCGCCAAATGCGGTGCCGCCGTCGCGAAGCGCGTGGATCCCGATAGCGAACAGCGATTTGTGACGATCCTTCGTGCCGACGTGGTGGATTCCACGGGGCTCGTTGCGGATCTGGAGCCGGAAGCCGCGGTCTCGCGTCTGGAGCCGGCCCTGGCCGCCATGCGAAGCGCGGTGCGACAGTTTGGCGGCATCGTCAGCAAAGAACTGGGTGACGGGTTGTCCGCGGTTTTCGGCGCACCGATCGCCGATGACAACCACGCGCCGCTGGCTTGCCATGCCGCGATCGAGTTGGTTCGGCGCGTCGCCGGCCTCGGCGACGCCGGGCTCCAGGTTCGGGTCGGGCTCCATTCCGGACGGGTGGTGGCCTACATGGTCGCCAGCGAATATTCCAAGGTCTATGAGATCGGCGGGGTAGCGCAGCACCTTGCAGCGAGGCTCGAAGCAGTCGCCGGGCCGAACCAGATCTACGCGTCCGAGGCCTGTCAGAACCTTGCCGAGGGCAACGTTCAGTTCGAATATTTGGGGCGACAGCAACTCAAAGGTTTCAGCGAGCCCTTGCCTGTCTACCGCGTCACTGGTGCAGCGGATGTCTCCAGTTGGCGGGTACGCAGGGCGCGGCGTGTGGCGCGGTTTGTCAACCGCGTGGAAGAAACCGCGCTGCTCAAACGGTTGGCGCACAGCGCTGGCCCTGGCCGGCAAACGGCGTTCCTGATTGGTGAACCTGGCATTGGAAAATCGCGGCTGGTGCACGAGTTCGTTGACGAGCTCCAACGTGAGGGGTGGCGTCCCGTCCACGCCGAGTGCAGCCCGAATCTTCAAGGTGCCCCGTTCAGCGCACTGAAGGCGCTGATGCTTTCAATTCTGGCGGACGACTCGACAGGGCTCCAGTCGGATCTGACGGCGGTCCAGCGTTCCGCGATCGACGCGGTGTTGGATCGTCCGATATCTGATCCGGAATGGGCCGAGTTGGAGCCCCACGCGCGCGGCCGCGCGATCATCGACGCGAGTTGCACCGTCGTCGAAAGCGTCGTTCTGCGCCAGCGCACGGTGATCCTGGTCGAGGATCTGCACTGGATCGATCGTGCGAGTGAGGCCGTCATGGCGGCGCTTGCGTCTCTCAAGGCTCCCGGTCTGCTGATGCTGCTGACCAGCAGACCCAACGGAATTCCGGATTGGATCGAGCGTTGCAACGCCGAGATTGCCGCTCTGCGTTCCCTCGGCGAAGATGCGGGACGAGAAATGCTGGACGACATTCTGGGCTTGTCGGAGAACATGACCGACCTGAAGAGCCGTGTCGTTCTCCACACGGCCAGCGTGCCGCTGTTCATCGAAGAGGTTTGTCGCAGCCTCAAGGACAGCGGAATCCTCCGGGGGCAGTGGGGCGATCTCGCGCTTGCTCGTCCGGTCGGCGACTTGGGCATTCCGAGCAGTATCCAGGGCGTTATTGCCACACGTCTGGATCGTGTGTCGAAGGAGGAACGCTCACTTTTGCAGATCGCGGCAGCGATTGGACCGCACTCCACAGAATCCATGTTGCGCGAAATCGCAGGTTTGCCTGGCGAGGCTATGCAGCGATGCCTGGAGGCTCTCGATCGCGCCGAGTTTCTCGTGAGGATCGATGCCGAACCGGATGATTTGCTCGAGTTCCCGCACGAGATGATCCGCCAGGTGACGTATGACTCGATGGTCGAGAAGGTCCGTGAAAGTGTCCACGCGCGCATTCTCGCAACCCTGGAGAGCAGCGGACGTTGGCACGATGAACCCAACAGACTTTGTTATCATGCGACACGAGCCAAGGATTGGCAGAAGGCGTTTACGTATGGGCGAGCCGCGGCACGACGAAGTCTGACGCGATCGGCGTTCGCCGGTGCGGCCAGCTATTTCGAGACTGCCATGACGGCACTCGACAAGATGCCGTTCTCCCGCTTGAGGGAGACTGACGCCGTCGATCTGAGGATCGAAGCGCGGGTGGCATTCATGTGGTCGGGAAAGGTTGCGGAATCGTTCGACCTTGGCAAGGAAGCCGAGCGCCGTGCCGATGCAATCGGCGACATAGGACGCAAGGTTGCGGCCATGACGATGAGGTCGGGTACGCAGAATTTCTACGGAACGCCTGTCGAGGCGATTGCTACCGGCGAGGCCGTCGTGGGCCTGGCCGGGCAATGGGGTAATTCGGGCTGGATCAACCTCGCTCAATACACACTTGGCCAAGCCTATTTCATCGCCGGTCGGCTGCGGGACGCCGAGCAGATGCTCGGCCATGCCTGCATCCAGCTTTCCGGGCCGGATGCCAGCGCGCCGCCCGGGACGACCCCGAAAACCCTGCTGCTGCTCTGCTGCATGATGAAGAGCGTGACCCACACCACGTTGGGAGAGATCGACACGGCCATCGAGTTTCATCAGCGCGCCATGGCGATCGCCAATGAAAGCAATCGGCCGTTCGATCGCGTTGGCACGGGATATAGCGGCGGCTTCCTGATGCTCGGCCAGGGCAATCCGGCGGGAGCAGCGGGCATCCTGGAGGAGGCCTTCGCCGTCACGCAGAAATATGGGATTCGTCTCTTCGCGCCCGTTGTCGAGTGCCATCTCGGCATTGCGTATCTGGAGCAGGGCCGGTTCGCTGAGGCGCGAAAGACGCTCACCGATGCCCGAGAGGAGGCGAAGTCGGTCGGCTACACCTCGATCGTGCTGCGCACCTCGATCTATCTGGCGCAAGCCTTGAGCCGGCTCGGTGACGTGCCAGCGGCGCTCGGCATGCTGCGCGAAGCTCGGAATACGGCGCGCCAGCAGGGATTTTCCGGACTGGAAGCCGAGGCTTTGCTGGGCGAGGCCGCAATGCTGTCGGCCTCGAATGAGGCCGAGCGGAGTTCAGTTCTTCACCAGTTGCGTGCCGCGATCGGAATTGCGTCTGATATCGGCGCGAAGCCGTTGCTTCACCGGGCCGAAACGGCTCTGAACGCCATGCTGGCCGATCCGCAGGGGAATCTTTTGCGCCGTTAGCGCTCGAATTACCTGCTCAAGGAGCGGTAAAGCGGGATGAGGATCGGTCCGACGTCGTGGCGCGTCAGGATGCGGCCGCGAGCGGCGGAGAGACCACCTGCGGCGCCTCTGGCATTTGCGTGGCCGTCGTCGCCAGCTGGAAGCGGATGCCGTGGACGGAGACGGTCAGCGGGATGCCGCGGAAGTCGTCGTGGAAGGCGCGAATCCGCCGCGCCAGCTCGCCGGCGTTGATGCCGGCGGGAAGCTCGCACATCTCCCGGTACATCTGCCGCGTGCTCTTGATCCCGCACCAGGCAATCGGCAGTTCGGCGAGCGGCGAGGGATCGCAAGCGAGATCGCGCGACATCCGCCAGAACAGATGGGCAAGCCGCACATAGGCGATCTGCTCAAGCCCGCGGACGCTGATCTTGTCAGGAATGATGAAGGATTCGACCCCGACGATCGGGCCGGAATCGACCCGCGCAGCCATCACATGGGCGACCGCGCCGAATATGCGGGCACCGTCATAGAGTGCGAAATGCGCCGGAGCCCAGCCGGGATATTGCGGGGGGCCGGGGTGGAAATTGTAGGCGCCGTGGCCGAGCGCGGCCAGGATGCTCTCGGGCACGATGACGCCGGTGGTGAATGCCAATAGCCGGGCGTCGCGCAGCACCTCCGGCTCGATCGCGGCGAGGTCTTCGGCGGTCACGGCGCAGCGGAACGACAGCGCCGGATTGTGCGCCTTCAGCAATTCGGTGAGCGCGAATTGCTGGCTGGCGACGCCGGTGAGAAGGATGATGGTCTTCATGATGTGGATATCCTTCCCTGTTTCAGTTGTTCTGGCGGTCTCAGCCGAACTGGCCGGCCATCACGACGACGCTTCCGGCGTCGCGGGATTGGCCTACGGTGCGGAACAGATCGGCCGGCAGCGTCTGCCACGGCGCGATCTCGATGATGCGGTTGTTGGCGCGTTTCGCCGCCGATTTCGCCGCGCGGATATCGTCCTGCCACGGGCAGAGCGCGAGCTCGAGCCGGCCGAAGCCGCCGCAATCGGCGGTGAATGCGCCGGTCACGGCCTCGATGCTCGCAGCCATCTCGCGCGCGTCACTGGCTGCGATATCGCGCATGATCACGGTGATCGCGTCGTTCGAGGCCGCCTGGGACTGGATCACGATCATGGCGTCGCGGCCGCCGCTGCGGCTGGCGCGCCGCGCGGCCCGCATCGCGACGCCGAATTCGGCGTCGGGACCAAGGTCGCTATTGTCGCCGGGCAGGTTGTGAACGACCGTGGTGTGGCGGGGCGTGCCGACGTCCTCGGCCGGGGCATGGTATGAGCGCGGCAGCCAGACGGTGTCGAGCGCCATCTGCGACGACGTCAGGCTCCATGCCTGGTCGAGCAGGTAGCCATCCCAGACCGCGGGATAGGCGGACGCGATGTGATGCCAGCTGCGCAGCAGTGCCTCGGCCGCCACGGCGCGACCGAGATAGAGGGTGCGCGTCGACATCTCCCACCGGTTCCACTTGTGGAGGGCGACGTCGCAATCGAGCGAGGACGGCAACAGGGGTGGCTCGCTGAGCGTTGCATCGGCCGCGATGAACAGCAGAGGCTCGGGGTGTGTTTCCCACATCCGCAGCATGAATGCGGATATCTCGGACGCGCGCATCTGCTCACCGTCCGCGGTGTCGATCGGCTCGATGTCGCAGGCGATCCGGAATTCGGCCAGCTTCTCCCGGAGCGCATCGGCGTGATCGTCGCCGCGGGAGCGGGGATAGCAGGAGACCACGCGTAACGGAGCCTTGGACCTGGAGCCTGCCTCGGGCGCGATCGGGCGCCAGGTGAGGCCGCCCCACCACATCTCGTGCGGGCCGTCCGCGCTCGGCCCGATCGTACCGAAATCGGTCAGCTTGGACTTCAGGAAATCGAAAGCCGGATTTTCGCCGAACGGCACGACGACCACGCAATCGGTGCGGAGCGATCGGTAGAGCATCTCGGCTGCTGGGCCGCTCGGCGGTTCGGCGAGAACGATGACGCCATGGTCGCGGGCGGGCACTGAACCGGGTTGATGGACGGCTGCGCGCCCAAGCCGTTCGGACAGCCATGCCAGCCGGCGGCGTTGTGCCGTGCCCATCCGGATGCCGTTTGCCGATAGCAATTGGTCAAAATTCGTCTGCAAGCCGTCTGCTTGCGCCGTGTCAGCCGATGTCATGCCCGCGCTACCCCTCGTTAACTAATACGTACGGGGCAGCGAGATCAGGCGGACAAATCAGCTGCGGCTGGCGGCCGGCGTGGCACGCCAGGTCAGCGTAGCCGCGGGGGCTGCGGCATCGTTCCGGTCTTCGACCGCCAGGATGCGATCATGGTCGAGGGCGGTCAGCCCGACCGTGTAGACTGCAACGTCTTCCTCGAAACCGTCGACCGGGATCAGCAGCATGCCCTCGTCGTTCGACGCGCGGAACTGACGGCCGCTCCTGTCGAGGCCGGCGTCGGTCAGCCGGTCCGCGGCGATCGCCTTGACGCCGGAATTGTCCGTGGCCTTCGCCGCACTCTCGCCGTGCTGGACGGTGACGCCATGGAGCAGGCCATTGCGGGCGAGCTTCGCCAGCGGCAGCGCGATCGTCGTGACCGCCATGCGCCGCGACAGCGGAATCCTCAGTCGGAGGTCGCCGAACCCGGTGTGAAAGACGGTGACGGTCTGAAGCGAGGCCTGACCGTCCTGCCCGAACAGGCCGACTTGCAACGTCCCGCTTGGCGACTCGCCGAATACGTTGGCGGGAAGGCGATTGGTGCCGAACAGCGTGTAAAGATAGGCGTGCGACGGTGACAGCGCGGCAAAGCTGCCCGCCAGCCACATCGGCGGTGCGGGCGCGATGCAGGCGGTTGCGACGCCGCGGGCGATGATGCAATCATTGATGAAGCTGGCATCGAGCAGTGGCGCCAGCGCTTGTGTGCCGAGATTGACGTCATGCTTGATGCCGCTGAGCAGCACGAGCTCGTCATCGTCGGGCAGCAACAGCAAGCGTCCGAGGACGGCGGTGGCCCAGCGCGCCGCGACGGTGGGGTTCGCGTGCGGCAGCAGGCCGTAGCGCGGTGCCAGCTCCCGGGCGCGGGAAGCATAGGCCAGCGCGCCTGCTTGCACCTCGGTCGCCAGCGCAAGCTGAGCGGCCGGGCGCTGGTCGGCCTCTCGCAACACCTCGCCACCGCGGTAGTCACGCGCCGATCCTTCGGCGGAACAGCAGAGCTGCTCCAGCAAGGCGACATTGCGGATCAGCATGCGCTTGACGTGCGGGGTGACCACCCGATCCGAAATCAGCCCTTCGGCGGTGTCGCTATCGGCGATGTCGTCGAACGCATCATCCAGCGTCAGCAGATAGGCACCGTGCAGGCGAATGCGAATGCCCTCGCAATCGAAGATGCGCCGCAGCGACTTCTGCACGCTTGCCGAATAGCCGAGGTCGACGAGGATCAGATCGGTGCAGCCGTCGAAATCCTCGATCCGTGCGCGAAGGTAGGCGAGCAGGCGCGTACGAACGCCGGTGGCGATATCGGCGATCTCGCTCGGGTCCATCAGATCGGGCAGCGCGTCGGCGAGCTCGCGTCCGCTCGCGATGCCGTCGGGAAACTGCGCAAAGAACTTCATCACCGCGGGGGGCTGCACCTTGACGATGTCGATGAAGGTCGACGCGTCGATCTTGACGACCCGGCTCAGCAGCTCGCAGAGCGGCTCGAGCGTATCGGCAGATCCGACCAGACTGACACGGCGATTGATCTCGACATAGGCACCGGCCTCGCCACGGGTCTCTTGCCAGACACGATACGGCAGTAATCCATCGCGGCCGAGAAATCCGATCGCAACGCGCTTGCCCTCGCGGGTGAGCGCCATGCGCCGCTCTTCGATGAATGCGTCGAACGCCGCCATCACCGGGCCGAGTACGGTGACGCCGAGGTGGAAGGCCGGCGATTGTTCCGCGCTTCGCGCAGTCACCACACGCCGCAGCGTGCGGGCGCCGTCATCGAGCCGCGACGGCCGATCGGGGCACAGCAATTCGAAGATCGACGTTTCGCGCTGAAACTTGGACGCCAGCGCGGCGCTCGCCTGCGGATAGTAGCGCGGGCGGATGCCGTGACGGCGCGCGCCCTTGATATCGGCGTTGTGATTGTCGCCGATGTGGAACGAGCTTGCCGCATCGATGCCTTGCTCGGCGAGATAGGTCTCGAACAGCGTTTCGCTCTTGCTGCTGCCGTGGTCACAGGACGCATAGAGGAAATCCCAGGTCAGCCCGGGGTTGCAGGTCCGCAGCAACTGCGCGAGCTGTCCGGTGTTCCAATAGGTGTCGGAGATGAAGCCGACGCGAAGATTGCCGCGCTTCATGTCCAGATATTGCTCGACCATTTCCGGATTGACGCGGCACAGCTCGAGCTCGGCCTCGAACTCGATCCGCGCGAGATCCTGCAATGCGTCGCGGTTCAGGCCGAACAGCCTGAACGGAAAGTACTTATAGATGTCGGCGATGCACACTTCGGTGGAGCCGTTGCGCTCCTGCGCCAACTTGCGCGCGCGCGTCTCCGCCTGGATTCGATGTTGAACGAAACTGTTGGACATATTTGGAAATTTTTCAGCAATGCAGGAAAGCTGAAAAACCCTTTCAAATACGCCATCTGGCGTCGTGCAGACGCGCAACAGAAATGTATCGAAAACATCGAATGAACATGCAGAAACATTCTGCGCTCGACGCGTCGCGTCGACCGTCACGATCGTCATGCGCAAGATTCCCGCCAGTCCTCATGCGTTCAACGCGCGCGTGAGACAAATCAGGCGCGTCAGTTCAAAAAAGTTGATGTGGGATTCGAAATCGCGCGCTTCGCGACTGACAGATTCAAAAAATCCGATAACGTCGAAACAGTGATTCGGAAAAAATTGCCTAGTCGCAATCGTCGAATGCAAGATGGCGACCACGCGGCAATGAGTCACTGGCATGCTCCACGCATGCACGTGTTCGCGTAGCGTTAGTCGATGTGACAACAGCGTTTTCCGGCGCGACGATCTCTCCCGCGGGAATGCGAGGCGATGCTGAACGATTGCTCCAAATCCTGGCGAACTTTTCCACGCGCAGTGGCGCGGCGGCAGCTTTTGCCGGGCGGTCGGCAAAAAAATCCAGCTAAGCATTTGAAAAATAACAAAAAAAATTCGCCTGGTTTGCCTGACGCCTCCGTTCAACGCTCAGAAGCCGTCTGGGATGTGTGCCAGCGGCGCGGGTTGGAGAGCGGGGCATGAGTTACGCGCTTGATATGACGGCAGCGGCCGAGATCGAGGCCACGACGGCTGCGGTCGCGCCGCTCGAAGCGGCTGCCCCCTGGATCGACGTCCCCACGGTCGCGGATGCAGGTCCGCTCGATACCGTCGAGATCCAGGACGAGGACAAGGAATTGCTCGATCGCCTCGCCGCCGGCGACGAGACGGCGTTTCGCGCTCTCGTCGAACGTCATGTCGATCGCGCCTACGCGATCGCGCTGCGCATCGTCGGCAACGCCGCCGACGCCGAGGACGTGGTGCAGGACACCATGCTGAAGGTATGGACGCATCGCGGCCGCTGGCAGCATGGCCGCGCCAAGTTCTCGACCTGGCTGTATCGCGTGGTCAGCAACCGCTGCATCGATCTGCGCCGCAAGCCGCGCACCGAGAACGTCGATGTCGTGCCCGAAGTGGCCGACACCCAGCTCGATGCCTCCACCGTCATCGAGCGCAACGAGATCGGCAATCTTCTGGAGGTCGCGATGCAGCGGCTGCCCGAGCAGCAGCGCGTCGCGGTGATCCTCTCCTATCACGAGAACATGAGCAACGGCGAGATCGCCGAGGTGATGGATACGACGGTCGCTGCGGTGGAATCGCTCCTCAAGCGAGGGCGACAACAGTTGCGCGAAATGCTCAAGCGGCACGAGCGGGACCTGCGCGGCGCGTTTACCGACTGCTAACCATAAATTCCGGCTTCTGAAGATTTCGCGCCTGACCACCGACGGCCGACCCGTTTGATCGGGCGGACGGGGGCTGGATCCGCGTCACCTCTCACTTTCACGATGCGGCATGCCATGCCCCATCAGCACAGGAGCTACTCATGCCCGCAATTTCCACCAATACAGCCGCGAACGCCGCGGTCCGTTACCTCAACATCAACTCGGCGCAGGAAAGCAGTGCGCTGTCGAAACTGTCGAGCGGTTCGCGCATCACCTCGGCTTCCGACGACGCCGCCGGTCTCGCGATCTCGACCCGCATCTCGTCCGACATCACGACGCTGCAGCAGGCTGCGACCAACGCCTCGCAGGCGACCTCGATCCTGCAGACCGCCGACGGCGGCGCGTCCAACATTTCCGACATTCTCGCCCGCATGAAGTCGCTGGCCTCGGAGTCCGCCTCCGGCACCGTGACCGACTCCAGCCGCGCCTACATCAACTCGGAATTCTCGCAGCTCACGAGCGAAATCGATTCGATCGCGACCGGCACCCGCTACAGCAGCCAGAGCCTGCTCGATGGCTCGAGCGTGTTCTCGTCGGGCGTTGCCGTGCTGGTCGGCTCGACCGCGAGCGACACCATCACCATCACGCTCACGAGCCTGACTTCGTCCTCGCTCGGCGTGAGCTCGCTCGACGTTTCCACGCTGTCGGGCGCCACCAGCGCGATGAGCGCCCTGGATACGGCGATCAATAGCGTGTCGGCCGCCCGCGCCGCGATCGGTGCCCAGGAATCCCGCTTCAACTTCAGCGCGGACTCGATCTCGACCCAGACCCAGAACCTTCAGTCGGCCAATTCGGCGATCATGGACGTGGATATCGCCGCCGAACAGGCGACGCTGTCCTCCGCCGAAGTGAAGACCCAGGCGGCGGTGTCGGCCGAAACCGCGGCCAACCAGATGCCGCAGTATCTGCTCAAGCTCCTCGGCTAGTTCGGACTCACGAGTGTCGGGCCGGCCTAACGCCGGCCCGATCCCTTTGACGGCGGACGTGTTGACATGACGGTAAGCAGCGCCACCTCGAGCACGGCCGGAACGACCTCTTCGAGCTCCAGTTCGCCGAGCTCGGCGGATACGGTGACGACCACCGGTACGACCAACTCGACCAGCATCGACTGGACCCAGCTGATCCAGGCCGAAGTCAACGCCAAGCTGGCCTCCGCGACGGCGATCACCACCAAGATCACTGCGAACCAGGCCAAGATAAGTGCCTACACGAACCTGCAGACCGAGCTTTCGACGCTGGCATCGGGCCTGACTTCACTAAGCACCTCGATCGTCAATTCGCTCGCGACCAACGCATTCGCGACGCGCGCGGCGACGATTTCGTCCACCGGCGACGTCAGCGCGTCCTCCGCGCTCAACATGAGCGTCAACAGTGGATCGGCGACCGGCAACCACACCCTCCAGATCACCCAGCTCGCGACCGCGCAGAAGGTGATCGGCTCCTCGCAGTCGAGCACGTCCACCGCACTCGGCCTTTCCGGCACGTTTTCGCTGGGTTTGGCCGGCGGCACCAGCTCGGCGATTACGATCACCAGCGGCATGTCGATGCAGGACATCGTCGACACCATCAATGCGCAGACCTCGACCACCAATGTGCAGGCCTCGATCGTCCAGGTGTCGAGCGGTTCCTACGAGATGGTGCTGACGGGGACCCAGGACGCGGCAAACATCACCTATTCGTCGACATCCGGCGACGACATCCTGAACAAGCTCGGCGTCACCGGCACGTCCGGGGCTTTCACCAACGTGTTGCAGACGGCGCAGTCCGCGGAATTCACGCTCGACGGCATCTCGCTCACCCGCAACACCAACGACATCTCCGACGTCCTCTCCGGCGTCACCTTCGACCTGCTGCAGCCGACGCCGAGCGGCACGAGCCTGAATATCAGCATCCAGACCGACACCAGCCAGATCACGTCAGCGCTGCAGAGCTTCGTCACCAACTACAACGCCTTTCGCGACCAGGTCATCGCGCAGTCCGCACAGAATTCCGATGGCACGGCCTCGTCGAGCGCTGTGCTGTTCGGCGACAGCACGATGCGGGACATCATGACCCAGCTTCAGCAGGTGCTGAGCGGGTCCGTCGGCAGCATGACGATGGCCGATCTCGGTCTGTCCTTCAACCAGAACAACGAGCTGCAGCTCGACACCGGCACGTTGTCGACGGTGCTGACGCAGAATCTCGCCGGCGTGACCTCGCTGCTTTCGGCGCAGACCACGACGTCGTCGAGCCAGCTCAGCGTGGTCAACACGGGCACCTCGCCGCAATCGTTCACGCTCGACCTGACGGTGGATTCGTCCGGCACGCTGACCGGCGCCTCCGTCGGTGGCGACAGTTCCGGATTTTCGGTGGTCGGCAACACCATCATCGGCAATGCCGGCACGATCTATGCCGGTATGGCATTCAACTATACCGGCTCGACCTCGCAATCGATCAACGTGACCTCGACTTCCGGCCTTGCGTCGCAGATCTACCAGATCGCGCAGACCAATTCCGCGAACAGCGGGTCGTTGCAGACGCTGATCAGCAATTTGCAGTCGACCGACGACGACATGCAGACCCAGGTCAACAGCATCCAGAGCGACGCGGCGACCTACCAGACGCAGCTGCAGACGCAATACGCCAACTATCAGGCAGCCATTGAAACGGCCAACAACACACTGGGCTACCTGAAAGCCCTTCTGAACTCAGCATCGAGTAACTGATGACCCAAAATGCGACTGCCTATCACGCCAACAATGCTTACCGATCTGCCGCGGTCGCGGTGCCGCCGCTGAAGGCGGTGGTGATGCTGTGCGACGGCGCGATCACGCTGTTGCAGAAGGCGCTGGATGCACACGACGCCAAGCGTTTCGAGGAAGGGCATGCCTATCTGACGCGGGCAACCGCGATCCTGCGCGGACTGAGCCACAATCTCGACTTCACCCGCGGCGGCGCGATCGCCGATCGTCTGTTCCGGACCTACAATGCCTTGATCATGGCGTGCCTGCGTTCCTATGGCCGGCCGGGCGCCCGGGAGAACTTCCGGCGCATCATCGCCAGCCTGACGGAACTCCGGGATGCCTGGAAGTTCGTCGACGTAACCGCCGGCCAGGCCGCCAAGGCCAAAGCGCTCGACAAGACACCCGACAAGGCACTCGAATCAGTCGCCGGCCGCTGAGCGCGGAAGAACGGACGAATCGCCCCCGGGGCAGCGGCTTCTCGGGGTGGGACGGGGCGCCCGGGCCGGCGTCCTGACGGGGAAATGGCCGCTCGGTGGGCATCATGCTGGACCTGGCGCTACGGCGGCGGAAATTGATTTCCGCCGTCCCGCGAATGCTTTATGACAGCCTTGGCGACGAGGCTGGATCTGCGCGCGGGATGGACGTTGCGACATTCGAAGACCTGATCGATCGGCTGGGGGAGGATCTGTCCCGCTGGCCCGATGATCAACGTCTTGCCGCCGTCCAGCTCCTTGCGTCTTCTGCCGAGGCCCGGACGCTTTACGAAGAGGCGAGCGCAATCCGTCGGGCGCTGACGGCGCCACCGGTCCGCGCCCCCAATGGCTTGGTGGATCGCATCGTGACCGCGGCGGCGAAATTACCGAAGGAGCCGGCCGCGCCCGACGACCAGCCGAGTGATGCCGAGGGTAGCGGTGAATCCGCGCCGCAGGGCAAGGTGCTGCCCGCGCTGTTGCTGGCGCTTTGCCTGTTGCCCGCATTGACGCCGCCGGCCTTGATGCTCGCCGAGCCGGATCGGCCGATCAGCCTGTCACTCTAAAAGCCTTCCAGCGTTCTTCGCAGCCTTGCGCGCATGCGCGCCTCCGGGCCGCAGCCAACGCGGCAAATTCTGCCGATTAATCAAATGATTCCGTGTGGATGAATCCGCGCCTGAAATCGGCGCGCCGTCCGTTTTATCTGCGAACGACTTCACGACCCCAATGTTCCCACGCGTTCCGCCGCCTTCACCCGCGGCGAAGAGAGCCTTGTCATGACCGTTTCCTCGGCAACCTCTGCTGCAACCTCCGCCGCCTCGAGCTCGTCGTCGAGCGCGGCGTCCAGTGCGTCGATGGGGCTGACCTCGAGCGATTTCCTCAACCTGCTGGTCAGCGAGTTGCAGAACCAGGATCCGCTCAACGCCACCAGCACGACCGACTTCATCAACCAGCTCACCTCGTACGCCAATTTCAACGAGCAGCAATCGATCAACACCAGCATGACATCGCTGGCGAGCTCGTTCTCGAGCCTCGTGACGCTCAACTCGGTCAACTATATCGGTCACACGGTCGAGGCCAAGACCAACACCGCGGAGCTGACCAACGGCTCGGCGACGTTCGGCTACTCGCTGACCTCGGCCGCGTCCAACGTCGCGATCACGATCCAGGATTCCTCCGGCAACACGGTGTGGAGCGGCAAGGGCACCGGCAACGCCGGCTCGAACAGCTTCACCTGGAACGGGCAGACCACGAGCGGCACCCAGCTCAGCAATGGCGGTCAGTACACGATCCAGGTCACCGCGACCGATTCAGCCGGCAATTCGCTGCTCAGCTACACCACGATGACGGGAACGGTGACCGGGATCGATGCCTCCGGCTCGACGCCCTCGTTGCTCGTCAACGGCGTCCCCGTCAGCGCCGCCAACATCATCGGCGTCTCGTCCTGATTGCTTCCGGAGTTTTATCATGAGTCTCACTGGCGCACTTTCCTCGGCGATCTCGGCGCTCAAYGCGCAGAGCCAGTCGCTGGCAATGATTTCCGACAACATTTCSAACGCCGAYACCACSGGYTACAAGACYACGTCGGCGATGTTCAACGATCTGGTGACRGCATCGARCAGCGCSACCKCSTACACSTCSGGCGGYGTYAMSGTGWMYGGCCGSGCCAAYATCACCCAGCAGGGATTGCTGGCCGCGACCACCAAYGCSACYGACGTYGCGATCCAGGGCAGCGGCTTCTTCGTCACCACCAACGCGACGACCGGCGGTACCACCTCCTATACGCGCAACGGYGCGTTCACCACCGACAAYTCGGGCTAYCTCGTCAACAACGGCAAYTACCTCGAGGGCTGGCGSACCGAYGCCCAGGGCAACATCATCGGCAATGCCTCGGCYGCGAGYCTSGGGCCGATCAATACCCAGGTSGCCTCSACCAGCGGCAGCGCYACCACCAAGACGACGATCGCGGCGAACCTGCCGGCGGATGCCGCCGTCGGCGCGACCTTCAACAGCTCGATGACGGTCTACGATTCGCTCGGCACGGCGAGCACGATCCAGATCGACTGGAARAAGACCGCCGACAATGCATGGACTGCGAGCTTCGAGCAGCCGAAGCTCGCGTCGGCCCCCACGACTGCCAGCGCCAACCCGATCACCGAYACGGTYGCSATYACCTTCAAYGCYGAYGGCTCGCTCAAYWCGACGGTSCCRAGCCCGCCGRYCATCTCGGTGACCGGMTGGAMGGACGGCGCGGCCGACAGCTCGRYCGCCRATGGCACGSMGATCACGCTCAAYCTCGGCACSGCMGGCAAGACCGACGGCCTGACGCAATACTCGTCGGGCGARACCACGCCYGCCGTCGAYCTCACCGGCATCACGTCGGACGGCCTGCCTTACGGCAAGCTGAGCAGCATCTCGATCGGCAAGGGCGGCGTGGTCGACGCGACSTAYTCCAAYGGGCAGACCATCGCGATCTACAAGATCGCGGTCGCGACCTTCAGCGATCCCAACGGATTGAACGCGGCCAGCGACGGCATGTACTCGTCGACSGCRGCYTCCGGCAACGCCACGCTGCAGACCTCGGGAACCAACGGCGCGGGCACGATTTACGGCAGCGAGCTGGAGTCCAGCACCACCGACACCAGCGGCCAGTTCTCCAACATGATCTCGGCGCAGCAAGCCTAYTCGGCRGCRTCGCAGGTGATCACCACYGTCGACAAGATGTTCGAYACGCTGATYTCGGCGGTGTCGCGATGATSYCRGCGGAAACCAATGACCGCCTGCTGATCAGGYTGCGGCGGCTRAAGGCGAAGGCCGATTCSGTYCAGCCGCACGAYCGSAAGCAGCTCTGCGCSTTGCTCGAYGACATCGAAACATTGCGCGAYCTGCTGATGMGCGAATGCRCGCGGGTCGACCAGGAACTCAACCGGGCCAAGGTCCGGGTAACAGCGATCACCGCCTAYGGACGCAGCGCGCAATCGGTYCGCGCCATGCGTCGCGGMCACTAGCTTGAACGGGAGCGATGACATGACACCGGAACGCAACATCAAGATCAATCCCGCGGGCAATGACGAGCGCGCCAGGTCGTTGATCGCGCTGATCGACAACCTGATTGCGATCGTGAACGAGGARAATGTCGAGCTCGCCAAGGGSCTGCCGGCGTCGCGGCTSAAGCAGGTCGACGAGAAGAACCGGCTTGCMAGCCTGTTCGAGCAGTGTGTGGCCGAAGCGGTCGGCAAGACGGCCAATCTCAATGTCCARGATCGCGTGCTGCGCGAGCAACTGATGGAGCGGATCCTGAAGCTSCGSGTSGCGATGGACGAGAACGTGATGCGGCTGCGCGCGGCGATCGATGCCAGCAACCGCAGGATCGAGGCGATCATGCAGGCGATCCGCGAGCAGATCGCCAACGTGTCGCCCTATGGCGCAGCCGGCCGTCGCGTCACGCCCGCGATGTCCTATGGCACCAACGTGCGGGCCTGATCGGGCTCGCACCGGAGGGTATTGGCCGTGTCGTCGCTTGATATCGCACGAAGCATCGCATTCAGCGGGTTGTCGGCCACGCAGGTCCAGATCAGCGTGGCCTCGGCCAATATCTCCAATGCCGACACCAAGGGCTACACCGAGAAGACCGCCAACCAGAGCAGCAGCGTCACCGCCGGCGTCGGCACCGGCGTCACGATCACGGGGATCAGCAGCTCGGTCGACAAGCTGCTCCTCAAATCGCTGGTCGGAGCCGATTCCGATCTTGGCGCCGCTAACACCAACAACAGCTATCTGACCCAGCTCGAGCAGCTCTACGGTAGCGCCTCAGGCGGCGACAGCTCGACGACGGGCACTTCGCTCGCCAACACGATCGCGGCATTCCAGTCGGCGTTGTCGTCGCTGGCGAGCACGCCGAGCAGTGCGTCGTTGCAGGCCAACGCGGTCAGTGCGCTCTCCGCGGTCACGACCCAGTTGCAGCAGACCTCCAGCGGAATCCAGAAGCTGCGCGGCAACGCCGACCAGGATATTGCGTCGTCAGTCACCGATATCAATTCCGACTTGCAGCAGATCTCCGACCTCAACAAGCAGATCAAGCAGGAGGCGGCCGCCGGCCAGCCCACCGCCGATCTCGAGGACCAGCGCAACAGTGCGTTGCAGGACCTGGCCTCGCAAATGAATGTGAGCTATTTCACGACGTCGAGCGGCGACCTACAGGTCTATACCGGGTCGGGACAGGCGTTGGTCGATAGCACAGCGCACCCGTTGAGCTATGCGGCGACGTCCAATGTCACGGCCGCGACGACGTACGTCGCTGGATCTTCGTCGAGCGGCTTCAGCGCCATCACGGTCAACGGGGTCGACATCACCTCGCAAATCACCTCTGGCAACATCAGTGCGCTGGTCACCCTGCGTGATCAGACGCTGCCGGCCGCGCAGGCGCAGCTCGACGAGCTTGCCCAGCAATTTACCGCCAGCGTGAATGCCGTATCGAACCAGGGCACCTCCCTGCCGCCGCCTGCCAGTCTGACCGGGACCGCCACCGTCAGCAGCACGACGCCGCTGTCAGCGACCGGAACGGTACGGATTGCAGTGACCGACCAGAGCGGCAATCTGGTGTCCTACAAGGACCTCAATCTCTCGTCGGACACGACGGTTGGCTCGCTCGTCAGCGATATCAATAGCAACGTGCCCGGCGTGACGGCCTCGATCGATGCCAACGGACATTTGACGATTTCTGCGACCGGGTCCGGCAACGGCGTCGCCATCAACGAGATGACGAGCTCGGTCGGAAGTTCCGGGCAGGGCTTCTCGGACTATTTCGGGCTCAACGACCTGATCACGGGCACCAACGCTTCGAACATCGCGGTTCGCAGCGACATCCTCAGCGGGGCATCGGCGTTGCCGACGGCCACGCTCGACAGCTCGGCCACGCTCACGGCAGGAAACTCGGTGCTGTCACCGGGCTCGGCGACGGTGTTGAATGCGCTCTCGAGCGCGCTGACGGGGTCGACCAACTTCGCCATGGCCGGCGGGCTCGGCGCCACCACCGGCTCGTTCACCGACTATGCGGCAGCGATCGTTGCCAACGTCGCCAGCAAGTCAAGCCAAGCGTCGGCGACCTATACAGCCAAGCAGACCGCGCAGTCGACCTATGCGAATACGCTGTCGTCGCAGTCGGGCGTCAACATCGACCAGGAAAGCGCGAATCTGAGCGCGTTGCAGAACAAGTACGCTGCCGCGTCCCAGATCATTACGGCCATCAACGCCATGTTCTCGGCGCTCATGACCGCAATGACCGCGAGCTAGGCGAGGCCGTCGTCATGATGATGCGTGTTGCCACCTTTGCGCAGTCGGATCAGATGATCTCAAGCGCGCTGCGGGTGCAGGCCGCGATGGCCAACGAGCAGGTGCAGGAGTCGTCCGGCCTGCAATCGGAGGACTTCGGCGGGTATGGCTCCGGCGCCGGGCGTGTCATCAACCTGCAGGTCTCGGTGACGCGTGCGCAGTCCTATATCGATGCAAGCACGCTCGCTGACAACAAGGTGCAGGCGATGTATTCGGCGGTAGGCTCGGTGACCGATATCATCACCCAGCTGCGTACCCAGCTCAGTGCCGCCACCGTAGGCAGCAGCACGGCGACGGCCTCGGTGATCAACTATTCCCAGCAGGCGTTGTCGCAGATGCAGGGGCTGCTCAACACCCAGTACGACGGCGAATACGTCTTCAGCGGCGCCCGCACTGACACCGCACCGGCCGACCTGTCGAGCTTTGCAACGGGTACCGGCTCGTTGACCACGGCCGATACCAGCTACTACAAGGGCGACAGCGAGATCGCGTCCGTCCGCGTTTCGGACAGCCAGTCGGTCTCCTATGGCGTCACCGCCGACAATCCCGCCTTCGAGCAGGTTATGCGGCTGCTGAAGTTCGTCGGCAACAGCACGACGTTGTCATCGAGCGACATAACCCAGGCGCTCGACCTCGCCAACAGTGCGTTGGATGCGACGTCAACCGTACAGGCAAAGCTGTCGACCGACGCGGCGCAGATCGAGACCGCCAGCTCGAACCAGAGCGACTACCAGTCTTTTGCGAAGACGCTGTCGACCGACCTTACCAGCGTTGATGTCGCCGCGGTGACGGCGCAGCTTTCGACCTATCAGGCCCAGCTGACCGCGTCCTATTCGGCGATCTCGAAGATCCAGAGCCTGAATCTGGCGAGTTATCTGAGATAACCTGCGGTCTCGCGCATCACCGGCTCAAGATCTTTAGCCAGACATCACCGAGGACGGCCGGCTCGCGCGGCGCGAGCCAGGTGAGGCCAGCGGCTTGGCCGAGCTGAGCGATGATGCCCTTGTTCTGCAACTCCTCGAGCGCCGCATTGACGGCGTCCAGCAGTGCCTTGTCGGTTTCGAGCGCGACGTAACCGCGGTTGGCGCCGATCGGATAATAGTAGCCGGAGGCTGTGATCTTGGTGTCGGGATGGCTCGCGCGGTAGGCGTCGAAGCGGCGCAGGTCGAGCAGCGTGGCGTCGTATTCCCCGCGCTCGAGCTCGCCCAGGAGGTCGCTGCGTCCCGGAACGAGGTGGGTGATGTCGTCGATCAGCTTGCCCTTGTCGAAGGTCATCAGAATGGCATCGCCCAGCGTGCCGCTTTCGATCGCGAGGCGAAGCCCGGCGAGATCGCCGATATCGGTGATCTTGCGGTCCTTGATCCTGTCCCTGGCGTTGGGGCCGAGCAAGACGGTCATCGGCGAATAGATGTAGGCCCGGCTCGGCGCCAGCACGCCGATCGGAATCCGCCGGCGGCGATCCTCGCGGGTGGCGCCGTCGAAGTCGGGCAGCTTGGCCGTGGCGACGCCGGGCACCACCAGCGAGTCCTTGGTCAGTGCGTAGCCACCGACCAGTGAGCAGCGGCCGTCCGACAGCAGCGCGTTGGCCTCGAGCGCGGGGCTCGAATCCTCGTCGAGCTTGCTCTCGAACCACTGGATCTTGAACGGCCGTCCAAGCCGCTCGGCAATGGCCTGTGCGAGCGCCACGTCGAAGCCGGAGTCCGGCTTGCCGCGGTGATGTGCCGACAACGGTGGAAGATCCTCGTCGAGGCAGATCTTGAGCGGGTCGTCGGCGGCATTGGCTACGCCCGCCATTGCCAGAAGCAGTGCTGTTGCCGCGCCTGCAAGGAGAGCCTTCATGGCGTCCTCCGGCTCGCCAGGAAGGCCCAGACGTCCGCAATCTCCTGYTCGGTCAGGATGTCGGCCCAGGGCGGCATCTTGCCGTTCTTGCCTTGYTTCACGGTGGTCACGAAGCGYGTCTTGTCGTYGGGAAACGCGCGCARRTCCGGCGTGATGGTGCCGGAGTTGACCATGTTGGGYCCATGGCAGTGCGAGCAGTTYTTGGCGTARGTGAYCTTGCCCTGGTCGGCCTGTCCCTGAAKRTCGATTGCACTGGCTTGCTGTGCGGCCGCCGGGATCAACATGATCAAGGTTGCCGCGACGGCGGCGARGATCGCCGCCGTCAACGAGGTTACGCTTTCAGTCACGTGTGCTCCGCGCTCAGTTCTTGACCGCGAAAACCCACAGCGAGCCGCCCGGTGGCACCTTGGCCAGCCGCTCGTCGCCGGAGAACAGCGAGTAGACGCCGCCATAGCCCGAGTTGACGGCGATRTACTGCACGCCGTCCTGCTGCCAGGTGATGGGTTGYCCCTCRATGCCCGAGCCGGTCTGGAACTGCCAGAGCTTCTTGCCGGTRTCRGCRTCGAACGCCTCGAATTCGCCGGTCAACTGGCCGGAGAACACCACGCCACCGGCGGTGGAGAGCACGCCSGAGAAGCGCGGAATGTCGCTYGGSGCYTCCCACTTCGCCTTGCCGGTCATCGGATCGATCGCCTTGAGATGGCCGCGMGGTCCGGTGCCCCATTCCCAGGGATCGGTGAGATCCATGCCGASGTACCATTCGCCCTGCTTGTAGGTCGCCGGCTCGGACTTGTACTTGCCGCCGAAYGCCAGCGTGTTGGCATAGGCGAGGCCRGTCTGCGGGTTGAACGACATCGGCTCCCAGTTCTTGCCGCCGAGGATCGACGGATAGACCGTGACCTTCTTGCCGTCACGCGCGTCCTTGACGACGTCGGTCTCGATCGGMCGCCCGGTCTTCATGTCGACACCGGTYGCCCAATTGACRTTCACATAGGGATTGGCCGCGAGCAGCTTTCCGTTGGTGCGGTCGAGCACGTAGAAGAAGCCGTTGCGGTTGGCGTCCATCAGCACCTTGGTCGGCTTGCCCTCGACATTCATGTCGGCRAGSACCATCTCGGCCACCGAGTCATAGTCGAACGGGTTGTTCGGCGAGAACTGGTAATGCCACTTGATCTTGCCGGTCTTCGGATCAAGCGCGAGCACCGAGCAGGTGTAGAGGTTGTCGCCGGGACGTACGGCGGCATTGAACGGTCCGGGATTGCCGATGCCCCAATACACCGTGTTCAGCTCTGGATCGTAGGAGCCGGTGATCCAGGTCGATCCGCCGCCGAGCTTCCAGGTGTCGCCCTTCCAGGTATCGCCACCAGGCTCGTCGGGCGTCGGAATCGAATAGGTCCGCCAGAGCTTCTTGCCGGTTGCGGGATCCCAGCCGTCGATGAAGCCACGGGTGCCGAACTCGGCGCCGGAGATGCCGGTGATGACGACGCCGTCGGCGACCAGCGGAGCGACCGTCATCGAGTAGCCTTCCTTGATGTCCGCCGCCTTCTGGCGCCACAGCTCCTTGCCGGTCTTGGCATCGAGCGCGATCACATTGGCGTCGAGGGTGGTGCGGAACACCTTGCCGTCATACAGCGCGGCGCCGCGGTTGATGATGCCGCAGCAGACGATACGCGGCGTCTCGGCGGGATACTCGACCTTGGTCTTCCAGATCTGCTTGCCGGTCTTGGCGTCGACCGCGATCGTGGCGCTGTGCGTGGTGACGTAGAGGACACCCTGATAGACGAGCGGCTGCGATTCCTCGCTGCGGTCGTCGTTCAGGCTGTAGTTCCAGACCGGCACCAGATTCTTGACGGTGTCCTTGTTGATCTGGTTCAGCGTCGAGAAGCGCTGAAGATTGTAACCCATTCCGTAATTGAGAACGTTCGATGTATCAGTCGCACCCTTGACCAACTGTTCGGTGGTCTGAGCGCTTGCACCATAAGATGCAAGAATCACGAGGCTTGCGGCCAGCGCAATGCGTCTCATCATATCCTCCCAATGAACCTTTTCTGCACGCCTATTCCTGACGTTGCGGACGGAACCATCGGCCTGAAACCAAAACGGGTCAATACGAAAACGTGAACGAACCCAGCCGACCGCGGAGGCTGGTCGAGAGGGACAAGTTTTCCGTAAGCGCCTCCGTAGCTTACCGTCACGTGGAATACGCAACACCACGCGTGGCCGGTGGCCATACCGCACTGCGCACGCTTCGATCAGCTCGACGGCGCGTGCGGACAGACGCTCGAACGCGGCTTCGTGCCCCGCTTGTCCGGCGGCACATTGCAATTGTCGATGCGCTGCTCATCGGTCCATTTGCGGCCGAGCCGCTCCTTGCCGGTGAGCGTGCGCTGCTGCACTGCCTCCGCCGCCGGAGCTCCATTCTGTGCGAACGTCGGCGCGATCAAAGTGAGCGCGACAAGGCAGCCCAACGCGCTTCTGCATCTGCCATTCATGGCGTCACCTCGCTCGTTCAAGCGCAATGCAATCGACCTGACATCACTGATGATCTGTGAGACGCTCTCTTTCCACCCGAAACCCGACATGGTCTTGCCGGTTGCACTGGTTGTAGGAAGCTGCATCGAAGCTGCTATGCTGGACCCTGATTTGCAGGGCACGCTCCATCTCGTTCGCCGGAGCGACATCGAAGGAGACGAACGATGATTTCGCGCCGATCTCTTGCTTTGACTTTAGCCGTGGCCGTTCTGTCTGGTCCCGCTTTGGCGGCATCCGGCCGGGGCAGCGCGCTCAAGATGCTCGATCCCGACAATGACGGCACGGTCGACCTTGCCGAAGCCAAGAAGGCCGCCGCCGACCTGTTCGCGAAGCTGGATCCTGATCATGACGGCACGCTCGACGTGCGCGAATTGCGCGGACGGTTGACCGCGAAGGAGCTCAAGATGGCGGACCCGGATCACGACGGCACGTTGACGCTCGACGAATACCTCGCGGTCGTCGAGCAGCGCTTCAAGGCTGCCGACCCCGACAATGACGGTACGCTGGATGCGAACGAGCTGAAGTCACGCGCCGGCCGGGCCCTGCTGCGCCTGCTCAAATAGGCGCTTGTCGCCGGATTCCTGGCGGGCGAACTTCGGATTTGCCGCCGAAGCCCTGCGGACAACAAAAAATGGCGATTTCGCTCTTGGGCAAGATGTGGCCGGAGCAATGTGGTCTGCTTGACGGCGCGTCGCTGCCCGGCAACCGGAAAATGCCTGACAGAACAGTGTCGGGGTTTCCCGGCCGTTTCAGTGCGGGGCGGGCGTCGGCGAGCTGTCGTCCGTTTCGGCATGTCCAGCAGTGAAGTCGGGTCTTCACCGCCCGGCTTGCGCCCTGGAAAGGCCAGACCTGGCTTGCCGCGCGACGCGAGGCTTGCGTCAACTCATACTTGGGAGAAGGAAATGGCCTGGAAGACACCGAAGATCGTCGAAGTGCCGGTGGGCATGGAAATCAACATGTACGCCTGCGCGGCGCGTAAGTAAGCTCAGACAAGCAACGCGAGACGGCCTGTCCGGCTCATGCAGTTTGCTGCGTCGAGCCGTGGCAGGCGTCTTTCGCGGCCCTGGGTTCTTGTCTTGACGCGTTTCCTTCGCGCGAACTGGTATCCACTTCGCCCAAAAAGCGCTCTGGCGACGCTCGTGCGGCTTCCCCAGATCCTTCCCACAAGACGTTGAGCTCGACCCTGCCTACGCGATTGGCGGGCCGCATCGCTTCGTCCTACAGTGCGGTTCGAGGCGGTGGTTCGGGACAATGAATCTCGAGATCGGGAGAGCACGTTGGGTGGGCGTGGTCTGCGCGGCAATTGCCGGCATCGCCGCGGTGCTACCGCTTGCTGCCTACGCCGAGGGGTTTGATACCGAGCACATCTTCGGCTTCATGATCGGCTCCGATGTCGGCGATGCCGGCGAGCGCGAATTCCAGAGCCAGACCACTGGACACTTCGTCAAGGATGGCGGCCGTTATCGCGCGCTCAATCAGGAAATGGAGATCGAACTCGTTCCGGCGCCGAACTTTCGTGTCGAACTCGGGACGTCGTTCACGGCGTTCGACATCAGCCACGTGCCGGGTTTTGACGATCGCCGTCAATTGTCGTGGCAGGGTGTCTCGGCGGACTTCCGCTATCGCTTTCTCGATCGCGACGTGGCGCCGTTCGGCATGACATTGGCGCTGGAGATGCACGCCGACCGTGTCGATGAGACGACCGCTGCCGCGGTCCGCAGCTATGGCACCGAATTTATAGTGGCGTTCGACCGCGAGGTGATTCCGAATTTCGTGGTCGCCGCCCTGAATGTCAGCTACGAGCCGGAATGGACACGGATGCCGAGCACCGGCGCCGCGGAACAGGACGCCACGATCGGCGTCGCATTCGGGCTGATGGCCAAGCTGAGGCCGAATATTCAGCTCGGTGGCGAAGTGCGCTATTTCAGAAAATATGAGGGGATTGGCCTGGACGAATTCTCCGGCCAGGCGCTGTTCATCGGGCCTACGGCCTATGTCCAGCTCTCCGACCGCTCGCGCCTGACTGCGACCTGGAGCGTCCAGGCGTGGGGGCAGCGGGCAGGGAGCAACACCGTTCTCGACCTGGTCAATTTCGAACGCCATCAGGCGCGGCTGGTGTATGGCTTGAACTTCTAGGCCTGGTTCCCATAGCGCTTCACGGGGCTGTGAAACCGTCGACTGGCTGACTACGTATTTCGTCGTATTATCTAGTCATGAGCACGCTTTAGGGATCGCACATGAACCCGATAGATCTGATCGTCACTGTATGTGCCGTGTTGTCGCCCGCGACCTGCGAGGAGCAGCATTTGCTGTTCGACTGGAATGGCTCGTTGCAGCAATGTGCGATGGCCGCGCCACCATACATCGCGCAATGGGTCGGTCAGCATCCGAAATGGACTGCGGTGCGCTGGCGCTGCGAATATCCGCATTCCAATGACCGCGCTCGCACGGACGGCGAAGCGACCGCAGGTTAGCTATTTGTTGCAGTCCTTGAGGTCTTTGTCGGAGACCGAGAACACGGCATCGGCCTTGATCTCGATGTCGCGGACCAAGCACTGCCTGGCGCCGCTGTAGCCGACCTTGGCGTCGTAGCGGCCCGGCTCGACGCCGGTGATGCGAAGGCGCTCGTCGTGATCGACTTCCTTGTCCTTGTCGTTGAGCGTCTGGTTCGGACCCCACTCGTTCTTGCCGGCCGGCGAGAGCTCGAAGCTCGAGATCGTGGCGCTGGTCAGATTCCACAGCCGAATGCCCTTGCCCTTGCTCTGGGCAAGCACCGTGGCGGGCAACACCAGCAATCCAACACCAACGACAATCCAGGCGCGCGACATTCAATCTCTCCCTTGAGCTTTTGTCCGAGGATGACGGCAGATCACATATTTGCAAGGTCCAATTGCGAGAGCCGTTGCTTGATTTCGCCGATTTCGGGCTCGCCGCGCACGGCGCGCTGCGCGGCGATGGTTTCGACGTGAAGGATGCGGGCCGGCCGCGGGGACAGGAAGAACAGGCGATCGCCGAGGCGGACCGCATCGTCGAGATCATGCGTGACCAGCAGCGTCATCATCTTGCGGCTGGCCACCAGCGTGGCGACCTGGTCGCGCAACCGTCCCGCGAGGGCGTTGTCGAGCGAGGCCAGCGGCTCGTCGAGGATCAGGAAATCCGGCTCGACGGCGAAGGCGCGGGCAAGCGCGACGCGGCGGGCGAGGCCGAGTGACAATTCACCGGGAAAATGATTGCGGTGCACGCTCAATTCGAGCACCTCGAACAACGCCGACAGCGTGCCGTCGTCGACGTCAGGTGCGGCGAGCCGGACGTTGTCCTCGACCGAACGCCAGGGCAGCAGCCGCGGCTCCTGGAACACCATGCCAAGCCGCATGCCGGGTGAGCGCGTGACATGACCGTGGTAGTTGGCGTCGAGGCCTGCGAGAATCCGGAGCAGGGTGCTCTTGCCGCAGCCCGACGGGCCGAACAGCACGCCGACCTCGCCGGCGTTCAGCGTGAAGGTGACGTTGTCGAGCACGTCGTGCCGCTTGCCGGCCGCGTTCTCGAAGCTCTTGCCTGTGATATTGACCTCAAGCTGCACGGAGCCGCCACCGCGTTAGCCGGGTTTCGAACGGCTGCACCAGCGCCGTCTCGATGACGAGCACGACCGCGGCGAAGCTCAGCGAGTAGGCGAGCAGCAAGGGAATGTCGAACAACTGGAAAGCGACGCCGATCTCGAAGCCGACACCGTTCGGCCGGCCCAGATATTCGGCGACCAGAACGATCTTCCAGACCAGCGAAAGCCCCGAGCGCGCCGCCGCCGCGATGTAGGGCGCAAGCTGTGGCAGGATCACATGCCGGAAAGCGCGGCCGCGCGGAATCGCGAATGCCGTTGCCATCTCGTCGAGCGCGGGATCCAGCGCGCGTGCACCCTCACGCAGCGTGACGACCGCGGTCGGCAGCTTGTTGATGGCAATGGCGGCGATCGCGGCGACCTCGGTCAGCCCGGCCCAGATATAGGCCAGCACGATGACGACCAGCGCCGGCAAATTGAGCAGCAGGATCAGCCAAGGATCGCCGAGGCGGTTGGCAAGCGAAACGCGGCCCATCAGGTAGCCGATCGCCGAGCCGAGCGCCATTGCCAGCGTAAAGGCCAGCACCACCCGCGCCAGCGTGGCGCCGAGATTGACGAACAGCGCGCCCGAGCGGGCCTCGGCAGCGAGCACCGAGAGCACCGCCGGCGGTGCCGGCAATTTGGCATCGCCGATCACGAGCGAGGCGACCCACCAGGTCGCGATGAACAGCGCGAATGACAGGAGGCGCAGCACCCTCAGCCTCCAGGGATCGCTTGGTAGAACGTGCCGGGATCGAGCTCGGTTGCCGTGCCGACCAGATCGCGGCCGCCGAGCTGCGCCAGCACCCGGTAGAGCACGCGTGCATCCGCTTCCTCGTCGGCGATCGGGCGGCGTGGAATGCCTTCGCGGTAGCGGTCGCGATAGGCGTGCAGGGTTGCTGCATCGCCGGCGCCGGTCAGCGGCGCGATCGCGTCCCATTCGGCGTCCGAGGTGGCGAGAATGTCCTTGGCGGCGCGAGTCACGGCGATGAAACGGGCCACCAGATCCTTGTGGGCATTGGCCCAGGTCTCGTCGAACACGTAACCGATCATCGCGATGCGACCCTTGGTGCCGAGCTTCTGCAGGATGTCCTCCATGCCGGCGAGCCGCCGAAAGCCCTTGGCTTCGAGCGCGGCGCAGAAATTCCAGTAGTTGAGCGTCGCATCCATCTCGCCGCCGAGCGTCTTGGCCGCAAGCAGCGGCGGCGCGCCGTAGACGATGGTCGCCTGCGATTTCAGGTCGACGCCGTCCTGCTTCAATGCGGCCTGCARCAGCAGCCAGTTCTTGTCGATCGGYCCGCCGGCGACGGCMAGCTTGCGTCCCCTGAGATCGGACAGCGTCTTCATTGGCGACGAGGCCGGGACCATCACGGCGCCCAGCGCGCTCGAATAGGGATAGAATTGCAGCCTGGCGCCGAGCGATCGCTCGCGCGACACCCAGGGCCAGTCTGACACCATGACATCTGCCGTACCGGAGCGCAGCGCGATCTTGCCGGCCTCGGGGCTGGCGAGCTCGACGACGTCGATCGACAAATTGGCCTTCTTGTCGAGACCATGGGAGCGAATGACGGCCAGTTCCCAGGCCAGCGTTCCGGTCTTCTGCGCTGCAACGCGGATGGTCTCCGCGTTGCACGAGGTGCCGAACTGCATGACCGCCAGAACTGCCGCAGCCAACACCGCGCGAACAGAGATGATCATCGTTTCTTGAGCCACTTCCCCGAATGTYTTCTTTTCTGTTCAACACCCATAGCATAGCTTGCGCGAAGGGAAGAGGAAGCAGGACCATGGCAGGAGCTGGCATGCTACGACCGATTGTCGCCGTCCCGGCCATGCTCCTGGCCGTGCTGGCCGGGTCTTTCATGGGCGCACGGGCTCAGGAGATCAATGACTATCCGACCTCGGCGCGGGCGGAATATGTGTTCGGTTGCATGAAGGCGAACGGTGAAAGCCGGCAATCGATCGAGCAGTGCTCCTGTTCGATCGACGTCGTTGCCTCGATCATCCCCTATGATCGCTACGTCACCGCCGAGACCGTGCTGAGCATGTCGCAGGTGCGCGGCAATCTGGGTGGCCAGTTCCGCTCATCCGAGCAGGCCGCGAATGCGCTCAACGACCTCAGGCGCGCCCAGGCCGAAGCCGAAGTCAGGTGCTTCTAGCGTCGACCGTGAGTTCGCGAATGCCTCAGGTCCCGGGGTTCTCGACCTTCCATTCGTGCTCGAAGACGTGCCCGTCGGTGTCCTTGGCTTCGGCACGAACGTGCTTGGCGCCGTTCGAGACGTAGGTGAAGCGGATGTTGGGATCTTCGGAAATCGAGATGCCGCCTTCCATCGCCAGCACCGGACTGTCGTCCTGCCAGATATGCAGCTCGTTGACGAAGAAGGCCGGAATATAGAGCTGCGTGACCTGGTCCATTTGCAGGCCCGAGTTATTGGGATGGCCGATCATGATCTGGGCTTCCCGCGTGCTGCTCGCCGGTCCCTGTTCGGGCTTTGCGAACTGCCGGTAACGCATCTGGCCGAGCCGGTTCTTCGCCTCTTCGAGGTTCTTGGCGGCCGGCGCCGAACAGCCGCCGGATGCCTTGACGTAGACCTTGCTGACATAGAGCTTGCCGTCGCTGAGCTCGGCGACGGCGTGGACGTTGGTGTAGTTGTTGACGCGGACGCGGGTCGATATCTCGCTGACATTGGCGTCCGGTCCGAGCGTGAACTTCGCGGCCATCGGCGCCGGGTTCTCGTCGATCACGAGCGTGATCGCGACGACACGGCGGCTGTCGCTGGGCGATAGCTTGGTGCGCAGCGTCACCGGGACGATCGCGGCATCTTCCGCGCGCGCGGGCATCTCGATGCCGATGACGTCGCTGCCATCGTTCATCGGGCGGTTGCTGAAGATGTCCTGGACCAGGCCGGGCCATGGATCATAGCCCTCGGTGGCGAGCGCAGCCGGTGCGCCCAGCGCGATCACGAAGAGGCTGGCGATGCAGAGCAGGCGGGCGCGATGTCGGGGCATGTTCGCGAGATCCTATGCAGCCGCGTCATTATAGGACGAACCGTTACTCCCATTCAATTTCCGAGAATGCTGCAGTTGCGTTGCGGGCATTGTAGTCGTCGAACAGCTGCCAGCGCGGCCGCTCGGCGGCTACGGCATGCTCTGCCGCTGCCGTGATCGGCTTGCCGCTCGCGACCAGGGCACGGACGTCGGCGGCCAGCGTATCGAGATAACGCCGTTCATCGGCGAGCGCCGCGGGCCACTTGCTCACGGGTCCGTGACCGGGAACCACGCGCTTGGCCGGAATTGCCTGGAGATCGTCGAGCGCGCGCAGCCAGCCCTTGAGGCTGCCGTCGACCACCGGAATATGGTTGATAAACACCATATCGCCGGCGAACAGGGTTCCGGTCTGCGCGTCGAAGACGGTGAGGTCGTTGTCGCTGTGGGCGGGCGGCCATGCCTTGAGCGTGAGGGTCCGTCCGCCGAGGTCGAGCTTGAGCGTGTCGTCGACCAGGATGGTTGGCGGAATGATCCGGACTTCGTCGATCAACGCATCGCCCATCGTTCGGCGAAAGCCGTCGAGATAGAATTGCCCACGCGTCGCCAGCGCCCGCGGCAGCAATTTGTGGCCGACAAAGCTGGTGCCATCGCCTGTGAATGCAGCATTGCCGAAGCTATGATCGGGATGGGCGTGGGTGTTGATCACGTAACGGATCGGCTTGTCGGTGTGGCTACGGACGGCCGCAAGCAGCTGCTGCCCTTCGCGGACGCTGCCGCCGGTGTCGATGACGGCAACCGCGCTGTCGCCGATCACGAACCCCACATTGGCGATGGCGCCTTCGTTCTCGCGCGTCATCAATGCGGTGACCCCGGTGTGAACGAATATTCCGGGGGCGACTTCGCTTACAGGCAATTCCGCCTGTTGCGCCCGCGCTATGGTCGGCGTCCAGAGCATCAGGAGCAGCGCAAGCACCGAACCGCCATGAGCCATGTTTCCGCCTCAGTTTCTTCGCGACGCGCGATCGATGTCGGCGCGCTCCAGTTTGCACTGCAACAAGCAACGCGGCGCCGTCGCAATCATGATTGCTGTTGCACGTCATGGCGCGCCGGGCAATTGCTCGACGACAGCGAACCGTCCGATCAAGAGGAGACCGCGTGATGAGATTTGTCGGATGCCGTCCTGTCCTGTTTGCGCTTGCCGGCTTCATTGTCTGTCTCGCCGGCCGCGACATCGCGCGCGCGCAGATCAATGATCAGGGCGAACTCTCCATCGAACTCGTCGATCCCAAGGTGCTGCGGATTTGCGCCGACCCGCGCAACCTGCCGTTCTCCAACCAAAAGGGCGAAGGCTTCGAGAACAAGATCGGCGAGCTGTTTGCCGAGAAGTTGCAGAAGAAGCTCGACTACATGTTTTTTCCGCAAGCGACCGGCTTCGTGCGCGTCACGCTCGGCTCGCATCGCTGCGACGTGATCATGGGCTTCCCGCAAGGGGATGATCTCGCGCAGGGCACCAATCCCTATTACCGCACGGCCTATGCGATCGTCGCGAGGCCGGGCAGCGGGCTCGACGAGGTCACCACGCTCGAGGACGCGCGGTTGAAAGGCAAACATATCGGCATCGTGGCGGGAACGCCGCCCGCGACCAACATGGCGATCAACGGCCTGATGGCCAACGCCAAGCCCTATCCGTTGATGATCGACACGCGTTACGATTCGTCGGCCGAGGCGATGATGAACGATCTCGAAAAGGGTGAGATCGACGCCGGCATCCTGTGGGGACCGATGGCGGGGTACTATGCCAAGAAGGCGACCCCGCCGCTGCATATCACGCCGCTGGTCAAGGAGACCACGGGACCGAAGCTGGTCTATCGCATCGGCATGGGCGTGCGGGCGTCCGATCAGAACTGGAAGCGGCAGCTCAATCGCCTGATCCAGGAGAATCAGCCGGCGATCAACAAGATCCTGCTCGACTACGGCGTTCCACTGCTCGACGAGAACGACCGTCCGATCGGGCCGGAGACCGCGACCAAATCGCCATGATCCGGCTGTGCGTGGCCATGCTTGCGGTGATATCGATCGCCGCTTTGCCTGTCCGCGCGCAAGACAAACCGGCTGAGCCCGAGGGCTATCGCACCGCGGATTATCGCGCGCCGGTGCCGACGACGCTTGCCGGCGCGCGGGTGCTCACGACCGAGCAAGCGGCAGCGATCTGGCGCGACAAGTCCGGTACCTTCGTCGATGTGCTGCCGCGTGCGCCGAAGCCGAACCTGCCCGCCGGCACGGTGTGGCGCGAGCGGCCGCATTCCGACATTCCCGGCAGCATCTGGCTGCCCGACACCGGTTACGGCAGGCTCGCCACATCCACAGAAGAGTATCTTCGGCGTGGGCTGGCCCGCGCCTCGCAAGGCGACGCGGCCAGATTGCTCGTGATCTACTGCCAGGAAAATTGCTGGATGTCATGGAACGCAGCCAAGCGCGTGCTGTCTTACGGCTACGGCAACGTGGCGTGGTATCCGGAGGGAACCGACGGCTGGGCGCGGGCCAATCTGCCGCTGGTGGATGCGGAGCCGGAGCCGCGCGAAGGCGAGCCGTGAAGCCGACCCCCGCGCGACGTGCACGCTATTTCTCCACGTCGAGCTTGTCGATGGTCTTGCCGCCGTCGCTGTCCGACGCAGTGAATGTCACCTTGTCACCGGCATGGAAGGCTTCGAGCGACTGTGCCTTGGGCACCTTGTATTCCTGAACCGCAGCGCCGGCCGCACCCACGGTGCCGGTCTGGATCTGCTGGATCGAGATGGTTCCACGCAGCCGGTCAATCTTGGTGACCATTCCCGACATGGATTGCTGGGCCAGAGCCGCTGAGGTGATCAGGCTCGCAGCGGCGAGGCTGGTCATGACGATCTTGGCTGCTCTCATCGAGGTCTCCCAACTTCAGATATAGTTGGGGTCAACGAGCAGGCAGCGTCGTTTGTTCCCGCAGCATTTTTGCCATCGCCGGGCGATGCGTCGCAGGCCTCAATCCAGTTCCTGCACAATGGTGCGGCCCAGCGCGAACAGGCGCTGATCGATAGTGGTCGGCACCTCGCAGACGAATTTGACCACCCGCCCGCGGTCCTCGAAGATTCGGGTCTCCCAGACCAACTGGTTGCCGAGTTCATCGACCTTGGCCTGGTCCGGCGGCGTCGCGTCCTGTAGCTTTTGCAGCGCGATCGTATCGTCGCGGATCTTTTCCGCGGCCTCGCGCTGCTTGCGCATCACGCGCTCGAGCCCGTTCATGACCGAGGCCCGCTGGCCGTTGAGCGTATCGAACAGGCCCGCGAACAGCAGCTTTCCGGCATTGGCCTTGTCGGCCGCTGAGGCTTGCAGGAATTCGGTGATTTGCTTTTGCGCTTCCTCCAGCGGAACGCGGCGCGCGGCGAGCTTGGTCGCAAGTGCGTTGATCTTGGGATCGTCCTTCCACTTGGTTTCGGCATCGCCGAGCGGAGGCCCGGCCCAGACCGCGGCGAGCGAGATCTCGGGCACCTTGGCCTGTTGGCAGGGCCAGTCCGGATAGCGCGGGTCGGCAGCTGACGCGACATGGCTCGACAGAACCATCGCGAGCAGGGCGCCCACTCCCACACGCCAAGCTGTCATGTCTCGCCTCCGCCGGGGCCGCGCCGCACCAGGCCGCGCGATGGATCGTAAGCCAGGATCGCGCCGATCATGAACACCACCGTGCAGCCGCCGACCACCGCGAGCGAAACCCAATTCATCTTGCCGTACAGCGCGAACCGGATCAGCTCCACCGCGTGCGTGAACGGATTGCACTGGCAGACATAATACAGCATCGGACTGCCTTCCTGCACCCGCCACAGCGGGTAGAGGGCCGACGATGCGAAGAACATCGGGAAGATGACAAAGTTCATCACGCCGGCGAAATTCTCCAGCTGCTTGATGCTGGCCGAGATCAGCATGCCCAGCGCGCCGAGCATCAGGCCCGAAAGCACCAGCGCCGGAAGCACGGTGAGGTAGCCGATCGTCGGCGGCGTGATGTCCCAGAACCACGCGATCGCGAGGAACGCGTAGACCTGGAGTAGCGACACGGCGGTGCCGGCGAGCAGCTTGCAAAACAGCAGGTAGCCGCGTGGCAACGGGCTGACCAGCAGCGTGCGCATGTTGCCCATCTCGCGGTCATAGACCATCGACAGCGAGGATTGCATGCCGTTGAAGAGCTGGATCATCGCCATCAGGCCGGGCGCGATATAGACCTCGTAGAGGATATAGGTCTCGTAGGGCGGGATGATCGAGATGCCGAGCACCTGGCGGAAGCCGGCCGCGAAGATGAACAGCCAGACCAGCGGCCGGACCAGTGCCGAGACGAAGCGCTCGCGCTGATGCAGAAAGCGCAGCGCCTCGCGCCACACGATGCCGTTCAGGCAGACGATGTATTCCGACACCGAGAAGCCGCTTCGCTCAGGCGTGACCGTCGTGCTGCTCATGGTGGCGGTTTTCCGGTGAGGGTTGCCGTTCCGGTCAGGCGCATGAATGCGGTATTGACGTCCTGGGCGCCGGCGTCCGCGATCACGCGCGACACCGGCCCATGCGCGAGCATCCGGCCCTGATGCAGCACGACGAGGTCGTCGTTCGGCATGATCTCGTCGAACAGATGCGTGGCCCAGAGTACGCCGATGCCTTGTTCGGTGACGAGCTGCCGGACGTGGTCGAGGATGTCGGCGCGCGCCTTGACGTCGAGCCCGACGGTGGCCTCGTCGAGCAGCAACAGCCGGGGACGGTGCAGCAGCGCGCGGGCGATCTCGAGCCGCCGCATCTGCCCGCCGGAAAGATCGCGCACCTTGCTGCCGGCGCGGTCGGCAAGGCCGATGCGGCCGAGCACCTCGGCGCTGCGCAGCCGCGCCTCGCGCCGCGAGATGCCATGCAGCGCGGCATGATAGAGCAGGTTCTGCGTCAGCGACAGATCGAGATCGAGCGTGCGCGGCTGGAACACGACGCCCATCAGCCGCAGCGCTTCGCCCGGGGTGCGGCTGATATCGTGGCCGAAGATGCTGATCCGGCCGTTCTGGATGCCGAACAGTCGCGTCACCAGCGAGAACAACGTGCTTTTGCCAGCGCCGTTGAGGCCCAACAGCGCGGTGAAGCTCGCCGGCTGGACCGTGAAATTGACGTCGATCAGGGCGCGGCGCGGGCCGTAGCTGTGGCTGACATTGCCGATCGACAGTGCTGGCTGCACGGCCGCGCCCGTGGCCGCTGCGGGAGCGGCGCCCGGCGCGAGCTGGCTCGCGATATGCGCGTCGGTTGCGGTCATGGCTGCGCGATCGTGATTCCCCAGGGCAGTTCGCCCACCTGAATGGTCTTGATCACCTTCTGGGCGGCGACGTCGATCACCGAGACGTCGTTCGAGACGCCGTTGGTAACCAGCAGGTATTTTTCGTCCGGCGTGAAATCCATGTGCCAGACCCGCTGGCCGACCAGCAGATATTTGATGACCTTGTGGGTGGCGGCGTCGACGATTGCGACGCGATTGGCAGGACCGAGCGCGACGAACGCGGTCTTGTCGTCCTTGGTCATGCCGATGCCGACGGGCTGGATCGCCTCGTTCCGTAAGCCCGGAATTTCAAAGGTCACCTTGCCGGTCACCACGCGCTTGACCGGATCGATGATCGACACCGTGCCGCCGATCTCGGAGGAGACCCACAATTCGGAGCCGTCGTGCTTGAACTGGGCAAAACGCGGCCGTGAATCGACCAGCACGTTGGCGACGATCTGGCGCGTCGAGGTGTCGATGAAATGCGCCATGTTGGTGGTTTCGGAGGTGTTGATCAGGATCTTGCCGTCCGGGCTCACCGTCATGCCTTCGGGCTCGACGCCGACCTGGATATCGCCGATCCGCGCCCGCGTCTTCAGGTCGATCACGGTGACCGTGTTGTCGTTCTCGTTGGCGACATAGAGTGTCTTGCCGGCGGCATCCTGGGTGAACAATTCCGGATCGGGTCCGGAGGGCAGGGTGTCGACGATCTCCTGGGTCTTGGTATCGATCACCTGGATGGTGTCATCGTCCCCGACCGCGACCATCACGAATTTGCCGTCGCGCGAGAACTCGATGCCGCGCGGCCGCTGACCGACCTTGATGGTCTTCGTCACCGTCCAGGTGTCGGTATCGATCACGCTGACCGTGTTGCCCTTCTCGTTGGAGACGTAGGCAACGAAAGCGGACGCCGGTGTCGCGGCAAGCCAAACCAGCATCCCGGTCAACAGACAGCGGCGCCACATGCGTTTCATCTCCCTCACTGCAGCTTGCACTTCGTTTCAGGCCGGTCAACACCGAGCGTGTCGAGTTCGGAGACCTGATGCAGGAAACCTTCCTGCGGCGAGACCGAAACGACCATACGACCATCGGCCAGCAGGATCGGCTGGCGCAGCTGCAGATTCCAGTCGCGCAGGGTCAATCGCGTGCCTTTGAAGGCCGCGATGGAGAAATCCTTGCTCTTGAGGAAGGCGATCACCTTCTTGGGATCCCCGGAATTGGTGCGCGAGGTGGCTTCCCCGATCATGCGCGCGGCGGTCCAGGCCTGCATGTCGAGCGCCGTCATGTGGCGCATGTTCAGCTTGACGAAGCGGCTCTGGAGCTGGACCGCGCCCCATTGGTCATGTGCCGCGTCCCAGCTCGTCGGCACCAGGCCGGCCGAGCCCGCCACGGGCCGTGGGTCCCAGGTCCGGTAGGGCAGGTAGTTCGCGAACACCTCGCTCTCGTCGGCGGCGACGAGCACGTCGTAGGCTGGTGCCTGCTGTGTGAAGACCGGCATTTGGCGCTGGATCAGCGTCACGCCGCTGTCGGTGCGGCGTGCGCCGCCGGTGTCCTCGAATGTCCGTTCCTGGACGATCTTGGCGCCGAACCGCGTCGCGGCGCGTCGTAGCGCGTCGGCGTAGAGCTTGTCCTGATCATGCGAGCCGACCACCAGCAGCCAGCGCTTCCACTGCTTCCAAACCAGATACTGGCCAAGCGCGTCCGCCAGCATCGAGCGGGTCGGCGCAACATGGATGATATTGGCGCGGCAATCCTGCTCGCGCAGCCGATCGTCGATCGCACCCGCATTGAGCAGAACGGTACCGCGGTCGCGCAGCGCGTCGGCGACCTTGAGCAGGGCATCGGCGGGCAGGTCGGTGATGATGTAGTCGTTGTGGCTAGCGAGATCGCTCGCCATCTTGGCGACGTCGTCGCTGTCCTTGACCTTGACCTCGTCGAGGACGAAGCGCTGGTTGAGGAATTTCCCGGTCGTATTGTTGTCCTCGATGGCAAGGCGTGCGCCGGCGACGCCGTCGTTATCAGCGGGTTGCTCGACCAGTGAGAGGGTCGCTTTGATGCCGGCATGGCCGAGATAGCCGATATGGATCTCGACGGGATCAGCCGCCAGCGCGCCGGTCGCCATCATGCTGAGCGCGATCGTGCCGATCAGCCATCGGAACATAAATCCTCCCGCGGTCTTTCTTCACTGGGCACGGCGTTGTGGGACCGTGCGTTGACGTGCAAGATGACGGAATTGGCCTAGCAGTCTGCTGAAAAACCTTGAAATGGAGAGTTTTTGTATTCTCGCCGGTCGTTGTTGGGGCGGCTCGGTGGAGTTGGATGTAATTTTTTGGCCTGGCGTTGGTGCACCCTGGCGCGGGGTGGCTAAGCGGCAAGCAGTTTGGGGATGCGGATCAGGTTATAGGCGATCAGATTGAGCAGGAAGTCGGCGGCGACGCGAGCGATGCCGCGATGTTTGGTCTTGCGCATGGTGCCATGCTGCTTGCCCCATCCGAAAATGCATTCGACCATCGCCCGGCGTGATTGCGACATGCCATAGCCCGGATGCCGTGTGGTTCGTTCGTCGATGGCGCTATTGCGGGTCTTGCCGGTTTTGGTGACGGCCTGGTTCTGTGTCACATGCGGCGTCACGCCGATGGCGCGAAGATTGGCGACATGATCGGCGGTATCGTACGCCTTGTCCTCACCCGCCGTGATGCGGCGGCCTGCGGCTTTGCGTCTCGCCTTCAGCATGGTCTCCGAAGCCCGGCGTTCGGCGGTGCCATTGGCATGCGTGACCCTGCCGGCCACTGCCAGCCCATGCCGGTTCTCCATGGTGGCGTGGCCCATATAGCAAAGCCTAGCCTCCCGTCCGGCTGCCTTGCGATAAAGCCTGCTGTCCGGGTCGCTGGTACTGGCATGGGTGTCGTTCTTGCGCTTCTGGCCGTGGAAGTTGGCGCCGTCATCATCGTCACCGCTGCCGTCCCTGGGACGAAAGCTCTTCTGTGAAGCCCAAGCCTCGATCAGCGTTCCGTCCACCGAAAAATGCTCGTCCGACAATAGCGGTTTGACCTGAGAATGGTTCAGAAGCCTGGTCATGAACTTCGTGAACACATCGCCGTTCTGCAGCCGCTCCCGGTTCTTGGTGAAGGTGGTCGGATCCCAGACCGGATCGTCCGGCGACAGCCCCACGAACCAGCGATACAAGAGATTGTAGTCCAGTTGCTCCATCAACTGGCGTTCCGAGCGGATGCCGTAGAACACCTGCAGCAGCAAGGCGCTCAGCAATTGCTCCGGAGGGATCGAAGGACGTCCCTCGCTGGCATAGAGCCTCCCAAAGCTGCGGTTCAAATCACTCAAAACATCCCGGACAAGTTCCCGGACCTTCCGCAGCGGATGGTTCGCTGGCACACGCTTATCCGGCGCGATGTACGAAAACAGGCTGCCCTGATCCGTAAACCTGCCGCGCATGATCGCCTCCGCCGATTCGAGATGATAAAGTGAATCATCAAGCCCCCTCCGTGGCGAGGGGGTTCTTCAGCAGACTGCTAGCTTGCAACCCCGCTTTTTGTCGTTGCGAGATTACATATTCCGATTGGTTCACAATCATGAGATCAACGCTGAGCTTCGTTGTTTGTTTGCTGGCGATGTCCGCGGCGGCAGCGCGTGCCGAGCCGCCCAAGCTCGCCGTGTTCGATCTCGAGATGATCGACACCAGCCTGCAAGGGGAGGTGAACGGACCGCAGGCCGACGAGCAGGCGCGACTGCTCCGGACCGGCGAACAGGTGCGCAAGGAGCTGGCGGAATCGGGCAGGTTCCAGGTGCTCGACATTGCGCCGGTCAATGCTGCGGCGCACGGCAGCAATCTTCAGGCCTGCGGTGGCTGCGACGTGAAGCTGGCTGGCGAGCTGGGCGCCGATCTTGCCATCACCGGCGTGGTGCAGAAGGTCTCCAACCTCATCCTCAACATCAATCTCTATCTGCGCGACGTGCACACCGGGCAATTGGTGGCGGCGGCGAGCGCCGACATGCGCGGCAATACCGACGAATCCTGGTCGCGCGCCACCGACTACCTCATACGCAACCGCCTGCTCGCGCCGAACTACGGCGCGCCGCAAGCACGGTAGCGGAAATCAGAGACTCACGCCTTCAGGCGCGCGGCGTGCCAGCGCAGGTGATCGGCCATGAAGGTCGAGATGAAGTAATAACTGTGGTCGTAGCCGGGCTGACGGCGCAGGGTGAGGGGAATGTTGGCCTTCTCGCAGGCAGCCTTCAGCAATTCGGGTCGTAGCTGTTCGTTGAGAAATCCGTCGGCATCGCCATAGTCGACCAGCAGATCGGAGAATCGGGCGCCATCCTCGATCAAAGCGACCGCATCGTGCTTGCGCCACGCCTGCTTGTCGGCGCCGAGATAGCCGCCGAGCGCCTTGTTGCCCCACGGCACCTGCGAGGGGGCCACGATCGGCGCGAACGCGCTCGCCGCGCGATAGCGATCGGGATGGCGCAGCGCCACCGTCAATGCGCCATGACCGCCCATCGAGTGGCCGAGAATCGATTGCCGCGTCGTGTCGACGGGAAATTGCTCGGCGACGAGCTTGGGCAATTCCTCGGTGACGTAGCTCCACATCCGGTAATTGGTCGCGAACGGCTGTTCCGTCGCGTCGACATAGAAGCCGGCGCCGAGCCCGAAATCGTAGGCATTGGCGGGATCGCCGGGAATGCCTTCGCCGCGCGGGCTGGTGTCAGGCGCGACGAAAATCAGGCCAAGCTCGGCGCAGGCCTGGCGGAATTCACCCTTCTCGGTGACGTTGGCGTGCGTGCAGGTCAGGCCCGACAGATAGGTGACGACGGGCAGTTTGGCGCCGGATGCATGGGCCGGGACGAATACCGAGAAGGTCATGTCGGTCTTGGTCTCGCGGCTCGGATGCCGGTAAACGCCTTGCGTGCCGCCATGCGACTTGTTCTGGGAAACCGTCTGCATTGCCGTATTCCTCTGTATTGACGCGCGGCGTCAGGCGACGCCGCTCTCGATCGCCAGCCGCACCAGCTCCGCCGAGGTGCGTACGCCGAGCTTCTGGCGCATGATCGAGGAGGTGTTGGCGACCGTCTTGTATGACGAGTGCACCAGCCAGGCGATCTCCGACAGGCTCTTGCCGGAGCTGAGCAGGCGCAGGATCTCCATTTCGCGCGAGGTCAGCTTGGAGAGTGGATTTTGCGCAAAGCTCGGGCGCGCGAAGGCGACGCTGCGCGCGATCGCGGGCGGCAGATAGACCCCGCCATTGCCGACCTCTCGCACTGCTTCCACCAGATCATTGGGGTCGCCGGTCTTCGAGACATAGCCCTTGGCGCCGATATCGATGGCGCGCGCGGCGAACACCGGGTCATCGTTCATGCTGAACATGATGATGCGTGCGTTGGCATCGCGGGCCAGGATACGGCGCGCCAGCTCGAAGCCCGAGACCGTCGGCAGGTTGATGTCGATGACGCAAATCGCGGGTCGTTCCCCGACGAAGGCCCGCTCGCCGCTTTCGGCGTCCGGTGCATCGATCAGTTCGACCTCCGGATCGTCGGCGAATACGGTGCGACAGCCCGAAGCCACGATGGGGTGGTCGTCAACGATCAGAATGCGCATGGCGTTATCCCATCGACCTGCTTCGATTCATCCATCATCGCATCGTCTGGAGCAAGTCCTGGGGAACATCTGTTCCGGTCAGCTTGTGCACCACGTGCGTGATTGCAGTAGGGTGGGATTAGATAGCCGGGCAAGTTTGGCTGTCAACGATCCTCTAGGAGGAGGACGACCGCGGTCGGGGGCAACGCAATGTGGCGAAGACTATCCTTGCGCGCACGGATCAACCTTTTGCTGGCGCTGATATTGGCGCTCGGACTGGGCATCAATATCGCGCGGCTCGTGCTGGAAGCGGGGCCCCGCGTCCAGGCTGAGGACCAGAGCGTGACCCGGCTGGCCCGCGAGTTCGTCGAGACGATGGTGGCTGGTCTCAGCGATGTGCCCGACCCGGACGCGCGGCTCGACCAGATCGTCCAGGACTTGAGCAGGCTGCGTCACGTCAGCATCACGCGGCAAGGCGATGCTGGCCCCAGGACCGCGGAGCATTCCGAGGAGGCCGATGATCTGCGCGCTCCGCCCGCATGGTTCGTCGCATTGGTGCATCCGGAGCAGACGTCGGTGACGGTGCCGATTTCCATCCATGGCAAGCCGCAATCACTTGTCATCACCTCGCATCCTGATGACGAAATAGCCGAGATCTGGGATGGCATCGTCACCCAGCTCGAGGTCGGTTCCGCGATTGCGGTCGTGCTTTTCCTGGTGACCATGCTGGTCGTCGGCCGCGCGCTCGCACCGCTGGAGGCGTTGGCACAGGCCATGACCAATATCGAGGCAGGGTATTACGATGCGCGCGTCGAGCCCGGCGGTTCGCCCGAACTGGCGGCGATCTGTGCCAAACTGAACCATCTGGCCGCAACCCTGGGTGAAGCAGTCGAAGGCAAGCGGCGGCTCGCCGAGCGCGCGGTCTCGCTTCAGGATTCCGAGCGCAAGGAGATCGCGCGCGAATTGCACGACGAGTTCGGGCCCTATCTGTTCGCGTTGCGCGCGCACGCCGGCGCCCTGACGCGATTGTCTGATGTCGACCGGCCCGATCCGGCAGCGCTGCGCAAGCATGGCAACGCCATCCTCGAGCAGGTCAACGCGCTTCAGCAATTCACGCGGCGCATCCTCGAACGGTTGCGGCCAGCGGGCCTCGCGGAACTCGGACTTCGCGAGGCGCTCGGCGCGCTGGTGCGATTGTGGAGCGAATCTCATCCGGAGGTCGAGATCGAGAGCAGCGTTTCCCATACGCTTGGTGCGACCGGAGAGACCGCCGATTTGACGATCTACCGCATCGTCCAGGAAGCGCTCACCAATGTCTTCCGTCACGCCGACGCAACGGCGGTCAGCATCACGATCGAACCGGCGGAGCGACAAACCGGCGTGCGCGACAGCCGTGGCTGCGCACTGGTGCGCGTCAGCGACAACGGCCGCGGCCTGCGGCCCGGCTACAAGGATGGACGCGGATTGACCGGCATGCGCGAACGAATCCTCGCGCTGGGTGGTTCGCTCAACGTCAGATCCGGCGATGATGGTGTGACCGTCGAGGCGCTCGTTCCGAAAGCCGCACAACCCTAGGCAGAGCCGGCGGGAACGGCGCTCGGGAAGTATTCCCGAGTCTTTCGGGAACATTGACGGTAGCGTGGTCCGTCATTCGCTTCCTAGTATCGCAATACCAACTGGTGGGGATCAACAAGACCAGTCGGTGATGGGTGGGTCAGATGGGCGGCGTGCGAATTGCGGTGGTCGCATCCATTGCGGCGACAAGTGTGCTGGCTGGCAGAGACGTCGCCTTCGCTCAAAGCTCGTCCGGGCAAGTCCAGGCGCTGCCGCCGGTCGAGGTGACATCGCCGGGTGGCGAAGGCCAGAAGCGCGGTCGTTCACGCGAGGCGGCGCGCGTTGCGCGTCCCCGGCCAAGGGTCGTGATACCGACCTCGCCATCCGCCTCTCCCTCGTCGGCCTCCGAAATCGATGCCGACAAGGTTCCGGCCAGCGTCAACGTTGTCGACAGCCGGCAGATCGAACGGACCGGATCGCCCAATATCACCGACGCGCTGATGCAGAGCGTGCCCTCCGTCAACATTTCCGAGGTCACCGGCAATCCGTTCCAGCCCAACCTGGAATTCCGCGGCTTCGTTGCGTCCCCGGTGTCGGGCACTCCGCAGGGGCTTGCGGTCTATCAGAACGGCGTCCGCATCAACGAAGCCTTCGGCGACACCGTCAATTGGGACCTGATCCCCACCTTGGCGATCAAGTCGGTCACCGTGGTGACCAACAATCCTGCCTTCGGTCTCAATGCGCTCGGTGGCGCGGTCGATCTTCGGATGAAGGACGGCTTCAGCTATCAAGGCACCGAGCTCAGCGTGATGGGCGGGTCGTTCGGCCGTATCCAGGGCTCGGGCCAGTGGGGCAAGACGATCGACACCAACTATGCCGTCTACGGCGCGCTCGAAGGTGTGCACGACGACGGCTTCCGCAACTTCTCGCAGGCCGACATCAGGCGCTTCTATGGCGACATCGCCTACAAGAACGACGCCAGCGAATTCCACCTCAATATGGGCGTCGCCGACAACAAGTTCGGCGCCTCGGCCACTGTGCCGGCGGAACTGTTGCAGCAATATTGGGGCGCGACCTACACTACGCCGCAGACGTCGCACAACCAGGTCGGCTATTTCAACCTGACCGGCAAGGTCGAGGCGACGCCAACCTGGACCATCGAAGGCGCCGCCCATCTGCGCTTCTTCAAGCAGAGCACCCAGGACGGCAATCCGACCGGAACGCAGCCCTGCGACGACCCGACGCTGCTCTGCTTCGGCGATACTTCGACGCCGGCTGTCGGCCTGAACGGCGTGCAGCTCAGCAATCCGTTCCCTGACGGTTCATTCCTGGGCGAAAACGACCGGACCTCGACGCGCTCGACGACGGCCGGGCTCTCGTTGCAGGCGACCAACGACGACAGACTGTTCGGCCACGGCAATCACTTCACAATCGGAACCAGCATCGACACCAGCGTCACCTGGTTCAATGCCAGCGCCGAGCTCGGCACCTTCGGTCCGGATTACGTCCTCAACGGCAGCGGTATCTTCCTCGGACCGTCCGGCTCGCCGGTGACGGATGGACCGGTCTCGCTGCGCGCCACCAACCAGTATATCGGCGTCTTTGCGCTCGACACGTTCGACGTCACCGACCGTTTCTCGATCACGGGAGGCGGTCGGTTCAACACCGCCAATATCAACCTGCAAGACCAGCTTGGCACCGCGCTCAACGGCAACCACAACTACGACCGGTTCAATCCGGTGATCGGCGGCACCTACAAGATCACGCCGGAACTGACCTTCTACGCCGGCTATTCGGAGGCGAACCGCGCGCCGACGCCGCTGGAACTGGGGTGCGCCGATCCGGCCAATCCCTGCACCATCGCGAGCTTCCTGGTCTCCGATCCCGACCTCAAGCAGGTGGTATCGCACACCGTCGAAGCCGGGTTGCGCGGGACCAAGGAGCTCAATATCGGAACCCTGAGCTGGAAGCTCGGCGGATTCCGCGCCAAGAACACCGACGACATCCTGGATATTCCGAGCCCGGTGCTGCAAGGGTTCGGCTATTTCCAGAATGTCGGCGATACGCGGCGGCAAGGCATCGAGGCCGAGATCAACCTGAAATCGTCGACGATGCAGGTCTATGCCAGCTATTCCTTCATCGACGCGCGCTTCCTGGATTCCTTGGCGCTCGGTTCCAACAGCCCGTTCGCAGACGCCAACGGCAACATCCAGGTCTTGCCCGGCAACGTGATCCCGGCGATTCCACGCCACCGCGTCAAGGCGGGCATCGACTATGCCGTGACGGATCAGCTCAAGGTCGGTGGCGATGCGATCTGGGTCAGCAGCCAGTATCTCGTCGGTGACGAATCCAATCAGGCTCCGCAGCTGCCGTCCTATGCGGTGTTCAACGCCCACGCCTCGTATCAGATCAACAAGACCTTCCAGATATTTGGCCGCATCGATAATATCTTCGATAACCGCTATTCGACCTACGGCACCTTCTTCGACACGGGTCAGTTGCCGAACTTTGCCAATGGTGGCGCGCCCTTCACCGATCCTCGTTCGCTCAGTCCGGCGCGGCCGCGTGCGATCTATGCCGGCTTGAAGGCGACATTCTGAGTGCCTGCGGCCAAGCCGGCGTGACGCGACGTCAAGACCCTCTACGCAATCGCCCAGCGGCGGAGTACGGCCCATGCCAGCACAGCCGCGCCTGCGATCCACAGCAGCATGATCGCAATCAATCCTGCCCGGCTTGCCGGGCGCTGCAAAGCCGCATCGGCCTGTGCGCGACACTCGGTCATCACCTCGTCGGGGATCAGCGCAATCGCAAGCCAGAGCCCGGCGGGCACCAGGATCAGATCATCGAGATAGCCGAGAACGGGAATGAAATCCGGGATCAGGTCGATCGGCGAGAGCGCGTAGGCGGCCACGGCGACGGCAACGGCCTTCGCGTACCAGGGCACCCGCGGATCGCGGGACGCCAGGTAAACCGCATAGCCGTCGCGTTTCAGGCGACCGGCCCAGGCCCGGATGCGGGAAAGCGTCACTGGCGATGCCGGCAACGATGATTGGAGGTGCTATTCGAGCACCACGTCCACCGGCACGCCGCCGTGCAGGCCCTTGTGGACCGACGAGGGCGCGATGCCAAAATACTTCCGGAACACGCGGCTGAAATGCGACGAGCTCGAAAAACCCCAGGAAAACGCGACATCGGTGATGGTCTTGCCGTTCTGCGTCTCCAGCTCCTGCCGGCAGTTCTGTAGCCGGGCCTTCCAGATGTAGTCGCTGACCGTCATGCCGCGATCGCTGAACAGCATGTGCAGGTAGCGCTTCGAGCAGCCGAGCGCGGCGGAGATGCGGTCGATGCAGAGGTCGGGATCGCGCAGATGTTCACGGATGAAGCCCTGGGCCCGCACGTAGGTTGCCTCGGCGCTGCCGCGATCGAACATCGCGCCGGTCTCGCGCAGCGGCAGCAGCAGCAGGTCGATCAGCGCATCGGCGACGCCGACCGCGTTGACCGGGGTCAGCGTTGGCGCCTCGCCAAAGGCAGCGTGGACGAAATCATAGGCGATACGCCCGGTGCCGTTGCGCGCCGACAGCTTGCACGGTGCCATCTTGGAGAGCTGGAAGCCGCGCTCCTTGAGCAGGTCCTTCGGCACGATGACAACTTCGTGGCGGGTCAGGGACGGGCTGATGATCGTATGTGGACACGACACGTCGTAGGCGAAGCAGTCGCCGGGCACGATGTCGAAGTGGAGCCCGTCCTGCTCGAAATGCGAGACGCCGTGGGTCTGGAAAACGATCTTGATATAGGGGTGCTCGCTCAGCCGGATGCGCGAGATGGTGTGTGCGATCCGGTGCTGACTTGCCTCGATCTGGCACAGCTTCAACCGCGAGACGGTGGTGAAATTGATCCGGCCCTCGAGCGAAGATCCCTCGAGCGCATCGACGTCGAACTGACCACACAGGTCAGTGAGCGCATCCGACCAGCGCTGGATCTGCCGCTTGGGCGTCAATCCGTTCGTGCTGAGTGAATGGACTGTATCGGTCATCTTTCCAGCCACCGATTCGATCCCCAACGTGACTGCTCACCGAGCTCAATCTGGCCTGGGATGATGCGCCTTCTCCCTGATTCTGAACGGCTTAGGGAGCCGGCGGGATTTCTTCCCGGTTAAAGTCGGGTGATCCTCCGACTTAGTTTTGGGCACGTCAAGCGCAACCTTAGCACGCGTCAAATCCGGCATTCGCATCGCGCCAACCTGCGATTGATGCCCTGCAACATGCGGCAACCATTACCACCGATCGGGGCGTGGCTCGCAAAAATCTGATGCAGCTTCGCTTTCGAGCAAATGGCTCTTCCCTTTTGGGCAAGTCAGCAGGGGCCGATCGGATTACGAGTCGGGAACCAAAATCGAAGAAGTGGGGCCGTTTCGGCGGAAACCCTTGAGCTCTTGAACCTGGGAGGAATCCACGATGCGCAAGTTGCTTTACGCGACCGGTGTTGGGGCAATGGCGGTGTTGGCCGTCGGAGCCGCCAGTGCCAATGACGAACTCCACAAGATGGCGCAGAACCCGAAAGATTGGGTGATGCCGACTGGAGACTACGCCAATCAGCGCTATTCGAAGTTGAATCAGATCAACGCCTCGAACGTCGGAAAGTTGCAGGTCGCCTGGACGTTTTCGACCGGCGTGCTGCGCGGCCATGAAGGCGGCCCGCTGATCATCGGCAATATGATGTACGTCCACACGCCGTTCCCGAACAAGGTCTATGCTATTGACCTTTCCAAGGACAATCAGATCGTCTGGAAGTACGAGCCGAAGCAGGATCCGAACGTCATTCCGGTGATGTGCTGCGACACCGTCAACCGCGGCGTCGCCTACGGTGACGGCAAGATCATCCTGCATCAGGCCGACACCACGTTGGTTGCGCTCGATGCGAAGACCGGCAAGGTGGAGTGGAGCGTGAAGAACGGTGATCCTGCCAAGGGAGCCACCGGCACATCGGCGCCGATGGTGATCAAGGACAAGGTCCTGGTCGGAATCTCCGGTGGTGAGTTCGGCGTCCAGGCCCACATGACGGCCTACGACCTCAAGACCGGCAAGCTGGTCTGGCGTGGCTTCTCGGAAGGTCCGGATGACCAGATCCTGGTCGACGACAAGACCACCGAGCTCGGCAAGCCGATTGGCAAGGACTCGAGCCTGAAGACCTGGCAAGGCGATCAGTGGAAGATCGGCGGCGGCGCGACCTGGGGCTGGATCTCCTATGATCCGGAACTCAATCTGGTCTACTACGGATCGGGCAACCCCTCGACCTGGAATCCGAAGCAGCGCCCCGGCGACAACAAATGGTCGATGACGATCTGGGCGCGTAACCCGGACACCGGCGTCGCCAAGTGGGTCTACCAGATGACGCCCCATGACGAATGGGACTATGACGGCGTCAACGAGATGATCCTCTCGGATCAGTCGATCGACGGCAAGCCGCGCAAGCTGCTCACCCACTTCGATCGCAACGGCCTCGGCTATACGCTCGATCGCGCCACCGGCGAACTGCTGGTCGCCCAGAAGTACGATCCGAAGGTGAACTGGACCTCCGGCGTCGACATGGACAAGAACTCGCCGACCTATGGTCGTCCGAAGGTCCTCGATGCCGCGTCGACCGACAAGGCCGGCGAGGACCACAACGTCAAGGGCATCTGCCCGGCAGCGCTCGGTTCGAAGGACGAGCAGCCGGCAGCCTACTCGCCTGAGACGCAACTGTTCTACGTGCCGACCAACCACGTCTGCATGGACTACGAGCCGTTCAAGGTGAGCTACACCGCAGGTCAGCCCTATGTCGGCGCGACGCTGTCGATGTATCCGCCTCCCGGCGAGACCAACATGGGCAACTTCATCGCCTGGGACGCGTCCAAGGGCAAGATCGTCTGGTCGAACAAGGAGCAGTTCTCGGTCTGGTCGGGTGCGCTCGCGACCGCCGGCGGCGTGGTGTTCTACGGCACGTTGGAAGGCTATCTGAAGGCTGTCGACGCCAAGACGGGCAAGGAGCTCTACAAGTTCAAGACCCCGTCCGGCATCATCGGCAACGTCACCACCTATGAACATGGCGGCAAGCAGTACATCGCCGTGCTGTCGGGTGTGGGCGGTTGGGCAGGCATCGGCCTCGCGGCCGGCCTGACTGACCCGACGGCTGGCCTCGGTGCAGTCGGTGGCTATGCCGCGCTGAGCAACTACACCGCGCTCGGTGGAACGCTCACCGTGTTCTCGCTGCCGCAGTGAGCTGACCTCACCTCGTTCCGGCGCATGGAGCGATCTCCATGCGCCGGTCCGTCTTCAATCCGCATGCGAGGACAGGCTTTGCGTAAGATCTGGTTTGTGACTGCCGCGATCTTTGTCGTGGCAATGGGAGGGGTTGCCTCCGCCGAAGCTCCGGGCGACCCGACCGCGGTCAAGTCCGAGGACGGCAAATATCTCGATAAGGACGGCAACCCGACCTACAAGGTTGCACCCGATGGGACCGTGGATTGGTACACCTACTCCGGTTACCGCCGCTACCATTCGGAATGCCATGTTTGCCACGGACCCGATGGCATGGGCTCGACCTACGCGCCGGCGCTGAAGGATTCGCTGAAGAGCATGAACTACGCCGACTTCCTCGGCGTGGTCGCGAGCGGACGCAAGAACGTCTCTACGTCGCAGGAAAACGTCATGCCGGCGTTCGGCGATAACCCGAATGTTGCCTGCTACATGGACGACATCTATGTGTATCTGCGCGCTCGTTCCACCGATGCGGTTGGGCGCGTACGGCCGGCCAAGCACGAGGACAAGTCGGATGCCTACGCAAAGGCAGAAGACGCCTGCATGGGCAACAAGAAGTGAGCGGTCCGGCGCGAATGGCAACCTGTGAAGGATTTTGGAGACCAAGATGAAGACCCGCGCCGCAGTCGCATTCGAAGCAAAGAAGCCGCTTGAGATCGTCGAGCTCGATCTGGAAGGCCCGAAGGCCGGCGAAGTGCTGGTCGAGATCAAGGCGACCGGCATCTGCCACACCGACGCCTACACGCTCGACGGCTTCGACAGCGAAGGCATCTTCCCCTCGATCCTCGGGCACGAAGGCGCCGGGATCGTTCGCGAGGTCGGTGCCGGCGTGACGTCGGTGAAGCCGGGCGATCACGTGATCCCGCTCTACACGCCGGAATGCCGCCAGTGCAAAAGCTGCCTGAGCCAGAAGACCAATCTGTGCACCGCGATCCGCGCCACCCAGGGCAAGGGCGTGATGCCGGACGGCACCTCGCGCTTCAGCTACAAGGGCAAGACCGTSTWCCACTAYATGGGCTGCTCGACCTTCTCGAACTTCACCGTGCTGCCKGAGATCGCRGTGGCGAARATYCGYGAGGACGCGCCGTTCGACAAGAGCTGCTACATCGGCTGCGGCGTTACCACTGGCGTCGGCGCGGTCGTCAACACCGCCAAGGTGACGCCGGGCTCCAACGTCGTCGTATTCGGTCTCGGCGGCATCGGGCTGAACGTGATCCAGGGCGCCAAGATGGTCGGCGCCGACAAGATCATCGGCGTCGACATCAAYGACTCCAAGGAGGCGTGGGGCAAGCAGTTCGGCATGACGCATTTCGTCAATCCGACCAAGGTTGGCGGCGACATCGTGCAGCACCTGGTCGGGCTSACCGAYGGCGGTGCCGATTACACGTTCGACTGCACCGGCAACACCAATGTGATGCGGCAGGCACTGGAAGCCTGCCATCGCGGCTGGGGCGTCTCGGTCGTGATCGGCGTTGCGGAATCCGGCAAGGAGATCGCGACCCGTCCGTTCCAACTGGTCACCGGCCGGGTCTGGAAGGGCACCGCGTTCGGCGGCGCGCGCGGCCGCACCGACGTGCCGAAGATCGTCGACTGGTACATGGGCGGAAAGATCCAGATCGATCCGATGATCACCCACGTGCTGAARCTCGACGAGATCAACAAGGGCTTCGACCTGATGCACGAGGGCAAGTCGATCCGCTCCGTCGTCGTATTCTGAGATCAAAACACCAAGCACTAGGAGGATAGACCAATGACTGTTCATATCCACCCATCAGTCGACAACGGCGTCAAGCACGGCTCCGGCCACTTTGCCGGCGGCACGCTGGTCTGCAAATGCGCGGACAAGCAGGTCAAGGTTGGGATCAAGGGCGACGTCGCCCATAATCACGCCTGCGGCTGCACCAAGTGCTGGAAGCCGTCGGGTGCGACCTTCTCGGTGGTCGCGGTGGTGCCGCGCGAGAACGTCACCGTGCTCGAGAACGGTGACAAGCTGAAGATCGTCGACGCCGCAGCGGTGATCCAGCGCCATGCCTGCACGGGATGCGGGACGCACATGTACGGCCGGATCGAGAACAAGGGCCATCCGTTCTATGGTCTCGACTTCATCCATCCCGAGCTGTTCCAGGAATCCGGCTCGGCCGCGCCGGGCTTTGCCGCCTTCGTGTCATCGGTGATCGAATCCGGCGTCAAGCCGGCCGACATGGCCGGAATCCGGTCGCGGCTGAAGGAGCTTGGGCTCGAGCCCTATGACTGCCTGTCGCCGCCACTGATGGATGCGATCGCCACCCACGTGGCGAACGCCAAGGCGGCCTGAGCGCTCGACCTGACGAGATCCTGCGCCGGCAGAGGGCTGCCGGCGAAGGATATGCTGATCTTACCCGTGACCTTGAACCTTGCATGCCCTGCGGGCGACCACAGGGCATGCATTTTATTTTTCGCCTTGCCGTCGTCGTTTGCCCGATCCTGATCCTTTCGCCGGCCCGCGCCGCGTCGCCGGAGGAGCGCTACATCGCCGCGCGTGATGCCGCGATCGCCAAATTCGCCAGACTGTCGAACGACAACAAGATCAACGAGGCGGTCGACAAGGCGGAGGCGTCGGCGCGCGACGACCTCAAGGGGCAGCTGGCCGCGATCCTGTCCGAGCCTGCCCGGCCGGGCTTTGCAGCCGCCCAGCTTAACCTCGACACACTCTATAAGGGTGACATGGGGTTCGGCATGCTGGACGGCCTGCGCTTCGACGCCGACACCGGCAGGGACGGCGGCAAGATCGGCGAGAAACGCCCCGACGGGAGCTTCGTCGAGCCGAAGGCCCATATCGTCGTCACAACCGAGACGCTGTTCACCCGCTGGCTGCACGCGCACAAGACCTGGTGGGATAAGGGCAGCAAGAACGTGCCGCAGCAGATCGAACCGGCGTTGAAGTTCGAGGGCCTCTACACCCAGGCGATTTCGACCGATGCGGCCGTGATCAATTTCAACGAGTTGCCGATCGCCAAGCCTGCGTCGGCGACGCTGACTTACGGTTTCCTGGCCGGCCGTACCCAGGATACGACCCCCGAGGCCGCCGACGAGGTGTTTGTCGCTGTTCTTGCCAACGGCAAGTTCTATATCGCCTATGGCGAGACCGAACCGGCCGTGCAGGTGCCGGCCTGCGCCACGATCCGTGCCGACTACAACAAGAAGGCCGACGCCGCGGCCGAGAAGCTCGAGCGCAAGCAGATCAGCAAGGCGGCCTATGACAAATTGGGCGACCTGCGCCAGCAAGGCGACGACGCCTTCAAGCGCTGCTTCGTGCAGCAGGCGCCACAGCAGCCGGCCTTCGCCGCGGCCACCAAACAGGCCCAGGCACTGCTGGAGAGGGCGATCGGCAGGTAGTTGAGCGCAGTGCGGCGAACTTGCGTTGTTCGCTTGCTGAGTCAGGTCATGTTCAATCGGCGTACTCGAACACGAACCGAAGCCATCCGACCTGCAAGATCGACCAGGCCGCAAATGCAGCAGGAATCAACCAGTTGTGGAGCGGCCTCTGCCGCCGACGGGCCCTGATAAGAGAAATGATGCCAACCGGAACGAGCAGAAGGGTCGGGGCCAAGAGTACCGCAAAAAGTATGGCAAGGCCGACCCGGTCGGCGAAGCTATCCTGCATGATGGCTTGCAGGGCGAAAAAGTAGGTCGCGAGGAATACAGGGGCAAACAGGGCGGCGGGAGCGGCCGGTGAGAACCCGGTCGAATCGATGCCCGATCTGCTTACCCATATCCTGATGACGATCCATCCTGAGAAGAATGCGACGATCAGCGGTAATCCCAATTTCAACAGCACATCCTGAGCGTCCTGGATGCTCGTCAGAGAGAATGCCATAACAGCTCCATCGCTCGGACATGGGTGCTTCGATCGCCCGCGATATTGATGTCGATCGATCGTCGCCTCTGCCTTAGCAATGTGACGGTGCCAACGGTCGATTTTGTCGTGCAGAATTCGCGGTTTGTCGTGCAGGGTTCGTGCAGGCGGCGGGCACGGTAGTCCGGACACCGCCAGAGTAGCTCGCTCGTGAATGCTCTGGTGCGGGTTTGATTGGCGACCCGTGCGACCTTATCTTTCCGCGAAAGTCCTTTGCCCCCGGGAGACGCCATGAATACCGCCATCAGTCCGTTCCGCATCGCCGTCAGCGACGATGTCCTCGAGGATCTGCGCACCCGGCTGCGCCGGACCCGCTGGCCGGAGGCTGAACTGGTCGACGACTGGAGCCAGGGTGCGCCGCTGCAGTGGATCAAGGATGTCTGCCAGTATTGGGCCGAGAGCTACGATTGGCGCCAGCGTGAGGCGCGGCTCAACCGCTTCAGCCAGTTCACCACCGAGATCGACGGGCTCGACATCCACTTCATCGATGTCCGCTCGAAACATCCAGAGGCGCGGCCCCTGATCATCACCCATGGCTGGCCGGGCTCAGTGGTCGAATTCCACAAAGTGATCGAGCCGCTGACCGATCCGACCGCGCATGGCGGCAGCGCGGCGGATGCCTTTCACGTGGTGTGCCCGTCGCTGCCGGGCTTCGGCTTCTCGGCCAAGCCGGCCGCGACCGGCTGGGGCGTCGATCGCATCGCCAAGGCATGGGCCGTCCTGATGGAGCGGCTCGGCTACACCAGCTATTTCGCGCAAGGCGGCGACTGGGGGTCCGCGGTCACGACGGCGATCGGCGGGCAGGATGCGGCACATTGTGCCGGTATCCACATCACGCTTGCGATGTCGACCCGGCCCAATGTCGAGGGCCAGCCGACGCCGGAAGAGGCCCGCGCACTCAACGGGATCAAGTATTACGCCGATTGGGACTCCGGCTATTCCAAGCAGCAGTCGACCCGGCCACAGACGCTGGGTTATGGCCTGACCGATTCACCGAGCGGGCAGGCGGCCTGGATCCTGGAAAAGTTCTGGGCCTGGACCGACTGCGACGGGCACCCTGAAAATATCCTCAATCGGGACGAGTTGCTCGACAACGTCATGCTGTACTGGGTCACCGCGACAGCCGCATCGTCAGCGCGGCTCTACTGGGAGAGCTTTGGGCCGGGCAGGCGAACCCCGCACAAGGTGAATGTGCCGACCGGTGTCGCCGTGTTCCCGAAGGAAATCGTCACGCCAGTCCGCAAATGGATGGAGACGAACTTCACCAATATCCAGCACTGGCGCGAGATGCCGAAGGGCGGGCATTTCTCGGCGTTCGAACAGCCCGAGCTGTTCGTTCGCGAGGTGCGGGAGTTTTTCGGAACGCTGCGCTAAAGCGTATTCCAGCGAAATGGATACCAGTTCACGCAAGAAAACGCGTCGGAGTTAGAATCTGGAGCTCCGTTCCGACACGATCGGAACGGAGAAAGTTCCCGCGAGGCATCGCACGGTCGGTTGGGCGCGCCAGCGCTTCGCACCGAGTGGGGGGTAGCGTTCACTTGCTCCCTCCCATTGGCCGACGGGTCGACTATTTGACTGCGCAGAACTCGCTTCACCCCGTTGCGGGAATGAATCCGGGCACGCCGGTCTGCACCACCGAATTGAAACGGATATTTGTGGTGATGCGGTCGCGCATCTCCTGCATCGCATCCTCGGGCAGCGCTGTGATATCGATATTCGCCTGGATGCGCTGCTGATTGGTCGAGGTGGTGAGGAAAGCGGTGCCGCGCTGTACCGCCCAGGCCAGTGCAACCTGGGCCGGCGTCTTGCGGACGCGACGTGCGATGTCCGCAATGACCGGGTCCTCCAGCAGGTTGGGTTTCATGGCGTGTCCCAACGCGGCAAACGCCAGCAGCACGATGCCATTCTGCCGGCAGTATTCGAGCAGCTCCCATTCCGGCAAATAAGGATGCGACTCGACCTGCACCACGGCGGGCTTGATCCGCGCCACCGCAACGATCTCGCGCAGCGTCTCCAGCGTAATGTCCGACAGGCCGATCGCCTTGCAGTGGCCGTCGTCGACCAGGCGTTCCATCGCCTGCCACGTCTCCGCTAGCGTCACGCCGCGATCGTAGATCACCTGACCGCGTTCGTCCCTCGGGTCCTGCTCGTCGCCGGGCTGGAAGGCAAACGGCGTGTGGATCAGATAGCAATCGATATCGTCGAGTTGCAATCGCCGCCGGCTGGCATCGAACGCAGGCCTGACGCGCTCCGGGCGATGATTGGTGTTCCACAGCTTCGTCGTGACGAAGAGCTCCTCGCGCCGAACCGTTCCTGCCTTGAAAGCGTCCTGGATCGCGTCGCCAACCGCTGCTTCATTGCGATAGCGCTCCGCCGCGTCGAGATGTCGGAACCCGGCCTCCAATGCGGCCCTGGTCGCTTGTCTGGTTGCGAGAGGATCCGGAATGAGGGTGCCAAATCCAACGGCCGGGATTGCACCGCTGCCGTGATTGAGAGCAATCCGTGTATCGCGAAGCTTATTGGGCGTTGTCATGCTCGGACTCCTTGTTCAGAGGGGTGATGGGAATTAGCTGGCGGGCCGTGGCTTCCGGAGAAAAAGCACCAGCGGGCTGGCGACCAGCATGGCAAACATCAGGATCTCGAACTGGCCGATCACCGCAACCACGGCAGCCTGCTGGGTCACCAATCCGTTGAGCGCGGCAAGGCCTGGCGCCGTGATCGAACCTGCAAGGTGCGCGGCAGCCCGGTATGGCGTGAGATCCCGGGCGAGGGCTGCGTGCATGGCCTGGGTGTTGTTGTAGAAGAATATCTGCACCACGGCGATGCCGATCGTGCTGCCGTAAAGCCGTGACAGGTTGAGCAGGGCGCTGCCTTCGGGGCGCAGCTTCGGATCGAGCGTACCGAACGCCGCCTTGCCGAGCGCTGGAATCAGCATGCCGAGACCGACACCTTGGAGAACACCGGTCCGGACCACCGCCTGCCAGTCCATCGCGGGCGAATAGCCGAGCATCATCCAGTTGGCGTAGACGACGAGCGCCATTCCACCGAGCATGAAGGGCCGGTAGTCGATCTGGGCCGGAACCAGGCTCGTCATCACGACCGTTCCCACCAGCGTCACACCGCGCGGTATGGTCATGAAGCCGGTGGTATCGACCGGATAGTTGAGCAGTTCCTCCAGCATCGGCGAGGTCAAGGCCAAGGTCGGCAGCAGCACGAAACCGAGCGCGAAGGAGATCATCGTCGAGAGCACGAGGTTACGGTCCTTGAACAGCGCGGTGCGGAGAAAATGCGCCTTCGTGGTCAGGACGTGCACGATAAAGAGATAGAAGCCGAGCACCGAGGCGCCGGCCTCGATCCAGATCTCGGTCGAGGCGAACCATTCCAGCCGCTCACTGCGGTCGAGCAGCATTTGCAGGCCAATCATGCCGAGCGAGAAGGTCGCGAGGCCGAAGAAGTCAAACGGCTTTGAACGCTCTGCCCGCCTCTCGCGCAACAACAGCGCCACCGCCAGGAAGATGAAGACTGTCACGGGCAGGCTGACATCGAAGATCGAGCGCCAGCCGTAATATTCACTGAGCCAGCCGCCGATGCCCGGTCCGCTGCTGATCCCGACCAGGAAGCACAACGACCACATCAGGTTGATCCGCGCGTGCCGTGCCGGCGGCTGTGTCTCGAGCAGGATGGCCAGCGACAGCGGGGCGAGCGGCCCGCTCGCCGCGCCCTGGAGGATCCGCGCGAGCGCGAACTGCACGGAACTCGTCGCCAGCGTATCGAGCACAAGGGCGAACGCGAAGACGGCGAGCGAAACCAGATAGACGGTCTTGCGGCCATATCGTCCGGCAAGCCAGTTTGCCACCGACATGACCACGGCGCTCGCGGCGATGTAGGCGGAGAACACCCAACCCACCTCGTCGGTCGCCATCGACAGCGCGCCCTGGATATGGGGCAGGGCAGCGTTCGGCAGTGAGATATTGACGGCCTGCATATAGGTCGCCATGAAGGCCGCCAGCGAGAGCGTGCGGTGGCTGTCGTCCTTGACGGCCGATGGGAAGGCGGTACTCATTTTGTCTCTCCAGCGCTGGCCAGTTGCAGCGCGTGATGCCAGGCGCGGCGATAGCCGGTGTCGACCTTTGCCGTCACGCTGATGCCCGAATATAGCGGCCGGTTCGGGTCGATCTCGTCGAGTTCGAGGCGCACCGGTAGGCGCTGCACCACCTTGACCCAATTGCCCGTTGCGTTTTCGGGCGGCAGCACCGAGAAGTCCGAACCGGTGCCTGGGCTCATGCTGACGATGTGGGCCTTGAAGGTGCGATCCGGATAGGCGTCGACGTCGATCGTCGCTCGCTGGCCCGGACGCATGTGGGTCAAGCTGGTTTCGCGAAAGTTCGCTTCGATCCAGAGGTGCCGGCTCGAGAGCAGCGAGAACACCGGTGCGCCGGAATTGACGAAGCCGCCGATCTGAAGGTCGTCGACCCTGGTCACGATGCCGTCGTCGGGCGCCGTCACCGTTGCATAGGAGAGATCGAGCTTCGCGCGGTCGAGCTGGGCCTTGGCGGCGCGAACCGTCGGATGGCGATCGATCGCGATGTCGGCATCGCCGTCCAACGCAGCCACCGTGTTGGCGATCTGCTGCTGGATCGATGCGACGCGCTGACGGGCAACCTTGAGATCGGTCTCCGCACGTTCGTAGACCGCGCGGGGCGTGAAATCGGAACTGACCAGCGCTTTCTTGCGGTCGTATTCGCGCTCGTCAAAGGCCGCCGTGTCGCGGGCCGACTGCAATTCGGCCTGTTGCTGGCGGTAGGTCGCCTTTAACGCGTCGATCTGGAGGCGTGCGCCGCCGAGCCGCGCCTCCGCCTCGTCGACTGCGATTTGATAAGGCTCCGGATCGATCCGGAACAGCACTTGGCCCTGACGGACGCGCTCATTGTCGTGGACGTCGATTTCGACGGCCTGGCCCGAGACGCGAGCATTGACAGTGATCTTCGCGGCGCGAACGAACGCGTTGTCCGTGGAGACGTAGGACTCCTCGGCGAGGTACGCGGTGGCGCCGAATGCGGCCGCAATCACCGGCACCGCAAGCATCAGCGGCCGCCGCAGCCGTTCCCTGAAGCGCCAGCTGGGCGTCACGGTCGCGCGGTCGAAAGCCGGGCGCTCGACCTCGCCATCGAACCGCGTCCCAGCTGCTGTTGTCGCGACGGAGACAAGTTGCATCGCCGCCGCGTTTGGGCGGAGCGCCTTGTGTTCACCTAACCATCTGGAAAACCGTGAAAAATCGAAGCGCATCGTGGAGCCCTTCCTTCGGCTAATTTTGTAACGATTCATACAAAATAAAACAAGCGAGCTCTGCGATCAAGCTGGCTGGCTGTTGATTTTTGTAACGATGTATACAAATATGGGTGATGCACGCGGCAACCAGGGTGTTTGCGCTATGGCAGGAAAAGACGGCAATCCAGGTCCGGCCCGCCGAGGGCGGCCGAAGGCCTATGACGCACAGGCGGCACTGAAGCAGGCGACCGAAACGTTCTGGAGGTCCGGTTACTCCGGCACCTCGCTGGACAGCATCGCTGCCGCGACCGGCATGAATCCGCCGAGTCTGTACGCCGCCTTCGGCAACAAGCATGCGCTCTATCTCGAAGCGCTGGACCGCTATTGGGAGATCAGCCTGGCCGCGACGCGCGAAGCGCTGGGGGAGGACCGTCCGCTGGCCGAAGCGCTGATGCTGGCCTACGATGCCGCGCTGTCGATCTATTTTTCCGGCAGAGGCAGCGCACGGGGATGTTTTGTGCTCGGTACTGCCGTCGTTGAATCGGTTGAAGATGCCGCGATCCGGAGCAATGTTGCGCGGGGCCTCCATGCGATCGACGCCGACTTCGAGGCACGTTTCCAGACCGCGCGCGAGCGGGGCGAACTCGAGCCCGACGCCGATCCCGCAGCGCTGGCGATCCTCGCGTCTGCGACCATGCACAGCATTGCCATTCGCGCCCGTGCCGGCGCCCGCCGCGCCGAACTGCGCGAGGTTGCGCGGAAGGCGGTGGGCGTGATCTGCGGATGCCCGGTCGAGGTGAGCTGAACGGGGACGCGGGCGTCCGTGCTGTTACCGGATGGCTCCGCTGCGAACCGGTGCGCGATGAAGTCAGCGCGCCCGACCGGCGATCTCGTCGGCACGCCAGCACCGGACCGCGTGGCCGTCCGGACGCGTTTCAAGCGACGGCCGGGGCTCGTGTTGACAGGCCGCTTCGGCATGGCGACAGCGCGGACTGAATGCGCATCCGTCCGGTGGATCGAGCGGATTGGGGAGCTCGCCCTTCGTGGTCGCGAGCGGCGCCCGGCGCAGCGGATCAGGGATCGCGGCGATCAGGGTTTGCGTATATGGATGCGCCGGTCGCTCGAAGATGTCGCGCCAGCCGCCGGTCTCCACGATGCGGCCGAGATACATCACCGCGACCCTGTCGCTCATATGTTCGACCACACCGAGGTCGTGGCTGATCATGATGTAGGAGAGGCCGAGGCTTTCCTTCAATTCCAGCAGCAGATTGATGATCTGGGCACGGATCGAGACGTCGAGCGCAGAGACCGGTTCGTCGCAGATGACGATCTTCGGATTGAGGATCAGCGCGCGGGCGATACCGATGCGCTGGCGCTGGCCGCCGGAAAATTCATGCGGGTAGCGGCCGGCCTGTTCCGGCCGCAGGCCAACCTGCCGGAGCATCTCGGCAACGCGTCCATCGACCTCGCTCTGTGCCGTCACGCCATGCAGGCGCAGCGGGTCCTCAAGCGTGCGGCGGACGGTCTGGCGTGGATTGAGCGAGGCGTAGGGATCCTGAAACACCATCTGGGCGATACGGGCCAATCGCTTTCGATCGATCGATCGCCGCTCCGTCACGATGTGGCCGTCCAGCACGATCCTGCCCCGCGTCGGTGCGAGGAGCCCAAGCAGCGAGAGGGCAACGGTCGACTTGCCGCAGCCGGATTCGCCGACCAGGCCGAGGCACTCACCGCGCTTCAGCTCGAGATCGATGCCGTCGACCGCGCGCAGCAGCCGCCGGCCGCCGCCGAGCAAGCCACCGCCGAGCGGGAAATGCACCGCGAGATCCTCCACGCTGAGGATGACGTCGTCGTTAGGCTTCACCGCGGGTTCAGGCATGATGGTGACACCTGACCAGTCCGCCTGCATCGAGCCACGTCGTCTCCGGCACGGTGGTCCGGCAGATCTCGGTCGCCTGGGCGCAACGCGGATTGAAGCGGCAGCCGGCCGGGAAATCCGCGATCGCCGGCACGACTCCAGCGATTTCCTTGAGCCGAGACCGGCCAAGCGCCGCGCGGCTTCCGAGCCGCGGCAGCGAATCGACCAGGCCCTGCGTGTAGGGATGCGCGCCGGCGCGGAAGATGTCATCGGAGCCGCGCTCCTCGACGATGCGACCGGCATACATCACGCCGACGCGACGGCAGACATTGGCGACACCTCGACGATGCGACCGGCATACATCACGCCGACGCGACGGCAGACATTGGCGACAAGCCCGAGATCGTGGCTGATGATCACCAATGTCAGCTGCCGGTCGCGATGCAGTTGCTGCAGCAGCGTGACGATCTCGCTCTGCACGGAAACGTCGAGCGCCGATGTCGGCTCGTCGGCGATCAGAAGATCCGGATCGCAGGCCAGTGCGATCGCGATCATCACACGCTGGCGCATGCCGCCGGAAAGCTGGTGCGGGTAATCCTTCACCCGCCGCTCCGGCGCGGGGACGCGGACATTCGCCAGCGCTTCGACGGCGAGCTGGTTTGCCTCGCGCCAGCTCTTGCCCTTGTGCAGCACGAACATTTCCGCGATCTGTCGACCGACCGGCGAGACTGGATTGAGTGCCGTCATCGGTTCCTGGAAGATCATGGCGATGCGGTTGCCGCGCAGTGCGCGCTGTTCGGCGCCCGGCAGCCGCTGGATCTCGCGGCCGTCGAAGCGGATGACGCCGGCGGCGATCGAGAGCGGCCGACGCAGCAGGCCGATAACGGCGAGCGCTGTGATGCTCTTGCCGCAGCCGGACTCGCCGACCAGTCCGAATGTCTCGCCGCGATCGATACGGAATGAAACGCCCTCGACCGCCGCGACTTGCCTGGCGCCGCCATCGAGATCGATGCGCAGCTCCTCGACTTCGATCAGCGGGGCGGTCGTCATGCGCGCCGGCTCCGCGATTGGGGATCGAGCACGTCACGCAAGCCGTCGCCGAGCAAATTGAGGCCGAGCACCGTCAGGAAGATCGCAAGGCCCGGAAATACCGACAGCCATGGCGCCGTGGTGATCTGGTCGCGGGCCTCCGACAGCATGCTGCCCCAGCTCGGATAGGGTGGACGGATGCCGAGGCCGAGGAACGAGAGCGAGGCTTCGGCCAGCACCGCGCCGCCCATGCCGAGCGTGCCGATGACGATGATGGGACCGATCATGTTCGGCAGCAGCTGCGTGATCATGATGCGCAGATCGCCATAGCCGAGCACCCTTGCTGCCTGCACATAGCCCTGGCTCTTGAGGGACAGCGTCGAGGCCCGTGCGATCCGGCAGGTGAAGGACCAGTTGGTCAGTCCGAGTGCGATCAGCAGGCTGGTCAGGCCAGGTCCGAGCACCGCCATGATGGCCAGTGCGAAGATCAGCGAGGGGATCGCGAGCATGACATTGGTCAGCCCGTTGACGAAATCGTCCCACCAGCCGCCCCAATAGCCGGCGGTCAAGCCCAGCGTCACGCCGATGACGCTGTTGACGAGCTGCGAGACGATGCCGACCGTCAGCGAGATACGCGCGCCGTGCACGACGCGGGAATAGATGTCGCGGCCCTGCGCATCGGTGCCGAACCACCACACCCAGCTCGGTGGCTCCTCCGCATTCATCAGGTTGGCGCCCATGACCGGATCGGTATGCGCCAGCCAAGGTGCGAACAGGCCGACGAAGATCGCCAGTGCGAACAGCAGCCCGCCGATGATCGCGCTGGTCCCAAGCTTCATCGCAGCCTTTCCGGGGCAGGCTGCACAGTCGATCGTGCAAGGGTGTGATGAGACCGGCTGCCGCTCATGCGTATCTGATCCTGGGATCGATCACGCCGTAGAGCAGGTCGACCAGCGTATTGACGGCAAGAAAGAACAGCACCACCACGAGAATGGTGCCCTGGACGGCGGGAATGTCGCGTTGCAGGACGCTGTCGACCAGGAGCGAGCCGATGCCCGGCCAGGAGAACAGTTTCTCGACAACGACCGCTTGCCCCATCACAACGCCGAATTGCAGGCCGATCGCCGTGAGAATGATGACGAGGGCATTGCGCATCACGTGCCAGGTCACGACCCGGGTCTCGCTCATGCCCTTCGAGCGCGCGGTGCGGACGAAATCCGCGGTCATGATCTCGAGCACCGCGGCCCGCGTCGTCCGCGCCAGCAGCGCCATCGGCGAGACGCCGAGCGTCACGGCGGGCAGCAGCAGATATTTGAGCCCGCCGTCGCCATAGCCGAAACTCGGCAGCCAGCCGAGCTTCAATGCGAACAGGTACATCAGCAGCAGCCCGAGCCAGAATTTGGCCATCGATAGGCCTGACACTGCCAGCACCATCGAGATGGTGTCGACCATGCTGCCTGGCCTCAGCGCCGCGACGAAGCCGAGCGGTACGCCGACCGCAACCGCAAATGCCAGCGCCGCAAAGATCAATTGCAGCGTCGGCCACATCCGTTTGGCGATCATCGTCGTGACCGGCTCGCGGGTTCGGAACGAGGTCCCAAAATCACCGGTCGTGAGCTTGGCGATATAGGCGCCGAACCGCACATGGATGGGATCGTCGAGGCCGAGCTGCTTCTTCATGCGCTCGACCACCTGCGGGTCGGTTGGGCCCCGGCCGTCGTCGCCCATGCTCGACGCGATGCTGCCGGGAACGACGCTGAACAGCACGAAGATCAGCAGCACGACGGCCAGCACGGTCGGAATGGTCTGCAAGACTCGACGGATCGCGAACGACAGCATGGGTCGCTTTCCTCACTGCCTCGATCGTTTGTTGCGATAGAGGAGCATGGCACTTGTCACTTCGCGGGCGAGGTCTCGTCGACCCAGAGGTCTTCGACGTTTTGATGGGTCAGTTCGGTCGCGTCCAGCTGAATTCCCTTGAGCCAGGGCTGCACCGCCATGACGGCCTTGTTGTAGTTGAAGAACCAGATCGGGGCTTCCTCGCGGAGCAGCGCATTGGCCTTTTGCAGCAGCTGGACGCGCTTTGCGGCATCGTCGGTCTGCCCGGCTTCATCGATCGCTTTGTCGAACTCGGCGTTCTTGAAGGTCGTATAATTGCAGGCCGATTGCGGCGTCGCCGAGTGGAAGCATTTCAGCGCGGCCTGCGGATCCGGACCGGTTGCCTGCGAATAGATGAAGGCCTGGAAGTCGCCCTTGCGAATGAGCTCCGTCAGCACCGCGGTCTCGACCTGCTTGACCTTCACCTTGATGCCCACCTTGTCGAGCATCGGGATCGCGGCCTCGACGATCGGCAGGCCCCAGCTCTCATTCTGGCTGGTGGTCCATTCGAATTCGAAGCCGGTGGGATAACCCGCGTCGGCGAGCAATTGCTTCGCCTTGGCGGGATCGTAGGGGTAGGGCTTCATCGTCTTGTCGTAGGCGGGCGAGGTCAAAGGCAGCCAGCTCGTGGCGCGATAGGCCTTGCCCTTGACGAGCTTGCTGATGATCAGATCGGCATCGATCGCGTAGTTGATGGCCTGCCGGACCCGCTTGTCGGCGAACGGCTTGAACGCCGGATTCATCCCCATGTAGCGCGTGAAGACCTCGGCGACCTCGACGATGGTGCCCTTGAGGTTGGGGTCGGCCTGATAGGCGACATACTGCGCTGGCCCCAGCACCGAAGTGTCGATCTCCTTGTTGCGGAAGGCGACGTCGCGTGCCGCGGCTTCGCCCATCAGCGAGATCACGAGCTTGTCGGCGTAGGGCTTGCCGGGCTTGTAGAACCGGTCCCAGCGTTCCAGCACGATGCGCGATCCCGGCACGTGCTCGACGAACTTGAACGGGCCAAGCCCGATCGGCTTCTGGAGGAAGCTTTCCTTGCCGCCCTCGTCGGCGGGATAGATCGAAGTCAGCGCGGTGAAGAAATAGAAGGCGGGATCGACCCGCTCGGTCAGCTTCATCTCGAGGGTGAAGTCGTCGATCTTCTTCAGGCCGGAAATTTCCTTGGCCTGGCCCTTCTCGACCTCGGCTGCGCCCTCGATGATGCGGACAAAGCGGGCGCCGGGATAGGCCTTGGTGCCGTCCATGATGCGATTGTAGGACCAGATGATGTCGTCCGCCGTCATCTTGCGGCCGTTGTGGAAGTAGGCGTCGTCGCGCAGCTTGAAGGTATGGACGAGACCCCCGCCCGAAACGACGACCTCCTTGGCAAGTTCCAGCACCGGCTTGCCCTCGGTCGAGTCCCAGATGTAAAGCGACCGGTGCAGGCCTTTGGCGTAGATTTCGTCCTGCGCACGCGGTGTCGTGTGGATGTCCATGCTGGTGAAACTGGAACCATAAGGCGCTGTCATGCGAATGGTCCCGCCCTTGCGCGGTGTCTGGGCCGCCGCCCCAGCGACGAGTGCGAGCCCCAGACCGGCCGCGATCGCAATCATCCTGAACATCATGTTTCCCCAACGATGCAGAAGCGTTCCGATCAGCGAGTTGATCATCGGCAGCATGCCAAGCGCAAGCTCCTGATGTCGCGTCGATGACCACCGGCACCAAATATTTGCGCGGTCGCGATGCGATGCGTGGGATCATGGAAGCGCAGCAGTCGGAGCGCATCGGGCTGGGGCGTGGACCGACGCGCAACTTTTACGTGTATGTAAACGGTTGTGATTGAACGGATTTTGGGCTCCGCCCTCAATTCGCGAAGCCGTGTCCATTTTGAGAGGGCCGACGCGGCGGGTGGGGCTAAACAAACCCACCATTCCCGCGAACTAGAGCAGTCCCCGATAAATTCCCGGCGCGGAGCCTTCGATGGCCACCGCGCCGACGGCTTTCGCATAGAAGTCTGCCGGCCCGACGCCGCCGATGATGGCGTAGCCGAAGCCCTGGTGCTTCATGTCCTCAAGACAGGCGAACAGCAGCGCCTTGCCGATCCCGTTCTGTTGCGACTTCGGCGCGACACCGGTTGGACCGAAGAAGTTGCGGCAGGCCGCGTCATGGCAGGCAAACCCCATGATCTTCTTGTGCTGGATCGCGATGAAGCAGGAGACCGGCTGGCGGCTGAATGCGACCTCGGTTTCGCTGGCCCATGCCTCGCTGAAGGTCTCCCGCACCCAGGCCGTGACCTTGTGCTTCTCGGGGGCGAGCGCACGGCGCATGACAATCCCGGCCTGCTGCAACCGATCGTAGGCGAGTCGGGAATCGGGCAGGGCGTAGAGCTTGACGAGCATGTCCATCCGGTGACCTTAAGCCATGATCCGGAAAAGTGCGAAGCGGTTTTCCGGGCAGACCATGGCCATCCGGGAAACTGAAGCGCGACTGGATCATTTCCGCTGCCGCTTGTTCGAGGACCTGACATCACGGGCAATCGCCCAAAGATACCCGCCGCAAAATGCAATGATCGCAACGATCACGCTGGCGGCGATAAGCTCTTGCATGTCCGCGGTTCTCCAAGTAGACGTATCTTGCTTACGTGGGAAATATACCCACGTAAAGCGATAATCGGTTTCCCGAGGTGATGCGACGGAGCGAATGCATGGTGGGAGCAAGCTCGGCAGGCAGACGTCTTCGGGCGGTGATCGCGCTCGTCGTCGTTGCCGGTCTTGGTTCGGCGCACGCCGCCCGAACCCCCGATTGGTCGGATGCCGGCAGCGGCGTCGTCTCGATTCCGATCGAGCGGCGGAGCCAGACCTCCTCGGTCGATGGCGTGGTCCGAACCGTCCAGCTTCCCAGGGGCGCGTCCGCGATCAGCGAGACCTATGGAGACTGGATCGTCAAATGCCTGCTCGACGGCGGTACCAAGCTGTGCACGCTCGGGCAGACCCAGAGCTCCAAGGAGACCAATCAGCAGGTCTTCGCCATCGAACTGATTCCCAGGGATGGCAAGGCCGAAGGCAATATGCTGATGCCGTTTGGGCTGAAGCTCGACGCCGGGGCCGTCGTCAAGCTCGACGGCAAGGACCTCGAGCAGACACGCTTCTCGACATGCACAGCGCAAGGCTGCCTGCTTCCGGTATCCTTCCCGACGGCGGTTACCGACACCATGAGCCGGGCCAAGACGATGACGGTGGCCGCGCAGAACCTCAACACCGGGCAGGCGGTCGTCTTCACGGTTCCACTGAACGGCTTTGCCGCGGCGCTGGAGCGCACCATCCAGCTAGCCAGCTGACGGATGCGCTGCGCTCCAGGCACCCTTGGGTCGCTAGCCAAACTTCATCTGCGCGGCCGGCGTCCGGTCGATTTCGGCCGCGACGCCGGATATCGTCTCGCGCATCCACATCAGCGCGGGATCGGAATCGAACGACACCGGCCATTGCAGGATTTCGCGAAATGCCGGAATGCGGACCGGCAAGCGTAGCAGTTTGAGCGGGAAGCTGCGGGCAAAGACGACCGCAAGGCGCTTGTGCACCGTCGCGATCCGATCCGTTCCGATCACCATCGTGGCCATCGTGGTGAAGTTCGGCGCAATGACCTCGATGCGCCGCTTGTGACCCAGCTTGACCAGCGCGCTTTCCTCGAAGGAAGGCCTGCGGATCGGACCGAATTGGGCGGTGACGTGTCCAAGCCCGAGATAGCGGCCGAGTGACAGCGAACGCCCGATCTTGCGGTTTCCGCTCCAGACGATGCAGCAGAATTCGTCGTCGAACAGATGCTGCCGCGGATGATCGTCGACGGCATAGCTGTCAGGCATAATGACGAAATCGACATCCCCGCGCTGCAACTGGTCGTCCACCCGATCGTTGAATGGAATGAGCTCGAGCGAGATGCCGGGCGCGCTGCGATAGACGCGCTTCATCACCGGATGCATCAGCACGATGCTGGCATAGTCCGAAACCACCATCCGGAAGCGCCGCTGCGAGCTTTGCGGATCGAAACGCGGGAGCGAGATCAGGTTCGCGCGAACGCGCAGCAGGATGTCGCGCGTCGGCCGTTCGAGCGCGCGCGCCAGCGGCGTCGGCACCAGCTTGCGTTGCGATATCGTGAAGATCTCATCGTTGAAGTATTGCCTCAGCCGGGCGATCGCGGCGCTCATCGCCGGCTGGCTGAGATGCAGGCGTTGGCTCGCCCGCATCACGCTGCCTTCCTCGAGGATGGCATCGAGTGCCACCAACAGATTCAAATCCAGGCCTTCGAACCGCATGGGCTGATATCCAGATCATCAATGTCTGGGATCATGATAATCAATTTTTCAAATTCAAGAACCCGATGTAGCGAAGAAAGCGGCAGCACACAGGCCCGGGCAACGGGCCGGCCAGCAGACCATCCGCTCTGGGAGGAGCCCGTGATCAAGCCCTGGATCTTCGAATTCATGCAGGCCCCGAATCTCGGCGACGGCGACGGCGACGGCGACGTCCGCCGGGAGCAGGCATCCAATGTATTCGACAAGGCGTTCGAGCTCTGGCTGGACACCGAGCGGCTCGGCTTCGAGGGGATATTTTTCAGCGAGCACCATTTCGGCCTGTCGTACAGCCCGTCTCCCAACCTGCTGATCGCGGCGGTCGCACGCCGCACCACCCGCCTGCGTCTCGGAACGATGGGAATGGTGGTGCCGTTCTACGCACCGTGGCGCATCATCGAGGAGCTTGCGATGCTCGATCATCTGACCAGCGGGCGGCTCGAGATCGGCTTCGCGGCCGGCGTGCCGCAGGAACTGGCGCGCATCGGGCTTGGCATGGAGGAAGCGCGCGAGCGGTTCAACGAGAGCCTGGAGATCCTCGATGCCGCGCTCGCCACCCCCGTCATCAATCACCATGGCAAATACTGGACGTTCGAGAATCTAACCTTGATGCCGAACGTGTTCCTGCAAGCGTCGCCGCCGAAATGGACGACGGTCGTCAGTCCCGTGTCAGCCGGGAAGTCGGCGCGGCGACGCTCGAAGATCTGCACGGGTTTCGAATCCGTCGGTCGGGTTACCGAGATCTTCGACGCCTATCGCAACGAAGCGGCGCAGCTTGGGTTTCCCGCGGGTCCCGACCAGCTCGCGATCCGGCGCAATGTCTCGATTTCGCGTGATGCTGCCGCCGCGCATGAGGCATCGCGCGCCGAGAAGGCCGCGACGCTCAAGGTGGTGGCCGGCGATCCCAGGGTCGCCGCGAGTGCGTCCTCCCTGCTCGATGCGCCAAGGGGCGGCGCCGGCTTCTCGGTGCACGATGACGACTACATCGCCGGCACGCCGGCGCAGGTTACGGAGCAGATCATTGAGCAGTGCCGCAAATGTGGTGCCGGCCATCTCCTGGCGATGCTGGGGAGAGGCGTCTCGGCTGGCCGCCGCGAGGCCTTCGCGCTGTTCGGCGAAGAAGTGATCCCGCAGTTGCGGCGGGCAGAGATCAACTGAGCTGGCGCCGGGCGCCGCTCGATCTCAGAGCCTGATCGAGAGGTCGCCTGCGACAAATCACCCCGACGGGCAAATCGCCGCTTCCGTCGTCGGGCAAATCAGCAGTCCAATCCTGCTCGTCTCCCCCCATTGAGGGGCACGTTGCGATCGTCACTGACGTCGAGCAGCGACCATGATGGAGACAATCAAGTGACCGGAGCCCTTGCGCCCGGTCTCAGATCCCAATGATTGAAGGGTACAAATTTGACAGATACATCGGGAGCATCTTTCATCAACGTGGTATCCGCATATGGCGTTGATAATACCGGGTCGTCAGACACCCACGCGCTACTGCAAACCGCGATCAACTCCATAAGTGGAGCGGGTAACGCCGTCTACCTTCCCACCGGAACCTACGATCTCGGCAACTCTCAAATCATCATCCCCGACGACACCATTGTGACTTGCAGTCCTGCGGCCATCCTTCGGCGTTCGCAGGATATCTCGGGTCCCGCACCGTATGGATCGTACACCTCGGCGATGGTCTCGGTTGGCAATCGCTGCCAATGGTCCGGCGGTGTTCTGAACAACACCGCAGTTGTCGCAAGCTCGACGACCAAGGTCACGATCGGTGACGGCAATCGAACGTTTACGGTGCCGGCCGGTCTGCCGTGGACGACTTCGACCTTTCTTCGCATCTGGAGCCGGGCGAACCCTGCAAACCGATATGAAGGCCAGGTGGTTTCCTACAGCGGCACCACGCTGGTCCTAAGTGACCAGTTTGCTGCCAGCGGCTCCGGCACGCATTCTGATTGGAACATCACGTATGGCGGGGTCTATCAGTGCCCGATGGTGTTGCACGGCGTAACACAGAGCATCGTCGAAAAGGTGCGGGTTACCGGAAACTGGTACGTTGGCCTGTTGATGGACGGGTGGAATCCACCGAGCGGCGGCTCACTCCAAACGAGCGCTTGCGCGTTTCGGGATTGCCATACCGAAAGCGTGCAAAACCGGGGCATATATCTCTACGGCGGTTGCAGCGACAATCTGATCGACGGCTGCTACGTAAACGGCGGAGGCGGGGTAACGGACTATGGCGTCAACCTCAACCCGGCGAATGCGTCGGGTTCGGTCAATTGGCAGCTCCGCAACAAAATTGTCGGGACAACCGTCGTGGGTTCTGGCTTTCAAGGCATCGCCGTAGGCGACTTTTCAGTCTACACGATTGTTGATCATTGCGCGGCAAGCGCTCTGACCAATCCGAGTGGAATTGGATTCCTTTGTCAGGCCGCCAACGCCGGGATACCTCAGTACAACAGGTTTAGCTCGTGCGTCGCTACCAACTGTCCGACAGCTGGATTCTACTTCATCGGAGCGCTGTATGGCGGGGCAGCCGACTGTCTTTCGGTCGTGTGTGGTAGGGGCTACGCAATTGGTCCATCGAACTCGATACAAAGCCAATACATATCGCTGGCGAGCTGCGAGGCTGATGGCTGCACGACAGGATTTGAAGTGGTCGGAAGCTCCAACCGCTGCGATCTCACCAATATCAAGTCGATCGCCAACTCCGGTAACGGCGTCCAGATCGATGCTGGGGCGAGTGTGACATTGGCGACCGGTCGCTCAACTGCCAATGGCGCCAACCTCGCCGATAACGGAGTGTCATCGAATGTCGGCGGGTTGCTCCTAGGGTAGAGATCAATGCAATAACTCTACCATTTTGGTCGGCAGATGTGCCGTTCAGGCATCCGTCGTCAACCGGCGACGGATGCCGCTGCCGGCCCGATACTCGCGCGCGGAGCAATTGCCTGGCGCCTCAATCCCGATACGACGGGTCAGCCCGGTCGAGCTTGCGCAGCAGCGCCGGCCAGGCAAGCTCGCCGTTGCGGGCGGCGCGGCCGGGCTTGGGCAGCATCCGCTCATAGGTGTCTTCGAGGATGCTCTGCGGCGGGTAGATCAGCTTGGTGTTGCAGGACATCGCCATCACCTGGGTTTGGCAGGCGCGTTCGAGCCGGAACAGCACGTTGAAGGCGGCAGGCACGGTGCGGCCGACCACCAGCAGGCCGTGGTTGCGCAGGATCATCGCCTCGCTATCGCCGAGATCGCGCACCAACCGCTCGCGCTCGTCGATGTTGTCGGCGATGCCTTCGAAGTCGTGATAGGCGATGTGCAGGAAACGCATCGAGGTCTGCGCCAGCGGCAGCAGGCCGCATTCCATCGCCGAGACCGCCATGCCGGCCGGGGTGTGGGTGTGGGCGACGCAATCCATGTCGTGCTTGGCCATGTGGATGGCGCTGTGAATGACGAAGCCTGCGACATTGACGTCATAGTCGGACGCGTTGAGCAGCGTATTGCCCTCGACGTCGACCTTGATCAGGCTGGAGGCGTCGATCTCCTCATACAGCATGCCGTAGGCATTGATCAGAAACTGGTCGGTGGTGCCGGGCACGCGGCACGAGATGTGGTTCGCAATCATCTCGGTCATGCCGTACATCGCCGTGAGCCGATAGCATGCGGCGAGATCGACACGGGCCTGCCATTCCTCGGCGCTCACCTGCTCACGAACGGATTTCACGACCTTGATCGCGGGCGAGCTGACGGGGGGATTCATGGCGTCTCCTTGAGATGTCCGCGGGACGGATTGTTGGCGGGGAACATAGCAGAATCCGCATGCCAGCAAGCGGCGGCGCGTCAGCTTATTTGCAGGTCTGGCGGGCAAAAACCGAATGCACCATTGGCGCGTCGCAGGTTCGATGCCACACTGCGGAAAAACAGGTGAGGCACGCCAAAATGAGCGGTCGCAAGATACGTATCGCCGTCCTGCATTTCTCCCACGAAACCGTCTCGTTCCTGCCCAACGAGACCACGCTCGACGACTTCATCTATCCGGGCTCACCAGCCAAAGGCGAGGCGCTGCTCCAGTTCGATCCCAGGAACTACATGGGTGGCTTCGTGCAAGTGGCGCGCGAGTTCTCCGAGGTCGAATTGGTCGGCATCGAATCCCCGCTCTGGCCGAAGACCTACACTGGATCGGGCTGGGTCACCCAGGAGGCCTATCGGACCTTCACCGGCAAGATGATCGCCGGGCTGAAGGAGGAGGGGCCTTTCGACGGCGTCTATCTGTGCCTGCATGGCGCGATGGCCGTGCGCGAGGTGCCGCGGCCCGAGGCCGACCTGGCGCGGCAGGTCCGTGAGGTGGTCGGCCGGTCTGCCTTTATCGCCGCGACCTTCGATCCGCATGGCAACGAGGACGAGGCGTTCCTCGAACAGGCGGACATGGCGTTCGCAGTGAAATATTTCCCGCATTATGACGCCCATCTGCAAGGCGAGCGGGCTGCGCGCATGCTGGTGCGGGCGATCCGCGGCGACTACAAGCCGGCGCACAAGACCATCAAGGTTCCCGTGATCTCGCCGACCGTGCTGCAATGGACCGGGGCGCGGCCATGGATGGATCTCGTGCAGCGCGCGCTGGTCTGGGAGGCGCGCGAGGTCGACGTCTATGTCAATATTTTCTTCGGCTTCCCGTTCGCCGACGTTCCCGACGTCGGCATGACCGTGCAGGTCCTGACCAACGGCAATCCGAAGCTCGCCGAGCAGGTCGCGCGCGATCTCGCCGGCACGATCTGGCGGCTGCGCGAAGCACTGCTGCAATCGACCCGGCTTTTTAGCATCGCAGAGGGCGTGACGCTGGCAAAGCGGGCTGTCGCTGAAGGTAACACGCCGGTGGTGTTGGCCGACCACAGTGACCGGTCGGGATCGGCGACCTGGCTGTTGCGCGAGATCGTAGCAAAGGACCTAGCCAAAACGGTCATCGCGACCATTGCCGATGCCAAGGCGACGGCAAGCCTGAAGGCAGCCGGCGCCAAGGCCGGCGATGCCTTTGACATGGAGATCGGCGGCCTCGCCGACGAGTCGGCGGGCGATCCGGTTCGTATCCAGGGCACGATTTCGGCGGCGGCCGAGGGCTATGGCCAGTTCTGGGTCTGCGTGCGGTTCGGCCGCAACAATGTGCTGATCCTCTCGACCTATCTGGTGCAGATCATGGAGCCGTTCTCGCTCAAGGCGCTGGTGCCCGACCTCGACGCATTCGAGGTGATCGCGATCAAGTCGCGGGTGCACTTCCGACGCGGCTTCGACGACAACGGGTTTGCCAAGACGATCTTGCTGGTCGAGCCCGAACAGCCGTTCCTCGGCACGACCCGTCTCGACAAGCTGCCTTACCAGAATGTCGACCTCACGCGGTTCTACCCTTACGGCAATCCGGCGTTCCCGGAGGCATCGTCGTGACAGAGGGCCGCTATCGCCTGATCGGTTCGACGGCGTCGCCCTATGCGATCAAGCTGCGGGCGCTGATGCGCTACCGGCGGATCCCGCACGACTGGGTGATCATGACCAAGGCGCTGCGCGAGGCGACCGCGCATCTGAAGCCGATGCTGATTCCGGTGCTGCAATATCCCGACGGCAGCTATCGCGGCGAGACCACGACGCTGGCCTATGATCTGGAAGCGCAGCATCAGAGACGCTCGGTGATCCCGGAGGACAGAGCGGTTGCTTTCGTCTGCGATCTGCTCGAGGATCTCGCCGACGAGTGGGCGGTGAAGCCGCTGTTCCTCTATCGCTGGTGGGATCCGGAAGACCAAGGTTATGTGTCGCGCTGGGCCGGTGAGGAATGGTCGACGTCGCAAGCTGCAACCGGCAGCCGCGAGGAGATCGAGGAGTTCCGGCAGCGGCAGATCTCGCGCATGGTCATTCTCGGCGCAACCGATGAGAACCGACCGCTGCTCGAAGAGAGCTATCACCGGACGCTGGCGGCGTTCGAGCCTCATGTCGGCATGGCGAATTACCTGTTTGGCAGCCGGCCGTCGCTGGCGGACTTTGCCTGGTTCGGCCAACTCAGCGAGATGGCGACCGATCCGACCCCGATGCGGATCATGCGCGAGCGCGCGCCGTTCACCGATCATTGGGTGCGGCGGCTCGATGACGCGTCTGGCGTCGAGGGGGCGTGGCATCCGCGCGAACAGGCACTCGGCGGGTTCGCCGAGGCGCTGCTGCGGATCGCGGGCGAGCTCTATCTGCCGTTCCTCGCCGCCAACGCGGATGCATTCGCGAAAGGCCTCGAACGCCTCGAGATCAAGGTCTGGGGTCTGCCTTACGCGCTGGCGCCGTTCAAATATCAGGTGAAGTGCCTGCTACAGTTGCGCGAGAGGTTTGCCGCACTCGATGCCGGCGATCGCGCGGCGCTGCGGCCCGTGCTCGAGCGCACGGGATGCTGGGCGATCCTGAGTGGAGGATGATCAATCAGGGCTACCGGCAGATTAGAAGCCACGCGAGCTCATGTCCGGTGCCTGCTGCCGAGCGCGACGGCGATCGTCTCCGGCTGCTTGATCCGTTCGATCAGCATGTCGATGCGATCGCCGCCCCAGAACAATTCGCCGTTGAACACCATGCTGGGAACGCCGAACACGCCGAGCGTCTCGGCTTCGTCTGTGATGCGATCATGCTCGGCGCGGGCAGGGCCGCGAACATAGGCTTCGAATGCCTCGGCGGAGCCACCGATCGCGGCAATCACGCCGGCAATCTCCGAGAGCTCGTCGATCTCGAGCTCATGGTTCCAGAACCTGCGAAACACCGTGTCGTGGTACGGCCGGAACAGCCCGTGCCGCTGCGCGAACAGCATTCCGGCGCTGGCGTTGAAGGCATCGTAGATCCGGCGCGGGCCCTTCATGGTCAGCCCCTGCGCGTTGGCGAAGCGCCGTGCGTCCATGTAGGAGTAGCGCACCTTGCGCCAGAAATGCGGGGTGCGCTCTTCGACCGTGCCCATGAACTCGGGAATCCGCAGCGTGTAGGGTAGCCATTCCAGCGCGGCGCCATAGGTCTCCTCGAGCTCGAACAGCCGCTTGTTGGCGACGTAAGCGTAAGGGGACTTGTAGTCGGTATAGATCCTGACCCGCGGCTTATCCATCATCGTTCCTCATCCCGTTACGATGATTGTTTCCGATCCGTGGCGGCGCCGCAATGTGGCGGGACGACAGGGAGATCGCGGGCAAACGAATGGGCCCCGGTGCATTCAAGCATCGCGGGGCCCTGCTACTTCGTTTTAGCGAAGGGTGTCTGGTACAAACCAGTGGTGTCTCGGGACCTAAAAGCGCTTGGCCTTTGCGCTCTCGTCCTGCGGATATGTTCAGATTGTCGGCGGCACACGCGGCTAGCAGCTGCTATCAGCCTCAACGTGCACCGAGACCTTGCCGCTGAGCAAGGTCGCTGGCATTCGCCGGTGGCGTCATGCTCCTCTCCAAGGGTGGGCCGACGGACCTCTGTCCGCTTCTGCTGCCTGGCGGCCGATCCCATAATCGTCCGTCAATTCCTGTGACGCGAGGAGCAGACGCTCCAGCACCCCAACAGGTGCAGTCAGCGAAATGCTGCGGCAGTTATCGTCTGCTGTCAAGTTAACGCGGAAGAGAATTCAGGTCAGGTCTCCTGTCGCGACTTGGTCGTTCGATATTGGGCGAAGTCCGGATCATGCGTCATTTTCCAGTAGTCGACGAACCGCCACGGCATCGCGGAGAACACCCGGCCGCGACTGTTGCGGTAGTAGGTCGTCATGCCCGGATGCGTCCAGATCAACTGCTCGTGCTCGGCATCGACCTCGCGAATGTACGCATCATGTGCGGCGGGATGCACGTCGATCGCCGCGATGTCGTTCTCTATCATCTCGACCAGACACGCTGAGATGTAGCGGCTCTGGCATTCCGACTGGAAGATCACGCTGCCGCCATGCGCGGGTCCCGAGTTCGGGCCGAGCATTAGAAACAGGTTGGGGAAGTCAGGTACCGTGAGACCGAGATAGGCGGTCGGATTGTCGTGTTCCCAGACCTGCTTCAGGTTCTTGCCATCGCGTCCGGTGAGGTCGAGACGCGCCGCCATCTCGGAAACTTTGAAGCCGGTCGAAATCACGATGACATCGTGCTGCCGCGATGTGCCGTCGGCTGTGACGATTCCGTCGGCTGCGAAGTGGTCGATCCTGTCGGTGGCCAGCTCGACATTCGGCCTGGTCAGCGTCTTGAACCAGTTGTTGTCGAGCAGGATGCGTTTGCCGTAGGGCGGATAGGTCGGCATGCACTTCTCGATCAGGTCGGGGCGGTCCTTTAGCTCGGAGAGGATGAAGTCGGCGAGCTCCTGGCGGTGGCGGTCGTTACCCTTGTTGACGGCGCGGTCGGGATGCGGCCAGGCCGGATCCTTGCGCAGGAACGGCAGCAGCCCGTCGCCGTAACGCCAGAACATGTTGAAGCGGTACCACTGCACATAGAACGGAAGATGCGCCAGCAGCCACTGCGCGCCTTCGGTGATCGGATCGGAATAACCCTTCACCGGCCGCGCCCACTGTGCGGTGCGCTGATAGACGGTGACGGAGGCGACACGGTCGGCGATTGACGGCACCAGCTGCATGGCCGTCGCGCCGGTGCCGATCACGGCGACATGCTTGCCATCGAGCTTGATGTCGTCGGACCACAGCGCCGAGTGGACCTTGAGGCCCTTGAAATCCTCGTCGCCCTTGAAGCGGGCGGGCAGCGGATCGTTGAGTTGCCCGATCGCGCTGACCAGCACGGTGGATTCTAACGTCTCTTCACCGTTCGCGGTCCTCAGCGTCGAGATCCAGCGGCGTTTGCCTTCGTCCCAGCGCGATGCGACCAGCTCGGTCGAGAGGCGGACGTGCCTGCGGATGTCGTGTTCGCGTACGACGTTAAGCAGATAGTCCAGCAATTCCTGACGCTGCGCGAAATAGCGGGTCCATGGATTGCGTGCGCCGAACGAGAACGAATAGGAGTGGTTCGGCGTATCGACGCCGCAGCCAGGATAACGGTTGACGTACCAGGTGCCGCCGATTTCGTCCTGCTTCTCGACGATCGTGTAGGGAATACCGAGCCGTCCGAGCGTAACGCCGAGTGCGATCGCGCAGACCCCAGCGCCGACGATCAGGACTTGCTGCTGCGCCAGCTTCTCGCCGGACGGCTGCGCGCGCCAGCGGGCATCGCGGGGAACGAAGCCCATCTCCTCGCGCATCAGCGGTGCATACTCCGGCGCGACGTGCTCGCCGAGCGTCGCGCGCATCATCCGCAGCATCAGCTCGTCGCCGGGATCGGTGATGACGGGCTTCGGTGCCCCGTTAGCGAACAAGCTAAGGACCGCGGCGCGGATCTCGTCCTGGATCTCCTTCGGCACACCGGCGTCCGGGTCCGGAATCAGGCGGACGTCGCGCTTCGGCTTGTAGGGCGGTTCCAGCCATTTCTCGTCGCCAGTCACATGCACCAGCACCATCAGCAGCACGCGGATGTCACCCTCGGCGATCGCGGAGGACAGATTGAGGTGTTGACGCGAAATCTCGATATTCATGTGTCGTCCTCAGTTGCGTGGTGCGACCGGCAAACCGCCATAGGCGGCCCAGGTGGTGCCGGCGATGTAACCGGCATCGACCGGCAAATTGATGCCGGTCACGCCGCTGCTCTGCGGCGAGAGCAGCCAGGCGATCGCGTGCGCCACTTCCATCGGTTCGACCAGCCGGTTCATCGCCGTTGGATTGGCCAGCAAATCCTTGTTCAGCGCTCCCGACGCGATGCCGGCCTCGAGCGCGGCCGTGCGGGTGAAGCCAGGTGACACCGCATTGACGCGGACGCCGGTCCGGCCCCATTCCGCGGCAAGGGTCTGCGTGATCTGGATGACACCGGCCTTCGCCGCGGTATAGGCGTGGATCGGACCTGACGTCATGCCGGCCACCGAGGCGACATTGACGATCGCGCCGTGCTGCCGTTTCGCCATCGCGATGCCGACGCTGCGCGCGACCAGAAAGGTGCCGCGCAAGTCGATATTGACTTCGCGGTCCCATTGCTCCATCCGCACCCGGTCGATCGTGTGCATCTTGCCGAATACGCCGGCCGCGTTGACGAGGCCGGTGATCGGGCCGTGCGCCTTCTCGATATCGGCAATGCCGGCGACCACGGCGCTCTCGCTTGCGACGTCGAACGGCGCCGGCCAGAGGATGGCGGTCGTTCCCACGATCGGCTCGGGCGCGATGTCGACGATGACGACGCGGTGGCCCTGATCGGCAAGTAGCGTTGCGGTCGAGGCGCCGATGCCGCGGCTGCCGCCGGTGACGAGGATGGTGCCGTCAGCGCTCATGTCTTGTTTCCCTTGTTGCTGGCGTTGAACAGGCCGCGGGTCACCAGCTTCTGGTAGGCCGTGATCACATAGTCGGGCACCGCGGTGACGCCGTGCTCGGAATAGGAGTAGCGGCGGCTGAGATAGCCGCGGGCGCCCATCAGGACCTGGACGATGGCCTCGAATTCCTCGTCGCTGAATTTGTCGGTCGCGCCTGCCGCCCTCGCGCGCTGCAGGATCCGGACATAGGCATTCGAGATATTGTCGAAATGCTTCTGGTAGCCGATCGGCGCGAAGAACTCGGCCTCGTTGAGAATCCGCAGGAACTCCGGCACCTCGCGGATGAAGTCGAAGAAGGCGCTGAAACGCTCGATCTCCTGCCGGGCCTCGTTGGCGGTGCCGGTGCGCGCATGGATGAAGCGGACCATGTCGAGGCCGATCTTCGGCAGCAGCTGGTCGAGCAGCTCCTGGCGGTTCTCGAAATGATTGTAGAAAGTGCCCTGTGCGACGCCGGCGGCTTCGGTGATGCGCGCCACCGAGGCTTCGGCATAGCCATATTTGCCGACGATCTTGGTCGCGGCGTCGAAGATCTTCTGCTTGGTCCAGGCATTGCGCTCGACCCGGTTGAGCTTCGTCACCTTGGCGGATGTCGCTTGTGTCATGTGGTGGCCTCGAGTTCGGCGCGGAGCACGCGTTTGAGCACCTTGCCGGACGGATTGCGCGGCAGGCTGTCGCGGATGATGAGTTGCCTCGGCACCTTGAAGGCGGCGATTCGGGCGCGGCAGAAATCGGTGAGGTCGGACAGATCGAGTTTGGCGTCATCGGCCAGCACCACGATGGCGACCGGCTTCTCGCCCCAGCGATCGTCCGGCAGGCCGATCACCGCGACCTCGCGCACTCCAGGTATTTCGTAGATGACGCGCTCGACCTCGGAGGAGGCGATGTTCTCGCCGCCGGAGATGATCATGTCCTTCTTGCGATCGGTCAGATAGAGAAAGCCATCTTCATCGAGATAGCCGATATCGCCGGTGCGAAACCAGTCGCCGAAAAAAGCCGACGCAGTCTTCTCGGGGTCCTTCCAGTAGCCCTGCGTCACCTTGGGTCCGCGCAGGCAGATCTCGCCATTCCGGCCCGCCGGCAGGCGTTTGCCGGCGTCGTCGCGGATTTCGATCTCGACATGGGCGATGGCACGGCCGGTCGAACCGATCTTCTCGATCTCGCGGCCGGCATCCATGAAAGTGTCGCCGCCGCAGCTTTCGGTGAGGCCGTAGGCATCGATGTAGCGCGCATTCCTGAAATGGTCCGAGAAGGCGCGGATGCGGACCTCAGGCGTCTTCTCGCCGCCGCCGATCGCCCATCGCAGGCTGGAGACGTCGTAGCGCACGCGGTTCGGGCAGGTGAGGAGGGCCGTGGTCATGACCGGTGCGAACCACGCCGCGTTCAGCTTCTCGCGCTCGATCGCGGCAAGCGCGGGTTCAGGTTCGAAGGTGCGGTGAATGCACAGCATGCCGCCGTGCCAAAGCACGGCGATTCCCGGCAAGTCGAGCGCGCCGACATGATAGAGCGGACCGACCACGAGCAGCCGCGTCTCGGCGTTCAGCCCGAGCACCAGCGTCTGGTCGGCGGATTTCCAGTAGATGTTCTCGTAAGTGAGCATCACGCCCTTCGGGCGATCCGTCGTCCCCGAGGTGTACATCAGCCGCATCAGGTCGCGCGGCTGGCGTACATGCATCGGGGCCGGCGCGAGGTCGGGCGCAAGGTTGGTGATGCTGGATTGCGCGACTTCGTCGAGCAACACCACCGGCGCGCCGCCGGTTGCGCTCGCGGCGAATTCGTCATCGGCGACCAGCAGCCGTGCGCCGGAATTGCCGACGATGTAGCCGACCTCGTCGGCCGACAGCCGATAGTTGATCGGCAGGAACACCGCGCCGATATGGCTCGTCGCAAACACCAGTTCGAGAAAGGCAGTGCTGTTCTTCATCAGCACCGCGACGACATCGCCCGGCGCAATCCCGTGTGACTCAAGCCAGCCGCCGATTTGGCGAATACGCAGATCAAAGTCGGCATAGGAGACGTCCTCGCCGCGATATTTCAGCGCACAGCGGTCCGGGGTCCGCTTGGCATGGAATGCGGTGAAGCTGGAAAGATTGATCATTTGCCGTCCGTCGGGCCGATTCCGGCGCCGGTTCTCTCCCTAGATGAATTATGACTCGTAATTCATCTTTGGCTTGACGTCACCCCCCTTGCTCTGAAAACATCGTGGCCACGGAGACGGCACGATCTCCGACAGGGATTTTGGGAACGGAAACCCGATAGGGAGGGGAATATGGACAGGACCCGGAAACCGGGCATCAGCCGGCGCTCGACGCTTGCGCTGATGGGCGCCGGTGCAGTGACCTTTGCAGCGCCATGGGTGGCTCGCGCACAGGCCAAGACCATCAAGATCGGCATGCCGACGATCCTGTCGGGCCGCGTCGCACAGCTCGGCACATCCTCGCGCAATGCCGTGCTGCTGGAAGTCGAGAAGGTCAATGCCGCCGGCGGCCTCGCCGGGCGGCAGATCGAGATGGTGATCCGCGATTCCAAAGGGCAGCCGCAGGAAGCCGCGCGGATCGCGCGCGAGCTCGTCAACACCGACGGCTGCGAGATGCTGCTCGACGGCGAGGCGTCGTCGGGATCGTTCGCGGTTCACGAGGTGGCGCGCGATCTCGGCGTACTCTGCATCCACACCTGCTCGGAGGCGTCGTCGCTGACGGCCGATCCCAAGCAGCACATTCCGAACGCCTTCCGCTGCGTGCGGCAGGGCATTCATGACTCGATCGTCGGCGCGGGTTACGCCGCAGGCATCGCCAAGGCCAAGGGGCTGAAGAGGTGGGCGACCTGCTCGCCCGACTATGCCTATGGCCGCGATACCACCGGCGAGTTCGTGCTGTACCTGAAGAAGTTCGCGCCTGACGTCGAGATCATCAGCGAGTCCTGGCCAAAGCTGTTCCAGCCCGACTACACCGAAGTCGTGACCAAGATCCTGCAGGCCAAGCCGCAGGCACTCTATTCGTGCCTGTGGGGCGGCGATCTCACGTCTTACATCGACCAGGCCAATATCTACGCGCTGTTCACCCAGATGGAGGTGTTCGCGGTCAACATGGCCGATTACACCGCGCTCACGGTGGTGAAGAATCTGCCCAAGGGCATCCATTCCGGCGATCGTTACATCAAGACATTTCCGCCGACGCCGGAGAATGCGGCCTGGGGCGATGCCTACAAGGCGAAGTACAACGAATACCCGACCAACTGGTCGTGGCAGAATGCGACCGCGGTCATGTTCCTCAATGAGGCGGCCAAGAAAGCCAATTCTACCGACGGCAAGAAGCTCGCCGAGGTCCTGACCGGACTGACCATCAAGTGTCCGTTCGGCGCCGACGGCACCGTCACCATGCGTGCCGACGACCGCACGCTGGTCGGCTACGCGATCGGCTGGGGCACCACGATCCCGCAGGAGCCTTATGTGCTAGATATGAAGGCCGGTGACTGGAAGACCATCTTCGAACTCGAAGCCGAGTGGAAGAAGAGCAAGGGCTACACCTGATCCGCATGCGGGGCGGAGGCGCGGTTGGCTGTCTCCGCCTCTCTCTTGATGTTGTCTGATGTTTGTCGCGCGCCGGCGTTGCGGCCCGCCGTAATGGGTGAATCTCGTGGACCTCGACGCGCTCGCCAGTTGCTTCGTCAGCCCCGCTTGCCTGGTGACCCAGACCACCAGCGGCCTGATCATCGGCATGCTGCTGTTTCTCGTTGCCGTCGGGCTGACTTTGATCTTCGGGGTGCTCAAGGTCGTCAATTTCAGCCACGGCGCCTTCTATATGTTCGGCGCCTATTTCGCGATGACGGCCTACCAGCTCACCGGCAGTTTCGCACTGGCGATGCTGAGCGGCGCCCTCGGCACCGCGATCCTCGGCCTGATCTTCGAGCGCGTGTTCATGAGCCGGGTCTACGGCCGCGACGTGCTGATGCAGCTCCTGGTCTGTTACGCCTTCGTGCTGATCTTCGACGATGTCGTCCGCATGATCTGGGGGCCTGAATTCAAGTCGATGGGCATGCCGGCCGCATTCCAGGTGCCGCCGCTGTTCATCGCTGGCGGCGTGGTGCCGCCGTATTACCTGTTGCTGATCGGCGTGGCGCTCGCCGCGGCCGTGGTCCTCGGACTGGGGCTGGCGCGCTCCAGGATCGGCAAGGTCATCCGGGCGGCTGCGCACAATCCCGGGATGGTGTCGGCGCTCGGCATCAACACCGGGCTGATCTATGGCGGCGTGTTCGCGCTCGGCGGCATGCTGGCCGGACTGGCCGGCGCGCTGGCGGCCCCGGTGCGCTCGCTGACGCCGGGCATGGGATTCTCGGTTCTGATCGAGTCTTTCATCGTGACCGTGATCGGCGGCATGGGGTCGATCCTGGGTGCCCTGATCGGTGCGCTGCTGATCGGATTGATCCGCTCGTTCGGTTCGCTCGGCTTCCCGCTGTTCACCGAGGGGCTGATGTATCTCTTCATGGTGATCGTGCTGGTGTCGCGGCCGACCGGCCTGTTCGGCAAGGAGGTCGCATGACCGAGTTGCAGGCCGGGCAGGGCGCGCAAACCCTGGTGCCGCCGCGGATCGATGCCAGGCCGCAACGCCATCGCGACGTGCTGATCGCGCTGATCGCCTTTGTCCTGCTGGCGTTGCTGCCGATGCTGTTCGGCAGCAAGCAGCTGCTCGACTTCGTGATCCGCTGCGCGGCCTATGGGTTGTTCGCGACGTCGCTCAACCTCCTGGTCGGCTACACCGGGTTGATCTCGTTCGGGCACGGCATGTTCTTCGGCCTCGGCGCCTATGGCTTCGGCCTGATGATGCAGAAGACCGGCGTTGCGATCCCGGTGGCTTTCGTCGCCACGCTGGCGATGACGTTGGTCGTCGCGACCGTCATCGGTGCGATCTGCGTCCGGCTGAAGGAAATCTACTTCGCTTTCGTCACGCTGGCCTTCCAGATGCTGATCCATTCGACCATCCTGTCGTGGCAATCGCTGACCGGCGGCGACCAGGGCCTGCGCGGCGGCATCCCGCGGCCGCCATTTCTCGGCATCGACCTGTCGAACCATCTGCATCTCTACATCACGAGCTGCGCGCTGCTGGTGATCGGACTGCTGCTGATGCGCCAGATCGCACAGTCGCCGTTCGGCTACACGCTGCGCATGATCCGCGACAACGCCACGCGGGCGAGCTTCATCGGCATCGACGTTTGGCGCGCCAAACTGACGATCTTCGTGCTGGCGGCGCTGTTCGCGGCGACTGGCGGCATGATCATGGCGCTGTTCGTCTCCGGCGCCTATCCCGAGTTCGCCTATTGGACGATCTCGGGCGAGGGCATCTTCATCAACATGCTCGGTGGCGTGACCACCTTCCTCGGGCCGATGGTCGGCACGGTGCTGCTGCTGATCCTCAACGACACCGTCACGCGCCTGACCGAGTATCACGGCATCGTGCTCGGCATCGTAATCCTGTTCTTTGCCATCGGCTTGCGGAAGGGGCTGATGGACTTTGCCGTCGAATGGTTCGCGCAGCGTCGCGGCGAGGGGCGCGATTAGGCATGCTGGAGATTCGCGGGCTTTCAAAATCCTTCGGCGGCGTCAAGGCGACCGACAACGTCTCGCTCGACTTTCCCGATGGCTCGCTCACCGCCGTGATCGGTCCCAATGGCGCCGGCAAGAGCACCTTCTTCAACCTGATCACGGGCGCGCTGCGGCCGGATGCCGGGCAGATCCTGCTCAATGGCGTCGACATGGCGGGCCGGGCGCCGCCGGAGATCGTGCGCCATGGCATCGGCCGGGCCTTCCAGGTCGCGAGTATCTTTCCCTCACTGACCGTGGAGGAGACGATGCTGGCAGCGGTCTGTGCCGATCAGCGCCGCGCCAGCGTGATGCATCGCCGTTTTCCGCTGGCCGAGACGCGCGACCGCGCCGAGCATGCGATGGAGCTGCTTGGCCTTGCCAGCAAGCGCAACCGGACCGCGGCGACGCTGTCGCATGGTGACCAGAAGTTGCTCGACATCGCGCTCGCGCTGGTGCTCGAGCCCAAGGTGCTGCTGCTCGACGAGCCGACCGCGGGCATGGGCACCGAGGAACGCTGGCGCATGATCGACAAGGTGCGCGAGCTCTGGGAGAAGCAGAAGATCACCGTCGTGTTCATCGAGCATGACATGGACATCGTGTTCAAGATCGCACCGCAGATCGTCGTGCTGTGCTACGGCCGAATCCTGGCAACCGGGACGCCGGACGCGATCCGCAGCAATGAAGCCGTCATCGAGGCCTATCTCGGCAGTGACGACCTTGCAGGAGCGGTGGCATGAGCGCGCAGCCGGTGGTGCAGGTCGAGGACCTCGACGTCTATTACGGCACCAGCCAGATCCTGTTCGGCGTCGGCCTCTCGGTGCGGAAGGGCGAGACCATGGCGTTGCTCGGCCGCAACGGCGCCGGCAAGTCGACCACGATGAAGGCGATCATGGGGCTGGCGCCGGCGCGCCGCGGTAAGGTGACCTTGCGCGGCCAACTGGTGTCTGGACTGAAGCCGCATCACATCGCGCGGGCCGGGCTCGGCTTCGTGCCGGAGGATCGCCAGATCTTTCCCGAGCACACGGTCGAGGACAACCTCGTGATCGGCCAGAAGAAGGGGCCTGATGGCCAGGATGAATGGTCGATCCGGCGCGTCTACGACGTGTTTCCGCTGTTGGAGCCGCTGCGGCACCGGATCGCCGGGCGGCTGTCGGGCGGCGAGCAACAGATGCTGGCAATTGCCCGCACGCTGATGGGCAATCCGGTGCTGCTGCTGCTGGACGAGCCGAGCGAGGGACTGGCGCCGATCATCGTACAGCGCATCGGCGAGCTGCTGCGGCAGCTCCGTGGCACCGGTGCCACAGTGTTGATCGCCGAGCAGAACATGCATTTTTGCCTGGGCCTTGCGAGCCACGCGACGGTTATCGACAAGGGACAGATCGTCTACACATCCTCCATCGAAGAGTTGAAAGCCAACGACAACATCCGGCAGCGCTATCTGGCGCTGTAGGGCATGCTCCGAAAGGTGTCGGATCACGGCCAAGGATGCGGCTCGTCAGGAAGAACGGGAGGATAAATGGCGGTCGAACGCAAGCTGACGCCGACGCATGAGGCGCCGTATCGGGGCCTCAAAGTGCTCGATTTCGGGCAGGGAATCGCTTCGCCCTACTGCGCGATGCTGCTCGGGGTCTATGGCGCCGACGTCATCAAGGTCGAGCCGCCGGAAGGCGACTGGTCGCGCTATCTCGGCACGACCTACGGCAATCACACGACGCTGTCGGCGGTCTACAACCGCGGCAAGCGCAGCCTGTGCCTCGACATGAAGAACAAGGACGGGATCGCGGTCGCCCAGCGGCTGGCGCGCGAGGCCGACGTGCTCATTGAAGGATTTCGTCCTGGCGTCGCCGAGCGGCTCGGGCTCGGCTATGAGAGCCTCTCGCGCGACAACAGAGGCCTGGTCTATCTGTCAGTCAGTGGCTTCGGGCAGAGTGGGCCGTACTCCAAGCGGCCGGGCTCTGATTCGGTGGCGCAGGCCTTTTCCGGGCTGGTCTCGGTCAATGTCGGCACCGATGGCGTGCCGCATCGGGTCGGCACGACCATTTCCGACGTCGTCACCGGCGTGTATGCATTCCAGGCCATCGCGACGACGCTGTTCGCACGCGCGACCGTCGGGACCGGCCGCTGGATCGACGTCAATCTCTGCCAGTCGACGTCTGCGCTGCTGGGCCACAAGGTCGCCGAGTTCATTCTTGAGGGCGGCGCGCCGCGGGCGCTGAATGTGCCGGCCGGCACCTACCAGACACAGGACGGCTGGATGATGGTGACGCTGGTGAACGAGCCGCAATACAAGCGGCTGTGCACTGCGATCGGCCGCGACGATCTCGCCAGCGATCCGCGTTTCGCCGACTTCGCCCGCCGCGCCGACGCCGCCGATACGCTGATTCCGCAGCTGCGCGAGGTGTTCCTGACCCAACCGACGGAGACCTGGCTGGCGCGGCTGCACGCCGCCGACATCATCGCGGAGAGGATTCTCAATCCCGGTGAATGGCTGCGCAACGCTCATGTCGAGGCGATCAAGGCATCGGTGCGCCAGGACACGCCGGGCGTCGGCGCGGTGTACTCGCCGCGGACGCCGGGGATCGCAAGCCTGTCCGAGGATCACCTCTGCGCTGCGCCGGATGTCGGACAGGACAGCCGCGCTGTGCTGACAGAGGCCGGTTTTGGTACCGCCGAGATCGACGGCCTGCTGCAATCAGGCGCGGTCCGGCAAGCCAAGAGACAAGGGGAGACATCATGAGCACGGACCTCGTTCGTTACTCGGTCACCGGGCAGATCGCGGAGATCGTGCTTGACCGCGCGCCGGTCAACGCCCTCAGCATCCCGCTGATCGACGCGCTGCTCGTGGCGTTGGCAAAAGCCCGCGATGACGAGGCGGTGCGCGCCGTCATCGTCAGCAGCGCCCACAAGGTGTTCTGCGCTGGCCTCGACCTCGACATCGTCAGGGGCAGGCCCGCGATCGAGACCAAGACGTTCCTCGAGCGGTTGTACTTCGCCCTCAACGATACCCAGTACCGGATGGGCAAGCCGACCATCGCGGCGATCGACGGCGCGGTGCGCGCCGGCGGCATGACGATCGCGATCTCCTGCGACATGATCGTCGCGGGCGATGGCTCGACCTTCGGCTATCCCGAGATCGATGTCGGCCTGATCCCGGCGATCCATTTCGTGCAGCTGCCGCGACTGGTCGGCAAGCACCAGGCGTTCGGCCCGCTGTTCCTCGGCGAGCCCTTCGATGCGGCGACCGCCCATCGGATGGGCCTGCTCAGCGAGGTGGTGCCGAAGGGTACCGCGCTGGAGCGGGCCCGGGAGATCGCGCGCAAGCTGGCGGCGAAGTCACCGATCGTGATGAAGATCGGCCGCGATGCGTTTATGCGCGCGGTCGATGCCGATTTCCGCCGTTCGGTGGAGAACACCGCGGAAAGCTTCGTGGTGGTGGCCTCGACGGAGGACTGCCAGGAAGGGCTGAATGCGTTCGTCGAAAAGCGGACGCCCAACTACAAGGGACGGTAAATGGCTGGATTGTATTTCGAAGAATTCGAGGTCGGGCGGGAATTCCATCACGAGTTCAGCCGGACCGTGACGGAGATGGACAACACCATGTTCAGCCTCCTGACCATGAACCCGCAGCCGTTGCATCTCGACGCGCATTTCTCGGAGAAGACCGAATTCGGCCAGCGGCTGTTCAACAGCCTCTATACGCTCGGCATCATGATCGGCATGAGCGTCTACGACACGACGCTGGGCACGACGGTCGGCAATCTAGGCATGACTGATGTCAAGTTCCCGAAGCCGGTGTTTCATGGCGACACGCTGAAGGCGCACACCAAGATCATCGGCAAGCGGGCCAGCAAGTCGCGGCCGACCCAGGGTATCGTCGAGTTCGAGCACACCATGACTAATCAGCGCGGCGAGGTGGTGGCAAGCTGCCGGCGCACGGGGCTGATGCACTGCAAGCCGAAGGCGTAAGCGATGCGATCGTTCCTGTTCGTTCCCGGCGACAGCACCCGGAAATATGAGAGCGCCAAGAAGACCGCGGCCGATGCGCTGATCCTCGATCTTGAGGATTCCATCGCGCCGGACCAGAAGGTGGTGGCGCGCGGGATCACGCGGCAAATGCTCGACGCGCGCAATCCGGAACAGAAGCTCTACATCCGCGTCAACGCGCTCGATACCGACCTGACGCTCGGCGATTTAGCTGCCGTGATGCCCGGGAAGCCCGACGGCATCGTGCTGCCGAAATGCGCCGGCGCCACCGATGTCAACAAGCTCGCGCTCTATCTCGACGCGTTCGAGGCCGCTTCCGGCATTGCATCGGGGACGACACGGATCGTCACGGTCGCGACCGAGACGGCGCGAGCGGTACTGAAAATCCTTGACTTCGAGAGTATGAGCCCGCGGCTCTGGGGCATGATGTGGGGCGCGGAAGACCTCGCGGCTTCGCTCGGTGCGACCCGCAACCGCACCGATGGCCGTTATCATTCTCCGTTCATTCTGGCCCGCGATCTCTGCCTGATCGGCGCGGCGGCGGCCGGCGTGGTCGCGATCGACACCATCGCCACCGACATCAACGATCTCGACGCATTGAAGGCCGAGGCGATCGCCGCGCGGCAGGACGGCTTCCTGGCCAAGGCCGTGATCCATCCCAAGCATGTCGATGTCGTCAACGCGGCCTTCATGCCGACCGACGAGGAGATCGCGTGGTCGGAGCGGGTGATCGCCGCATTCGCCGACAATCCGTCCGGGGTCGCCAAGATGGACGGCAAGATGCTGGACAAGCCGCATCTGCGCGCCGCCGAGAAGATCCTGGCGTCGCGCCGGAAATGATCAGCGGTTAGGCTCGATCAGCGCGCCGTCCGCGATGAGGGCGGCGATCTCGGTCTCGGCAATGCCGGCTTCGCGCAGAATCTCGCGGCCATGCTCGCCGAGGTTCGGCGGATAGGTCCGGATCGATGGCGGCGTCCGACTCCATGTCGCCGCCGGGCCGGCAACCCGCAGCGTGCCTTCGGTCGGGTGGTCCAGCGACTGGATCAATCCGACCTCGGCCAGATGCGGATCGTCGATCAGGCTGTCGAGATCATGCAGCGGCGCGTGCGGAATGTCGGCCTCCGCGAAGAAGCGCATCCATTCGGCGGTGCTGCGGGTCTTCATCATCTGCGAGAACCAGTCGTAGACGAAGTCATAGTTCCTGGTTCGCGCCGAGATGCTGTTCAGCCGCGGATCACGGTCGGCCTCGTCGGCAAGGCCGATCTTGGCGAAGAACGCATTCCACTGCTTGTCGGAGTAAACCAGTGCGCAAATGTAGCCATCGCTGGTCTGGTAGGGCCGGCGGTCGGGCGATAGCAGACGGGAGTAGCCGGGCGGTCCGATCGGCGGATCGAAGCTGCGACCGGCCATGTGATCGCCGAGCACGAACTGCGCCATGGTCTCGAACATCGGGATTTCGATGGCCTGGCCCTCGCCGGTGCGCTCGCGATGGAACAGCGCCGCCAGGATGGCGTGGACCGCGTTGAGGCCGACGACCCGGTCGGCCATGGTGGCCGGCGAGTAGCGCGGCTCGCCGGTGATCTGGCCGGTGAGCGCGGGCAGCGCCGTCAGTCCTTGGATCAGGTCGTCATAAGCAGGCCGGCCGGCATAGGGGCCGGTCTCACCGAAGCCGTGCAGGCTGGCGTAGACGATCCGCGGGTTGGCTGCGAGAAGATCGTCGGTGCCGAGCTTGAGGCGCGCCATCGCGGCGGGACGGACGTTGTGGACGAATACGTCGGCCGTCGCGGCCAGCCGCAGCAATGCCTCACGGCCACTCGCCTTCTTGAGGTCCAGCACGATCGAGCGCTTGTTGCGGTTGCCCTGCAGGTACATCGCGCCCATCCCGGGATGACGCATCGGGGCGGCGTGGCGCATCACGTCGCCATCCGGACTCTCGACCTTGACCACGTCGGCACCGTAGTCGCCGAGGATCATGGTCGCGTAGGGACCCATCATCACGCTGGTGAGGTCGATGATCCTGACGCCGGCGAGCGGGCCCGCCGGCTTGGTTGGTGTCTTTCTCGTCAGCGTGTTGCTCAATGGGTGGTGGCCAGCGCTTCGGTGAAGGCTTTGAAGACTTCGCTGCCTGGCTTGCCGCGTTTGTCGACGTCCTTCACCCAATCCTGTGCCACCGACTTGAAGGCGGTGTCGAACACCTTCTTGTCGTCGGCGCTGAAGTTGATGACCTTCATGCCCTGCGACTTGATCTTGTCGGTCGCGGCCTTCTCGCCGTCCTCGAACCGCTTGCAGGCCTCGCGGGTGGTCTGCTCGCCGGCCTCGACCAGCGCCTTGCGCACGTTCTCGGGCAGCGACTTGAACTTCATCTCGCCGATCGAATAGGTGAAGATCGCGGTGCCGAAGTTCAGTCCCTCGGTGCCCGACTTCAGAATCTTTCCGAAGTCGTAGGACGCCGAGCTCTGATAGGAGAAGATCAGCCCGTCGAGCGTGCCGCGGGTCAGCGATTCATAGATTTCGGGCGCGGCCATCCGCACCGGCACGCCGCCGATCGAGCGCATCATCAGGTCCATGGCGCCGCCGGTGGTGCGGATCTTCAGCCCCTCGAGGTCCTTCGCCGTCTTCACCTCGCGGCTGGTCGCCAGTTGAATCTGATAGGCCGGCAGCGCCAGCGTGACCAGCGGCCGAAGCTGGTTCGGCGCGAACTCCTTGGTCTCCAGGATGCCGCCATTGTGCGAGACCTTGTAGAAGGCAAGCGAGCCCTGGCATTCGCTGTCGAAGATGCCGGGGAGTTCGGCGACCGCGGTCAGCGGAAACTTGTCGGACGAATAGGACGGCACGATGTAGGAGACGTCGGCGACGCCGACGGCCGTGAGCTGGGCCATGTCCTTGGCCTTGCCAAGCTGCTCCGCCGGGAAGTGCTGGAAGGTGACCTGGCCGTTGGTCAGCTTGGTGACGAGTTCGGAAAATGGCTTGCCGACGAGCTCATGAATCACATGGCCGTTCGGCAGGCTGTCGACGAGGCGAAGTGTGATCTTCTCCTGTGCACTGCCAGCACCCGCTGTCGCCGCGAACATCAACGCCGCGAGCGCTAGCGGCTTCCCCAATCGAACGAACATTATGTCTTCTCCCTTGTAGTTCGTCAGTAACCCATCTTCATCGGCAGCCAGAGAATGATCATCGGCCAGATCACCAGGATCGCAATTGCAATCAGGTGCGCGACGAAGTGTGGAAACACGCCATGAAAGACCTCGCCCACGGGGCGCCCCGAGTAGCGCGCTACGACAAAGCAGTTGAGGCCCACCGGTGGCGTGATCATGCCGACCTCAGCGGTGACGATCTTGATGACGCCGAACCACAGCGGATCGTAGCCGAGCGACTTGATCAGCGGCAGCACGATCGGAACGGTCAATACCAGGATCGCGATCTGATCCATGAATGAGCCGAGCACGATATAGCCGAACAGGATGATGGTCAGGATCAGCCACGGCGGTACCGCGAGGCTGCCGACCCAGCTCACCAGGTTCTGCGTCACCTGCGTCAGCGTGAAGAAGTAACCGAAGATCGATGCGCCGAACAGGATCATGGCGATCATGCAGGTGCCGTGTGCCGAGCGAATCAATGCGCTGCGCAGCGTCTTGCGGTTGATCTTGCCTTTCCACACGGCGAGCACGAACGCTCCGAAAGCACCGAGCGCGGACGCCTCGGTCGGCGTGGCGACACCCGTGTAGATGACGCCGGTGACCATGCCGAACAGCAACAGCATCGGGCCGACCACGCGAAGCATACGAAACTTTTCCGCGAGCGAGACCGAAGGTGCCGCCGGCGCACGCGACGGATCCTGCCAGGCCAGGAACCAGACCGTGGCCATGATCGTGAAGGTCACGAGAATGCCGGGGATGACCCCGCCGATCAGCAGCGCGCCGATGTTCACCTCGGCGAGCAGGCCGTAGATCACGAGCGCGACCGATGGCGGGATCAGCATGGCGAGCGTGCCGGATATCGCGACGACGCCGGCCGCCATCTTCGGCTCGTAGCCCTGCTTCAGCATCGCCGGCAAGCTCGTCGCCGACAACGTGGCGGCGGATGCGGTGCTGGTGCCGCAGATCGCGCCGAAGCCGGCACCCGCCAGCGCCGTTGCCATGCCGAGGCCGCCGGGAATGCGTCCGACCCAGGCCGCGGTGGCCTTGAACAGATCGTCGGCAATGCCACTGACGAGGACGAATTCCGCCATCAGCAGGAACATCGGGATGGTGATCAGCTCATAGGAGGTGACCGCCGAGAGCGGTGCCGTTTGCAGAATACCCGACAGGATCGGCATGCCGCCGATCATGTAGAGGCCCAGAGCACCGGACCCCGCCATTGCGAAACCAACCGGCGTGCCGATCGCGAGCAGCGCGAACAGCACGAGCATCGTCAGGACGAGCGTCATTCGAAGGTTTCTCCGGCAGCATGGGAGGCCGGCAGAGCAATGAGGCTGCGTCCGGTGGCGAGTGAGATGAGGTGTCCAATGAGGTGCAACGTCAGGCGAATCGTGATCAGGCCAGCGCCGAGCGGTACCAGTCCGATCGACGGCCACATCGGCCATGGGATCGCGCCGGCCATCACGTCGGCGGACCTGAAGCTGTCCACGGCGCGCAGGAAGCCGAGGTAGGCGATCAGCGAAAACACCGCGATGCCGACGACACACGTCACGATCTCCGAAACGCGGATCATCGCCGGCGAAAACTTCTGTTGCAGGATATCCACGCTGACATGAGCGTGGTTGGCATAGGCCTCGGACAGCACCAGGAAGAAGATGCCGGCCATCAGATAGATCGAGATCAGGTCGTAGGCCCAGGAGAATGGCTTGTTGAATGCGTAGCGCATGATGACATCGCCGAACACGATGATCATGATCGCGAACATGAACACGGCGGCGATCGTGGAGGCGATCTTCTCTATCGCCGCGAGCGCCCTCAAGACTCCGTCAAACAAAATTGCTCTCCCAGTGGCTCTGCTCGATCACTTGGCGGGAATGGCTGCAACCGCCGCATCGAACTCTTTCAGCGCGTCGCTGCCGTGTTTGCCGCGCCCATCGAGGCCGTCGGCCCAGGTCTTGGCGACGCCTTTCATCAAATCCTTGAACTTGGCATTCACGTCCGGCCGCAAGGTCTCGAACCGCACCCCGGCGGCCTCAAGCGATTTCTTGGTCTCATCGTCGGATTTTTGGACCTGCTGGCATGCCGACGGAATGATCTCCTCGGCAACGTCGGCCATCGCCTTCTGAACATCGGGTGGAAGCCTCTTCCAGACGGTGTCGCTGATCGAATAGGCGACGATGAAGCTGGCGAAGCCGACGCCGTCGGTCGAATATTTCACCAACTTGTCGGCGCCGTATGCGACCACGCTCTCCAGCGGGAACAGCAGCCCATCCATGGTGCCGCGCTGCAGGGATTCATAGGCATCTGGCGCTGCCATGCGCACGGGCACGGCTCCGATGGCGCGCAAAGTGAGGTCCTGCGCACCGCCGGTCGATCGCAGCTTGAGGCCGGTAACGTCGCCGGTCTCCTTCACCGGTTGCTTGACCGTGAAGATGCGGTACTGCGGCAGGCTCACCGCGAGCAGCAGGCGGATGCCGTTCGCGGTATAATCCTGCTGTGCGATTACGCCGCTCCGCGCGGTCTTCCAATAGGCGAGTGTGCCCTGGCAGGAATGCTCGAACATGCCGGGGAGCATCGCGACTTCGGAGACCGGCATCTTGTCCGAGACATAGGCGGGCGCGACATAGCCGATATCGGCGACGCCGGTTTGCGTCAGCTTGAGCATATCGGCGGCCTTGCCGAGCTGCTGCGCCGGATAGTGTTCGAACGTTACCGCATTGTTGGTACGCTTCTGGACTTCGGCCATCCAGGGCTCGAGCACCAGGCGGACGAGATAGTGCCCCTTCGGAAAGGAGTCGGCGACCCGCAGCTTGATCGGTTCCGCCGCTGCCGCCAGATTGACCGATGCGATGAGGAAGCCGTAACCGGCCAATACGCGCCGAAGCCCGCCCATATCTCCTGCCCCTGAATATCAATGTTGTTTTGAGCAGCTGCGCATAAACGAAATTGCGCGTCAAGCATGGCTCGGTTGCACATGCCTGATGACAATGAAGCCCTGGGGAAGCACCGGGATATCAATCTCAGCTTTGTCCATCACGCGGGAAATTGCCCGGGTGTGGTCGCTGGTTCTGCGACGGGTCAGATAGCGGGGAATTCCAGCTCGAAGGCGACGCCGCGGCTGGCGGGCAGGAGGCGGATCGAGCCGCCGTGGCTCACCATCACCGCCTGCGCGATCGCGAGCCCCATGCCGGTGCCGCCCGCATCGCGGCGGGTGGTGAAGAACGCGTCGAAGATCCGGTCGCGATTGGGCTCGGAAATCGGATCGCCGTCATTGCCGACAGTGACACGGATGCCGGACGTCTCGCCGACCGCCTCGATGGCCAGCGATTTTGCATTGTGACGGATCGCGTTGTCGGCCAGATGGGCCAACACGATCATGGCCTTTTCGGTGGACATGCCGATCGAACGTTCAAGGCAACCGCCGGCGCTGATGGCGAGAGCTGGAAACTGGTTCCTCAGGCCATCGATGACGTCTGCGAGCTGTGTCTGCCCGTTCTCCGGCACGCCCTGGGCGCGGGCCAGCTCGCGCAGCCGGTGGCTCATGGCCTCCAGGCGCTCCGCATCGCCGAGGATGTTCGACACGAAGTTCGTCTGCTCGCTCCGTGTGAGCGTCGCCGTCTTGCTGTGCAGCGAGTCCAGGAGCAACTCGGCGGCGCCCTTGATCGAGGTCAGCGGCGATTTCAACTCATGCGTCAGGTGCGCGGAGAAGGTGGCGATATAGTCGGAGCGGCGCGACAATTGCTGCGCCATGCCGAAGAAGCTGTCAGAGAGTTGCGCGAGTTCACGGGTGCCATAATGGTCCAGCGCCTTGAATGCATCGCGATCGCCACGGCCGATCTGCACGGCGCGGTCGACCAGCTCACGCATCGGCCGCGTGACAGTGCGCGAGAACACCAAGCCGATGGCGATTGTCGCCAGGACGACGACGATCGCGGCCAGCAGAAACTTGCCGCGTTCCCGATAGAGATGCTCGAAAATGTTGCTCGGCGTCCGCGACGCATAGATCACGCCGGCAACCCGATCGTTGACGATGACGGGCATTGCCGAGAAGACGTGGACACCGACGCCGCGGCTGATCGAATAGATCGGCGGCGGAGGCTTGTCGGGGATACGGATGCGCAGCGCAGCGCTATACTGGCCGCGTAACGCCGCCGCCACCTCTTCGATATGGGCGAGGGATTGTCCGACCTCCTGGCGTCCCGCGATGACGACGCCTTGCGGATCGAGAATCCGGAAGCCCGCCAGCGTCACTTTCTGGGTCTCCAGCACGAGGGGCATGAGCCGCGCGCCGATGGCGATGTGAGCCGGATCTGCCGGCTTGGGCGCAGGAAGCGCGTCGGGCCGTCGCCGCAGAAGATCGTTGCCGGCAAGATCGAGCTCGGGCCGGATCGGCGTCACCTGATCGCCCGGATCGGGAAGCGCCTCGGGTGGAACTGCGGCGCCGAGCGGGATGCCATTGGCAAGCTGCGCCTGCACGTCCCGTGCATAGATCACAGCCAGCACGCGGCTCTGCGCGATCAGTTCGGCCTGGGTCTGGCGAATGAGCTGGTTGTCATAGAGCCGGAAGAAGAACAGTCCGAGCAACGGGAGCACGGCGACCAGGGCAAGCACGGCGAAGATGACGAAGCTGAGCGAAGGGCGCCACTTCTGTCGGGCACGGAAAGACGTCATGCGGGAGGCTCGCACCTGCCGAGCTTGAACCCGACGCCATGCACGGTCTCGATGACATTGTCGCATTTCACCGCGGCGAGCTTGGCTCTGATGTTGCGGATATGGCTGTCGATGGTGCGGTCGGAGACCTGGATATTGAGCTGATAGGCTGCGCTCATGATCTGCTCACGGTTGAACACCGCGGTAGGTCGCGTCAGGAACGCGCGCAGGATGCCGAACTCGATCGCGGTCAGATGCAGCGGCGTATCACCGAATGTTGCGACGTGCTGTTCGGGATCGACCGAGAGCTGCCCCTTGGAGAGGGCACCCGATTCCGGCACGCCCGGCCGTGGCGCCAGCCGTCGCAGAATCACATTGACCCGCGCGACGAGTTCGCGCGGGCTGAAGGGCTTGGTCACATAGTCGTCGCCGCCGATCTCGAGCCCGAGGACGCGATCGATCTCATCGTCGCGGGCGGACAGGAACAAGATCGGCACGTCGGATGATTTGCGGATCTCCCGGCAGACATCGAGGCCGTCGAATTCCGGCATGCCGATATCGAGCACGATCAGGTCCGGTGGCTCGGCGGAAAACCGGGCCAGGGCCTCCTTCCCATCGCGCGCCTCGCTGACGTTCATACCCGCCTTTTTCAGAGCGACGCGGATGACCTCCCGGATATGGAGGTCATCGTCGACGACAAGAATGCGGTTGGTCACAAGTTCACTCCGGATACGAAGCCATCTAGCTCGCGGCTGAACCCTGCTGGCGATCCAGCATGCGCTGGAGCCGCCAGTTGCGGAAGCCCCAGCTCCGCCAGGAGACCATCCGCTCGCGCTGCTCTTTTACAAGGCAATTGCGGTGGTAAACAAGGATGGGATCGAAAGCGTGGAGCGCGAGCCCTCGATCGATTGCCGGGAGGGCCTGTGGCCCGAGCCGGACCAGATAGTCGATATCCAGGTTGACCCCGTTGCCCGAGGCTTCCCGGCTATGGCTGATGTTGTAGTCGGCAATGATGGCGGCAAAATTGACCAGGGAGCAGGTGTAGAGGACGATCGTCAATGCGAGCAGGTTGGTGCGGATCAGCCAGTCGTTCGAGCGCTGCAAAACGATACGCGCCAGGATCAGGACCAAGCCGCTCACGACGAGCAGCATCCAGATGAAAGCCGAGATCCGCCAATAGGTGAGCAAGTAGATCTGGACGTAAAGGTCAAGCCGGAGCATCGACGAGATCACCAGCAGGACATTCTGTCCGATCCAGACGTAAACCAGTGCGCGCATCGCGCGCGACCGCTCGGCGGAACCACCCGGCCGCATGGTCACCAGGACGAAACCGGCGGCCAGCAGTGCGGTGACGATGAGCGGATACGCGCCACGATGAGCATAGGATGCGTAGGTCACGTCGGCGGGCAGCGTCCCGTTGCCCCAAAGATAGATCAGGTCGAGGATGGTCTGGATGGAAAACAGCAGGTTGAACAGGATCAGTGAGCGCAGGACCGTGCCGACGCTGAGCAGGTTCGTGATTTCGGCCGCGCGCGGCGGATCGTTCGCGGCAAATTGGCGTCGGGGGTCCGCAAGCTCCGTATTACTGCGCCATTTGACTTGGATGAAGGGCCATACCAGTGCCAGCGCCGCGATCCAGAACAGCGTACGGCTGATGCTGAGATAGGAGGACGGGTCACCCGGATTCAGCTGGCCGATCCATTTCGCCAGCAAAGGGTTTGCTGCCACGAACAGCAAGATAAAGAGGCTTCCGAGCACCAACGGCACGCACCACAGGGTGAAGCCCCTGGTGAGCACTGGCCAATTGAATGCGGAGATCGCATCCTGGAATAGTCTGAAGGGGCCGACCAGATAGAGATCGAGCAGGGAGGAAGCTCCCGCGGCGAGACCGTCGAGATGATGATTGGTCGTTAGCATCAGCGCAGCGCCGAGCGCGAGGACAACAATGGCCAGTGAAGCGGCGTTGAACTCTTCGATCGCAGGCAGCAGTCCGGCGAGCAAGATCGTTCCGGCGAGCAGCAATCGGCGATAGTCGAGATTGCCAAGATTGATGAACAGCGACGCGGAGGCGAGCGCGGCAGCAAAGATGATGACGGAAAGTCCGAGACGCTGGTCGTAGAACAGCCAATCGGCCAGCGCCGCGAGAGCGAGCGTGGTCGCAATCTTGACCGGAAGCGGCTTGTCGTTGATCGACCGGGTTTTGATCTCAGGTGGCGCAAGGCTTGTCATGATGACCTCAGGATCGCTGGGGTGTGTCGGCCGCAGCGTCTCGATCCGCTTGCTTGGGTTTGGGATCGAGGTGCCGCTCGGACGAACCTTGAGGCGTACATGTGCAAATGCCTGGAACACGATCTGCAAGAGTTCAGGATTCTTATGCAGATTGCGTGCAGACGCGACTTATCGGCTCGCGCCAGTGAATCCCGTCTGATACGGACGCATCAGGTCTGCTTCTTCAGTCATGCGTGGCTCCATGCAAATCGTCCGTACTACGTTGCTCTGGATCGTTGGGCTTGTATTCGTGCTTGTGGGCATCAACAGCAACGATCCGTATCTGGTGCCGATGCGTGGGATGGGCAATCTGCTGCTCGTGATCGCAAGTGGCGCCGTCGTGTTCATGTTGCTCCGCCTCGGCGGATGGCGCGGGCGGCCGTGGGCAGGAAGGCTCCTGGTCATCCTGTGGTGTATGCCGCCGCTCGTGCTGCTGGCAGCGCACGGTGTGTTCGAATTTCGCAAGCAGCGGGTTCTGCGGACCGAGGCGGCGCTCGCGCGGTCGCTCGGGCAGCATTTCATCGTCGGCTATCGGTCGCTGGACGAGGTCGCTCCGCTGGCAGAAAAGGGATTGATTGGGGGGATCTATGTCACAGGGCGCAATGTTGCAGGCCGGACGGCCGAGGCATTGAAGGCAGAAATCGCTGCCTTGCAGGCGAGGCGGCGGGCGGCGGGGCTGCCACCGCTGATCGTGGCGACGGATCAGGAGGGCGGCATCGTCTCTCATCTGGCACCGCCGCTGACGCGGCTGCCCGCGCTCGCCTCGTTGGTCGACCTGGCGCCGGACCAGCGAAAGGCAAAAGCAGAGGAGTTCGGGCGTATCCATGGAAGCGAGCTGGCGTCGCTCGGTGTCAACCTCAATCTTGCTCCGGTGCTCGACCTTCGGCCGGAAGCAAAGCGCAATCGGCTTGATTTCAACACGCTCATCAATCAGCGGGCGATTTCAGACGATCCCGCCAAGGTCAGCGCGATCGCGGACGCCTACATCCACGGCCTCGAGTCCGCCGATGTCAACGCGACCGTAAAGCACTTTCCAGGATTGGGCCGCGTGCGTGCCGACACGCACCATTTCACAGCTGATCTCGATACGCCGGTCAGCGAACTGGAAGCGAGCGACTGGCGTCCGTTCCGCGACGTGTTGTCGACGACCAGCGCACGCTTGATGGTCGGGCACGTGGCAGTGAGTGCTCTCGATCCTCGACGGCCCGCGTCGCATTCAAAGGCGGTCATCGACGGATTGATCAGGAAGACCTGGAACTACCAGGGCCTCGTCATGACGGACGACCTTGTGATGGGCGCAATCTATCAACACAACGTTTGCACAGCGGTTGTCGAGGCGCTGAACGCCGGCGTTGATCTCCTGCTGGTGGCCTATGACGGCGCGCAGTTCTATCGTCTGTTTGCGTGCGCGACCGACGCGGCTGCACAAGATGGACTCGACGCTATCATGTTGCACGACAGCGAGGCGCGGCTAAGGCGGGCCTCGTTGATCGACTAGAGCCTCTTTCTTTCCGATTGGAACGGGGCTCAGGAATGAGCTCCGACCGCCGATTTGTTGTCCTGCTGCTTCGACCATGAGACGTAGTAGGCGACCGCAGTCATTGCGGCGAGGCCGGCGATGCTGACCGCGACCTGTCTCGCCACCGAGTTCGGGCCGGTGATGAGGACCAGATGCGCGGCAAAGGACAGGAAAACGCCTGCACAGAACACGGCGAGCCACTCCTCGCCGCACTTGATGATCGGCTGCAAGGCGTAGGATCGTAAATACGCCCAGTTGCGCGGCACCAGCAGGGTGAACAGGAACGTCAGCGTAAGGAAATGCAGGATGCGGTGTGGCGCGACATCCTCCCTGTCGCTCGGCAGGAGCATATCGGTCAACCCGGCCGGCATCGCCTGGGCGAGTGCCGGGATATCGCGGCTCACGACAATCGCGAGCGCGAGCACCAGATACAGCAATGCCGCGGCGCGCAGCGCGGGAATGTTCTGCAACGAACGGATCGCAGGTGCGTATCGCTGGCCGACGAGCGCAAGCCAGCCACCCATCACAAACAGCAATTGCCAGCAAAACGGGTTCAGGTACCAACGGCCATCCGGGTATGACGTCAGGTTCCAGTCGAGCACGCGAGCGGTCGCATAAAGCGCGGTGGAGCCGGCGAGCGTTGCGTTCGGTACGTAGAACAACCCGCACACAATGATGGGCTGGAACGCCATCAGGACGATAATGAGTTGCAGGACATCGAGATTGAGCGGCTTGGCCTGCAGGAACAGGCCGTAGATCAGCGTCCGGATTCCGTGATCGATGAAGCCGGTGATGTTGAATTCGCTGATGATCTCGGGGGCCGCGGTCCGGGCCGCAACATAGCTGATCAATTCGACATAGATGACGAACAGAACGATATAGGCGGCGTAGAGCTGCCACACGCGCCTGAAGATCCGGGTGGCAGCCACCAGCATGCCGCGTTCCACCGCCATCCTCGTGTAGATCAGCGTCGTCGCATAGCCGCCGACGAACACAAACAGGTCCGTTGCGCCGCTGAAGCCGAAATTGCGCATCGTCAGCGCGTTGACGACATTGTGCGGGACATGGTCGAGGAACAGAAACCAGTTCGCGATGCCGAGCAGCAGCGCTATCCTGAGATCGCTATCCGCTGCGGCGATCTCGGCATTGTTTGTCGGATTCATCGGAAGCAGAAATCACCGGCCCGGGAAACGAGATCGCCAGTCTACAAGGGAACCCACGCGCGGTCCGAATAGACTTTGCGTGAACCCTATCTAGTTCGTTTCCGGTTCCGGCCAAGTGGGCCGTCACGGGAAAGATCACGTTTTCGAAATCACCACGCGAGCGGCCTGGACATCAGACCGGTTCGTGTTTGCGCAGATCGCGGGCGTGGTCAAGCGTATTGGCGTGCAGGTTCGCCCCGGTGAGGGAGATCTCCGGCAGGGCGGCCTCGGCAAGGATATCGTCCGTGACGTCCTCAACCGATGATTCGGCGATCTCATGGATGAAGCTGATGTTTGCGTATTCGCCCGATGCGACCCGCGAGACGACCTCGCGCCGCGTCAGTTCAGGGTCGACGATCGCCTCCCGGCCTCTGCGGCCATAGTCGATCATCACGACAAAATACTGCATTGCCAATCGTTCGGTGCGTTGACTGTCAAGGCAATTATTTCTGATAATCGTAAGTTTGTCAAGCGATATCGTCGCCGCGCGAAACCCGGCGCGACCGGCCGGCCCGATTCGGCCTGAAGGCACCCGAATCGGTCCAGCGGCCTGACGCAGCTACTTCTCGGACGATCGCCCGCCCTGTGCCTTGCCGGATTTGCGGCCCTTCGACGCCGTCTTGCCGCGCAGTCGTTCGATCTGGCCACGGGGCAGGGTGACGCAGATCTCGCCGATCCATTCGAGCTTTACGCCGTTGATCGGCTTGGCATTAAAGCTCTTGAGGTTGACCGTGCCGGAAGAACTGCCGCGTTCGATCGTTTTCAGATAGCGCTCACCACTCTTCAGCCGAACCGCAGCTTCCTCCCCATAGAAGCTCGACAGCGGATAGCGTTGCTCGCGATACACTACGATGACATCGCCGTTCTCGTATTTCGGCAGCATCGAATCGCCCGAAACCTCGAAGGCGACGGTCTCCTCGGTCACCGGGAACGGAAGCTCGACTTCGCCGAGACCTTCCGGCGGTATCTGCTCCAATTCCGGCTCGATCGAGGCGCCGGCGCCGACCCGGCCCACGATCGGCACCGAGTTCAGCTCCAGATATTCGACGATCGGGGCTATCTCCGACGCCTTGATCAGCCGTATTCCCGACAGGATTTCGGATACCGCTCCGGGCCGAACTCCCATTGCGCGAGCAAGCCCGCCCTTGCTCTTGCCCGTCTTTTCCAGTGCTCGTTCGATCAGTGCTGCATCCAGCATGGTTCATCCTCTCCAAACCCGGATACATCAATAGCGTTACGATTATCAGAAATCAAGCTTGACTTTTTCTTCGGAATATCGGAAGCTGTGCGAGGCGCCGGCGGAATGACAAAAAATGGGAATTTGGAATGGAAATGACGAATTGGCTGCCGGAGCACTCGGTCGCCCTGCAGAACCTGCGCGCCCGCGGCTTGTCCTATTCGGAGATCGCCGACGCGATTAACGCAGCATTCAACACGGCTTATACCCGTAACGCGGCGCTCAGCCGAGCACAGCGCATGGGGCTGGTGGGCCTCGATCGGCCCGAGCCGTCGCTGCCGGGACGCCTGGATCCGCCCAAGCCGCTCCTGCCGGAACTGCCGCGAGGCGGATGCCTGCGCGAGAAGCCGGCCGAACCGGAGCCCGATCTGCTTGGTTCGCCGAGGATGTTCACCGAAACAGTGGAGATGCCGCCGCTTCGTTGCGCAGGGGTTGCGCCGCGGCACCTTTCCCTGCTCGAGCTCGAGCGCGATGACTGCCGCTATCCTTATGGCGGGGATGCTGAGGGCGAGACGATGACCTTCTGCGGTCATCCCTGCCGGACGGGGGCGAGCTACTGCACCTCGCATTTTCGCCTGAGCCGCGACCCCGCGGCCTCGGCGAAACCGGTACTGAACGACGCCTGGCTGCGAGCCGTCGGGGCCGGTTGAGGCTGTTCATCTCACGATCTCCGGACTTTCCGTCCGCAACCGCAACCGCGCGGAAGCCTTCGCGCGCTCACCATCAGACATTTGGAGATCAGCAATGCCTCGCGCCAAACGCCGGAAGCCATACGACCCCGCCGGAGCGCATGATCGACGCGCCCAGGATCTGCCCTTCAACGCCGAGTTGGCGGCCGTCGAGGTCGACGATCCGATGGCGCTGGAGCCTGGCGACAAGATCGTTGCCTTTCGCTCGATCCGTAGCGATCCGCTCGGCCGGCTGCATGCCCATCGCCAGATCGACGACACACAGTATCGAAGTGGCCGGGCCTTTCAGAACGATTGGGAGAAGGCCGAGCGCGGCCCTCGCGCGGTCGATACGACCCGCGAATATGTCGATGGCGGCGAGCTGCGCGAGCCGATCACGGAACGACAGCGCCAGGCGACCCTGCGCTTGAATCGTGCCGAGCATGAGCTAGGCGCCGATGGCTCTGCGTTGGTACACGATGTCCTGATCCTTGGCATGACCATGGAGCAGGTCGGGCAGCGGCGGGGACTGCGCACGCAGCGCTGGCAGGACTATTTCGCGCGGCGTCTCAAGGAATGCCTGGATCGGTTGGCGCTGATGTACGGGTTTGCCACGGCGCTTCGGGTTCCCACGAAGGATCGGCAATGCTGATCTAGCGTGATGTGCTCACGCGCCGGATGCCACGCAGGCATCCGGCGCAGCACACTTCATCAGATTGCAGCAATGTGCTCTGGCTCACACTGAATTCTCTTCGTGTCCATGACGAACAACGTGCTCGACAATGCTTTGCTGAAGGTGGTCGACAGCGGCGCGGACTCTCATGTAACTTCGCTGGCGTCGACGACCTGCCTGCATCCGAGTGCGACGTGATTGTCTCTTGTGCGGGCAATGGTCTGGTACGTCCACCAGGGAGTTCGCAGCGGCCAAGCCCGCTTACGTCTTGTCCCGCATCGCGAACATCACAAGTAACGTGGGTCGATGCCGGCGCGGAGTCCCACCACTTCAGCCAAGGAGAACCGACCGATGAATCACACAGGAAACTGTTTTTGTGGCGCCGTCGAACTCAAGGTCACGGGAGAACCGGAGGCGATGGGCTACTGCCACTGCCGTTCGTGCCGGTCCTGGTCCGGTGGTCCAGTGAATGCATTCAGCCTCTGGAAGCCTGAGGCAGTCGAGGTCACGAAGGGCGCCGACCACATCGCGACCTTCGAGAAGACCGCGATGAGCCAGCGCAAATACTGCACCAAATGCGGCGGTCACTTGATGACCAACCACCCGACGCTTGGACTTGTCGACGTGTTCACGGCAACGATCCCGACGCTGAAATTCAGCCCTGGCGTCCATGTCAACTACTCCGAGGCGGTGCTGCCGATCCGCGATGGCCTGCCGAAGTTGAAGGATTTTCCAGCCGAATTCGGTGGCTCCGGCGAAATGATCGCGGAGTAGCGCGACGGTTCCTCATGATGAAGCAGGTGGCGACGACGCGTCGTCACCCGCTATTCTTCCGCGGGCGGAGGTCGCTGACCGGCCTGCTGTTCAGCCGGTCTCCTTATTCATGTCATCCTTTCGCATCGGCGTTCCGGCATCGCCTGGACGATCTTTGCCGATCGCAGCCATGTCAGGCGAAGGTCCCGCCCTGCAAAATCCGGGTTTGGTCTTGGTGACAGGCTTCCGCTAAAAGGCGTGCAGCATCGGTCCCGCTAGGGGCCATGGTATTTCGCCTGACAAAATAACAGAGGAAGCGTCAGATCATGACCGGACCAGAATTGCCAGGGCGCGCGCCGCGCGGGGAGGGAGTTCCGACGGCGCTCAATGGCCTGCTGGTTGTCGACTTCACGCGCGTCGTCGCGGGGCCGGCCTGTACGCAAACGCTGGCCGACTTTGGAGCCGAGGTCATCAAGATCGAGAACCCGGACGGCGGTGACGACACGCGCGCCTACGAACACGCCGAAATCGGCGGGGAGAGCGCGGCCTATCTGAGCCTGAACCGCAACAAGCGCGGCATTGCGCTCGATTTCAACAATCCGGCCGCGCTCGAAGTCGCGCGCGAATTGATTGCCAAGGCCGACGTCGTGGTGGAGAATTTCTCCGGCGGCGTCATGAAGAAGTTCGGTCTCGACTATGCGTCGGTGGCGCCGACCAATCCGCGGCTGATTTATTGCTCGATCTCCGCTTATGGCCGCAAGGGCGATTTCGCGCTCCGCCCCGGCTTCGATCCGATCACGCAAGCCGAAAGCGGCTTCATGTCGCTGAACGGCTTTGCGGACGGCGAGCCGGTGCGCACCGGTCCGCCGATCGTCGACATGGCAACGGGCATGTCAGCCTGCAATGCCATCCTGATGGCGCTGATTGCGCGCGATCGGCTTGGTCGCGGCCAGCAGGTCGAGGTTGCGTTGATCGACACCGCGGTGTCAATGACCGGCTTCTACGGCATGGCCTATCTCATCAACGGTAACAACCCGGGCCGTTTCGGCAACTCTCCGAACGGTTCGCCGACGGTCGGCGTCTACCGGGCGTCCGATGGACCGCTCTACATGGCCTGCGCCAATGACCGGCTCTATCGCCGGCTTGTCACCGACGTGCTCGAGCGTCCGGATCTCATCACCGATCCCGAGTTTGCTCACCGCAAGGCGCGGACTGCCAACAAGGAGAAGCTGCGCGGCATCATTGCCAGCGTGTTTGCGAGCGACACGCTGGAGAACTGGATGACGAAGATGAAGAAGGCCAACATTCCGGTTGGCTATCTGCGAACGGTCGAGGAAGGCTTCAACGCGCCCGAAGTGCGCGACCGGGATCGTCTCAGCAAGATCGCTCATCCGACCGCAGGCTCGGTTCCGAACATCGAGTCGCCGGTCAGCATGAGCCTGACGCCGGCGGTCGATCCTGTCGCCGCTCCTCTGCTTGGCCAGCACACGCGTGATGTATTGAGCAAGACGCTCGGCTACGACAACCGCCGCCTCGCGGCATTGGCCGAGGCAGGCGCATTCGGCAAGGCCGGGAATACAGGCTAGCGCGGTCGAGGCCGCGCCGCAATTCAGCATCCTTACAACAGGCTGACTGCAGACGAGAGCAATGCCTCTCGCCTGCCGGAATGTCGTTCAAGCAGACAACTCCCGGACCCGTGCCGACGGACGGCCAGGGAGCTGGAACTGGCCCGTGCCTCGGGTCTCAGTTCGGCTTGCTGCGCAGGTTGTTCCTTGGCATACTTTCAACTTCTTCGGGCTCCGCCCGATCGATCTCGAGGCGTGCCATCCGAAGTATGAGGGTTGCCGTGGTCAGGCCGAGGCGTTCGGCCTCTTGTGCTGCGGTGTCGACCTTCTGGGCCAAGCCTTCACGTTTACCTGGGTATGCCATTCGTGATCCTCACTTAAGGTGCGAGATGAAAAATCCCACATACGTTGCAGAGCTGCAGAAGAAGCTCGGAGCTCCATCGAGCGAAACACTGGAAAGCCTGCGACTGTTGAAGGCTTTCCTTCGACTTGCGCCCGGCCAGCGTTGCGAGGTCATCGAGCTGGTCGAACGTTTGGCGGTTGAGCCGCCACGCGATCCTTCACTGTCCTGAAGTGTTCGCGTTTTCTCCCGGATATCAGGTGTTGATCGGCTTGGCGGGCGGCTGCGTCGCGATCACGTAGATTGCGCCGCCCTCGAGCGCCTCGGATTGATGCCGGGTGCCGGCAGGCAGCAGGATCGTGTCGCCGGCACCGACCACGCGTTCGCCACCATCCCAGGAGAAGTTCAGCCGGCCGCTGACAATCATCAGAATTTCGTCGACCGGATGGGTATGGAAGTGATGCACCTTGCCGGCCGCGTCATGCTGCAACTCCACCGAACCCTGTGCGGGAAGCAAGTTCAGGATTGCCGGATCGATGGCAAAATCAGTCTTGGTGCCTGCGATGATCTGGGTCATGCCGCCTGTTCCTTGTTCGCAATGGTTGGCGTCTTGTTTTGCGCGAGTTTGGCGAAGGGGCAGCCGGCGCTCGCATTGTTGTCGTCTTGCAGGAAGTACTGCTGATATTCCCGGCCATCGGTCGCGCCGTAGCGGCCGAGGAGCGGGGAGGGGCTCGCGCTGTCATAAGGGACCAGGCGCTTGCGCACCTCTGCGAATGCGGCGGTCGCCGCTTTCTCCGTCCCGAGAATCTTCTCGAACACCCAGCGCGGCTGGAACGTGAGCATGAAGGCACTGGATCGGCGGCTCTGCCGCATCACATGCGCAGGCGTCGTGCAAACGACGAAGATCGGCTCACCCGCAAACGAGAACTCCCACATCGGATGGTCGATCTGTTCGGGAATCTCTGATGGCCACGGGTTCTTGTCGAGGCGCGCGAGCTGATCGAGCGTCAGCCACATCTTGCGGTAATAGGCGTCGAGCGTCTGTACGGGGCGCGGCCGCGTGAACACGATCAACGAAGTGTTGGGACCAAACGAGCGCGCCTCGGAGACATATTGTGCGAGCTGTTCGCCGAGCACGGCGACGTCATACGGATCGAGGAAGAGGTAGCGGAGCTGGTCCTGGCGATGTCCGGTGACCCCGAACACGCAAGGGAACGGCCGTGCTTCGCTGCTCATCTGTGCTTCAAACTCGGAGAACATCACGCTCTGCCAGCTGCTGACCGGAAAGCTTGACGCAACATCGCCTTTTCTCAAGAACAAGCGCTCCATAACACCCCCTGTACTCATAACGACACTAACGGGCTATCAACTTACTTCTCATCAGCAGCGGTCCGGCAATGCCGGGCAGCGACATGAGGAGCAGAATGACAATCAAGGCGCAGTAGCCTCCGTCACCGATCACGGCTGCGTTGTGCACGGCGTCGGTCCCGGAGCCATGGCTCGCAGCAAGCATCGCGAAGCCGATGATGGGTTGCGAGATGCCGGCGAAGATTCCGGCGGCCGTGGTGTTGACGGAAGCGCCCACGCCGATGAGATCGGCTGTGTAGAGCTTCTTGACGCATTTCAGCACCAGCGGGACCGTGCCGCCGGCGACGAGGCCCAATGCGGTGAACACGACGGTGACGTAGACGAGCCCGAATGTCTGAGCGATCGGCGGCAGCAGCAGCGCGATCAGCAGCATGCGCAATGCGCAGATCTGGATCAGCGCGCGGTCGAGTGCAGCTGCCGCGCGATCGGCGACATGACCCAGGAAGACCGAACCGAGCGCATTGCCGATCATGAAAGCGAGCAGCGGCGTGCCGGCGGCGGTCGGGGAAATATGGAAGAAGTGCGCAACCATCGGAATGCCCCAGACGCCCGACAGCGTCGTCACGACCGCAAAGTGCGAGGCGAACGTCATTGCGCAGCCCCAGTTCGCGACGTGGGCAAGTGATCGCCGCGCGGCACCCACGACGCCTTTCAGCGTCTTGTTGCTGTGCGAGACCGGATCGGGCTTCAGCGCAAGCTTGGCGAAGGCGAGATTGGCAAGTCCGACACAGGCAATGAACAGGAAGCAGGCCCGCCAACCAAAGCCGGAGACCGCGGCGGCCAGCGGCGTGGTGGCAATCACGCCTCCGACATAGCCGGAGACCTGCGAGATGCCCGACATCATACCAAACCGCTCGTCGGCGAAGCTCTGCGCCACGAGCTTCAGGAGCGCGGTGAAGACCAGCGCATCACCACAAGCGACGATCAGGCGCGCGGCAAAGACGTCGAGCAAATTCGGCGCGAGCGCGAACGCCGCGCTGCCGAGCGACGAGGCGATCATGCTGGCGAGGACGACGCGCTTGACGCCGAAACGGTCGACCAGAAGGCCGGCCGGAATCTGCATCAGGGTGTAGCCCCAGAAGTAACTCGAGGCGAGCATCGCAACACCGGCGGCGTCGGTGTTGAAATCATGCATGAAGCTGAGGCTGATGGACTGCGGCGACACGCGCTGCAGAAACGCGATGGCGTAGGCGATCGCCACTGCCGTCCAGGCGAGATAGGCGCGATCGGTGAAGCGCGACGTCGGGGCGTAAACTGCTTGCTGTCCGAGCATCGTCATCAGACCCTCGCGTAACCGACTGAGAAAAGGGCGTCCGCTGAATTTGGAATCTTGCGCGACATCGCGGCGTCGACCAGCGACGCGGTGCCATGATAGGCCTGTCGATGGTGTTTAATGTGGCCGTAAGCACCACGCATGATCATGTCGGGCAATTCGAGCGGCTTGCCCGGATAGAGCGAGGTGCACATCTCGACACAGGCAGCCTGCAGTGCAGGATCCTGTGCATCGTCGAGCAACGATGGTGACACTTTTTCGCAAATTTTAGCGTTCGCGGCCCAGACGATCGGATTGCGGGTTCGCCAACCATAGAGCACGTTGCCGTCGGCTCGCTCGGCAGCGCCCGAGCACCTCAGCACTTCCGATGTGAAGAAGCCGTAGAAGCCGCGGCCTTGATGCGCCGGTAGCACTTCCGTGCCACTGCGATAGATTCCAAGTCCCGCCGACATCTTCAGGATGCGGTAAACCGAGAAGGCCACAAGGCCCGCGCCGCCATAGACGAGGATCAGGCTGTACTTCTTGTCGAAGGGTGAGGAGGCGGCGGTCCAGTGTGGTTCGCGAGCCTGCCAGTTGATGGCGATGATGCCGTTCATGGCATCCATCAGCGGTTGACGGTCGCGGATTTCCATCCGGGAGGCATCGGGTAGACTGTAGACCGCGTATTCCGTCCACGGCGATTTGATCGCCTCGTACTCGCTGCCCAGATGTCGCGACATCGCAGAACTCCAGCATTCCATCGCGAGCTATACAGGGGGGGCTCGAATGGCTTAAAGGACAATATGCCCTCGAAAACTGCCAAACCGTCCTGGTCTGAGCCGCGCGACAAGAAAGCGACGCGGCGGATCGCGATCGTTGCCTTTCCGGGCGTGACCTTGCTGGATATCTCGGGGCCGGCGCAGGTGTTCGCCGAGCTGGAGGCGATCGAGCTGCCGGGGCCGGACTATTCGCTGGCCTACTTGTCAGCCTCGGGCGGGTTGGTGCCGACCGATGTTGGCATGATGATCGATACCGCGCCGATCGACGGTATCGCGCCTGGCGAGGTCGATACGCTGGTGATCCCCGGTGGACCGGGCATCTGGAAGATCCGCAACGACGCCAAATTGATGGCCTGGATTGCGGAGGCGCTGCCGAAGGCCCGTCGAATCGCGTCGGTATGCCTCGGCGCATTCGCGCTGGCGTGGACGGGAATCCTGGATGGCAAGCGTGCTGCAACGCACTGGCGCTATTGCCCCCGCCTGCAGGACAGCTTTCCCAACATCCGCGTCGAGCCCAATGCGATCTTCGTCAAGGATGGACGGGTCTGGTCGTCGGCCGGCGTCAGCGCGGGCATCGATCTCGCGCTCGCCATGATCGAAGAGGATTTCGGCCACACCACAGCGCTCGATGTCGCGCGCCGGCTCGTGGTGTTTCTCAAGCGGCCGGGTGGTCAGAGCCAGTTCTCGACCGTCCTTGCAGCCCAGGCGTCGGACGTCGAGGGACGTTTCAGCGCGCTGCATGCGTGGATCATTGAGAACATCACGAGTGACCTCAAGGTCGAGACGCTGGCGGAGAAGGCCGGAATGACGCCGCGCACCTTTGCCAGGACCTATGTCAGCCGCACCGGCATGACACCCGCGAGCGGCGTCGAAGCCTTGCGCGTGGAGACCGCGCGCCTGCTGCTCGAAAGCCGGCAGATCGGCGGTGTGGTGGAGGTCGCCAAGCGCGCGGGGTTTGGCGATGACGAGCGGATGCGGCGAGCCTTCCTGCGTCACCTCGGTGTGTCGCCGACCGAGTACCGAAACCGGTTTTCGGGCAGCTAGCTCGCCTCGGCCGAGCTCAGCGGCCGCTTCGAAAAATCGATCTATCTCCCGAGCGAATAGCAGGCCTTCGCGAGCGGGATTCGGCGTTGAAGGTGGTAGCTTTTCCGGTTTGTCTGCGGCTAATGTGCCGGCCAAATCGGGAGAAGAAACACCATGAATGACGGGACCCCCATTCAGCAGGCGCGCAATGTCGAGCTCGGCGCCAGTGGCGAGGAATACCAGAACCTGCACGAATTCGCGCGAACGGCCCGCGCCAAACTCAACCAGAACGCCTGGGACTACATCGTCGGTGCCTCGGAGACCGAGACCACGATGCGCCGCAACAGAATGGCGCTGGATGAGATCGCGTTCCGGCCGCGCGTCCTGCGTAACGTCATCAACGTCGATCCCTCGACCGAGGTCTTCGGACGCAAGCTTCGGCTTCCCGTGATGATCGCACCGGTCGGCGCGCTCGAGATCTTCGATCCGGATGCGGGCGCGGCCGTCGCGCGCGGGGCTGGCAGATTCGGCGCGGCGCATATGCTGAGCTCGGTGTCCGAGCCTGGCCTCGAGAACACCGCCAAGGCGGCGCCTGATGCGCTGCGCATCTTCCAGCTCTATGTGCGCGGCGACGATGCTTTCGTCGAGGACGTGGTCAGCCGGACCATCGACAATGGTTACGCTGCCTTCTGCCTCACGGTGGACACCGCCCATTACAGCCGGCGGGAGCGCGACATCGCCAAGCGCTATGTCCGCGAAAGCCGCATTCGCGCCACCGGTGGCGATTTCCAGAAGGGACTGGAATGGCGGACGGTGAAGCTGATCAAGGACAAGTTCAAGATTCCGCTGATCCTCAAGGGGATCGCCACCGCCGAAGACGCCAAGATCGCGCTCGATCACGGGGTCGACTGGATTTACGTCTCAAATCATGGCGGACGGCAGCTCGACCACGGCCGTGGTTCGATGCATGTGCTGCCCGAGATCGTTCAGGCCGTGGCCGGCCGAGCCAAGATCATGGTCGATGGCTCGATCTGCCGCGGCACCGACATTGTGAAGGCCATCGTCTCGGGGGCCGACCTGGTCGGGATCGGCCGCCTGCAGTGTTTGGCGCTCGCCGCGGCCGGAGAAACCGGCATTGTCCGGATGCTTGAACTGCTGGAGGATGAGGTGATCCGCTGCCTCGGTCTGCTCGGAGCGACTCGCTTCGCCGAACTGGACAAGTCCTATTTGCACCCGGCGATGCCGACCAATCTGCCGAGCGTGTTCAGCGCATTCCCGCTGCTCGATATCGAGCCGTACCGCTATTGAGCGGTTACGAGAGACGCTTGGAGCAATGAGGCGATCAGGGCGCGCGGCACCCTGATCGCTTCAGCTCGCCATCAATCTGTGGTGTCCTTGAAGCTGCCGCGGCAAAGACAAAGTCTGATCCAATTGCCGCACTAGTCGATGCGAATGGCCAATAATCCATTTGCTGAATTTGCACTCGAACGCGCGATCGCCTTGCGCTGGACCTTGCGGGACATCCAGGCCCGACGACTCAAATTGTCACCGGTCAGCGACGAGGATCTGCAGGTGCTCACGGAGCTCGGTCTGGTCGAACTGCACGACGACGAGCCGGTGCTGACAGAGGCGGGGGCAGCAGTGTTGAGCGACTGAACAGGCCGATGGGCTAGCGCGCGTTCAGAAAGCTCTCGCCGGAATTGCACGGCGTGCACTGGTAGGTCAGCACGTCGTAGACTTGATCGCGCGGCTCGATCAAGGCCAGGCGCATGTGCTTGCCGCACTTCATGCACGGCATCTCTATGCTGGTCTTGAATCGGGTGCAGGTCGGTGTCGGCCGAAAGGCGCGCAGCATCGTATCCCCTCATTCCCCAAGAGACGCGAACGCGACCCAAACGAAGTGCTCGAATCACTATGCCACAGTGCTGACATGATTGGAATCGGCCAGCGAGCTGGCCACGTGGTGCAGGTATTTTTTCCTCACGGCAGGAACGGGCGGGGACCGCCGTTGTTGATGATCCGGCGCTGACGCCGTCACAATCTATGCTAACGTCGGGCGGACGATCTTTCAGGGGGCGCGATCATGATTGAGCCGAAGCTTGAAGTTCCTGCCGAGTTGCGCGATCTCGCGGAAAAGACCATCGATCAGGCCGAGCAGGCCTTCAGCCTGTTCTTCGATGCTGCGAGCAAATCGATGACGGCGATGCCCGGCACCGGGACCGAGATTTCCAAACAGGCGCTGTCGTTCACCGAGCAGAATATGCGGGCAGCGTTCGAGCACGCACGCAAGCTGGTGCACGCGACCGACCTGCAGGAAGCGATGCGGATCCAGTCGGAGTTCCTGCGCAGCCAGTTCACCAATGCCGGCGAACATATGCGGCAGATCAGCGGGAGTGTGATGTCCGCGACCAAGGACGCCACCAAAGGCAAGTTCTAGGGCAGGCCTTCGGCAAGCTGTACCTAGCGTCGGCGGGCTGCGGCGACGCCGAGCAGGAAGGCGACGAACAGGCTGGCAAGCGGCGCCTCGCGCGTCACCGCACTCAATGTTGCAAGCGCGCCGCCTGGTCGGCGCGAGGTTGCGATTGCATCGCTGAGGCGATCGGCGGCTGCTCGAAGTCCCTCCGACACCTCGGTGATGGTGCGTGAAACGTCCGTCGCAGCGTCAATTGCTCGCTCGCCGAGGCTGGGCTGCACGAGGCTGGGCTGAAGTGGGGATTCACGTGTTTTGGAACTCATGTGCGGTGCCGCGATCTCACAGAAGGCAAGGTGGCCGCCACCTTTGGCTATCCGCGCGTGCGCGTGTTCTGAACAGCGGGTCGATGACCTTTGGCTATCCGCGACAGGCGCCGTTATGAACGGCGGGTGACGGCCACACGTCGTAGCAATGCCGCAGCCATGGATTGGTTCCACCAACCAGCCTTTCTTTCTGAGTGGAATGCGGAAACTTGCGTGCGGGTCGCGGCTTGTCTCCGTGGAGGAGACGATCATGGCAATGCACGCGCGCGGGATGACGGAAGGCAGTTCGGCCGGGCATCGAAATCGGCACGGCGGTCCGCCGCTGCTGGCCGCCGCCGTGGTTGCGATCCTCGGCGTGCTCGGCATGCTGATCGTCGATCACGGTCCGTGGAGCAAACCGAGGCTGCAACCAGCGGCATCCGCCAATTTTTCAACGACCGGGGAGGCGGCGCGTGCAGCCGGCGCGAAGGTGTTGCCGACCGAGCCCAAGCCATCGATTGAGCCCGTTCCGCCCGGCCCAAGGCCGGCCCAGCCGGCGAACCCGAGCACACCGCAATAGATGGAGGCTCGTGCGATTGCATCTCGACGCAGGTGCCTGGATTGAATTGACGCGTCGGGGCACCTCAACGGCACGATACGATCATCGGCGAAGGTTGAGGTGATCAGCGCACGCTGACGAGCATGCCCCACGCTGCGGCGAGCCCCGCACCGACGAGCACCAGCACCGGGCTGTCGCAGAAGATGCCGCCGTACTGGCACATGGTGGTGCCGAGCGAACCGATCTGATGATGACCCGCGGCGTAGAACAGGCCGGACAGCACCGCGAGCACGGCAGCAACGAAGTACATCGGCGCTTCCTCCTTGCAATGAACGTGCGGCTGCGGGTCTGTCTGACCTGCGCCAGCCAAATCGCATCGATGTGGATCCAAATACATGCGCCGTTGCCCCCTTGACGCGTCGGGCAACTCAGCAGCACACTGCCACCATCGCAACAAGCATAGGACGCCTGACCTTGGCTTGCGTTGCGATTCCGGATCACGCGCGAGAATTTCGATTGGGGCGGTTTCCCACCGTCGAAGCCGACGCATCCAATTTTACCGATCGCGTTCAGCTTGTGAAAATGGTTGACTCGTCGGGCAACTCAGGAGCATAATCCGAAAATCAGAAATTGTTGAGCCCGCGCGGAGCCATCCGCGACGGGCTTTTTGTTTGCCGTTTCACCAATTGGACGGCGGCCGCAACGTCACGACGCCACATCCTCCCAACCGTCGCCTGAGCGTCGTCTGCGCCGCCGTCCGAACCGTTGAAACGAGTACGAAAATTGGCCGGCGCGCGCGAACGCGCCGGTCCTGCGGCGCGGCGCAAGCCGGCGCCGCCCGCGGCCCCACTCGTCAGGGATAAGGTTCGCGCCCCAAAGATCGCCGCCCGCTGCGCGATCTGCCGCAGGTTTATTTCATCGTCGCATCGCGCGTGATTGGCCAATCAATGGGGGTTACATGACCGCTCATCTGATGTCGCTCCCGCTCTTCTGCACAAAAAATCCTAAACCATGCGCAACAAATGCTCGGATCGATGGACGGTACCGGCTGCATTTTCTCGCATAACTTTTAGAGGGCAGATATGCACCCCTGATTTGCTTCCGATGACCCTCGAGTATCCTCCAAACTCGCTTGGTTCAATAACGAGCAGTTGAGTGGTGATGGCTTATCTAAATGCTTTCGCGGGGACGATTCATGGACGCCGAGCAGATTTTCAACGCGTTACCGATGATCAATCATCTCTCTACGATTGCTGCTATCGGATGCGTGTTTCCAACGTATTTTCTTCATCTCCGTTCGGCGACTTACAGATTGATCCTGTGTGTGGGGATCGTCTTCGGACTTTCGACGTTCGCGATCGGAATCATGGTGGCGTTCGTTGGCCCGTTGGACGAGTTCGCACGGTGTATTGCAGTCGTTACACTTGCGTCGTTCTCGCCGCTCGTCGTCGTCCTGACCGCAATTCTTGTGGGGATCAAGCGGGTCTCTCGCGTCGTCTTGTGGAACACGGTTGTCTTGACGTGCGTCATTTTAGACTGGGCGGGAGTTTGTGCCTACTTCTGGGCTCTCTCGTAAACATTCGTTCACTGACCTGAAGCTCGTACCCAAAGAGTTTGACCATGGCCTCCGCTCCGTCCTACGGCAAGAAAACTCTGGCCTTGGTCCAATCCATGGCCCCCCAGATCACCGCTGCGGCAGCGAGGTATGGAGTACCAGCAGAAGCCATTGCCGGAGCTTTGGCTCAAGAGCAGTTCGATCAGACCGCAAGCTACGAAAACGAGATGAAGGCTCATCTCTCGTCTCTCTACGCAAATATGTCTCTTGGTAAAGTGTACGCGCGGGGCCTGGCAAAGAGCCCATTTAATGCGGAGCGGGGAGCTTCGGACCTCATTCTTGGAGAGTATCGTGCCAATCCCAACGCGATAACGGTTGGATCGGATGTCTGGACGAAGTTGGTCAACCCGCTGCTGGTCGATTACGGCCCGGCCGGCATGAAATTTCACAACGCTATTCAGGCAATTCTGAAAAATCCAGGTGATCCCGCCTTCACGCCCTATACGAAGAGTCTATGTTCGGCGGGCGTCGCCTTGCAGAATGGCAGCGACAAGGCGCTGACAGCATCAACGATCGCTGCCTATTTGCAGCATGGTTTTGGCGTTTATCAATCCAACATGAGCGTCAACGGCGATCCGACGACGGGAATCAACGCCTGGAACGGCTTGAGCCCGGAACTGCAACGGGCGTTGCTTGTGCAGTTTTACAAGCAAGGTCCGACCCCGGAGCGAGTGCTGAGAAGCAAGTCGAGTGCTGCGCAGCATGGCATTCCCTACGTTCCGCAGATTGGCGCTGACGGAGCTGGCGCGACATATCTGGCAAACCAGGCCGCAGGCGTTAGCTGACGGACCGGCCGACTTTGCGGACCGCTGGAGCGCGGCGCCGGCATCTGCGTCGAGGGGCGTCGCGGCTCGATCATTCGCTGCGCCACCCGATGATGCATCGCAAGAGGAAAGCAGCAAGAAAGCCGCTATTCGACGCCTGGTCCGTGTACCGATCGCAGGTGAGGGGCAAACTGCATTCGACGCCGGAGCGCCGGCCGTGCCTTTCGTTCCGTCGGCATCAATCGCGCCTCCCGACAGGCCCGCGACATTCGACGGACGGTTTCCCGCGTCTTATCCGCCGGCCGGCACGCCTTCGGCCTCGACGAGATCGCCGAGCCCATTCAGCGGACAGCCTATGCGATATCTGCCGCCGTCGGTGTTTGGCATTCCGGACAATTCCGGTGTTCCGGAGACGGATTCTAGTGATTGGCTGGCCAGCCTGATCCGGCCACGTCCTCGTCAGTGACCGTCCGGGCCGACCATCTCGGCAAGGCGGCGGCTCGGCGAGTATGCGGTCTTGCCTATCGGCAGCAGCTTCGTCGATCTTGAAAATTTCCACTGCAAACATCTACGAACCGCTGCAGGTGCTGGCGTATCGCATGTTACCGATCGCATTTAGTATGTAAGAACAGTTGACTCGTCGGGCAACTCAGGGGCATAATCGGAAAATCAGAAATTGTTGAGCCCGCGCGGAGCAATCCGCGGCGGGCTTTTTCTTTGCCATTTCACCAATCGGACGGCGGCCGCAACGTCACGACGTCACATCCCTCCGCCTGCGCTCGAGCGTCGTCAGCGCGCCGCCGTCCGAACCCATTGAAGCAAGCACGAATTGGCCGGCGCGCGCGAACGCGCCGGTCCTGCGGCGCGGCGAAAGCCGGCGTCGCCCGCGGCCCCACTCGTCAGGGATAAGGTTCGCGCCCCAAAAGATCGCCGTCCGCTGCGCGATCTGCCGCACATTCATTCATGGCCGCGTCGCGCGCTGTTGGCCGACTAACGAGGTTTGCATGACGACCTATCTGATATCGCTCGCGGTCGTGTGTCTGATCGCCATTGCATTGCTGGAGGTGGCATGAGCGCCGAGGTCATCCAGTTTATCCCACGACCGCGCCGGGATCGCGACCAGACGGACTTTCCCACGATCGCATTTCGCGCGGCGTTGCCTGATCCCGATACGGATCGCGCGGACACGGCGCCAAGTGAATATCTCCCGTCCGATTGGCAGGAGAAGTGAGGTGGCGAAGACGATTACACAGATGCGCGCTGATTTTCAGCACCTCCGGCGGTGGCGACGGAGCGTCGAGCAGGCGCAAAGCTATACATTCAAGGCGGTGATCACGGTTATCGCGACGGGCTTTCTTGGGGCTGTCTGGCTAGGCATCAAGGCCACGCTGGGAAAGTGAATTGCCGCTGACAGGTTGCAAATCCGATTGAAGTGCAGGCGACCATGAACCTCGGCACCGTGGCCGAGATTGAGAACTCTCGAGGCGTGGCATGTACCGGATACGTGAGGTCGATACGCAGGACGACGAGGTTACTGACTCGCTCGCCGAGCTTCATGACGTGATATTCTGCGACGGGACCCGCGCACCGGATTTCGAGCAGGGGCACTGGTGGATTGCCTTCCGCGGAGCGGCGCCGATCGCGTTCGCGGGCGTCGTTCCCTCGACCCACGTTGCAAACGCTGGATATCTATGCCGCGTGGGCGTCGTGATGCCGCACTGCGGTCACGGTCTGCAGGTGCGACTTACTCGCGCGCTGGAAGCACGGGCCCGGCGAACCGGCTGGAGTACGATCGTTTCGGACACGACCGATAACCGGATCTCGGCGAACAACTTCATCAGACGGGGATATCGGCTGTTCGAGCCGGTCTCGCCCTGGGCATGGCAACACACGCTATATTGGCGGAAGGAACTCGTCTGGAAGTCCCCCGGGTAGGGTAAGCCGTCTCGAGCAGCTCGATCACGTAGATCGCCCGGTGGCCGAACAGCCGCCGGGCCGCTTTGCGTTTCAGTAGTCCTGAATGGGCGCCCGCAGGCAGCCGTGCGTTCTGAGCATTGAATTCGCAGACGCGGGCCTGCGCGTCTTGATCTCCGGTGATCGATCGATAAACTCAGCCACACAGGCCCGATGGATCGCCTGCGCAAACGTCCTGAAGGTCGAGCGAAGGAAGAGACCATGGTTGAGGTTGACCGCGGGCTCAGCGCGGCAGCGCTGCCAGGGCACGATCAGGATCGCTATTCGGTTATGGTCGCGCGAGCGAGGTCGCTCGTGCCGGCCTTGCGTGAACGAGCGACGCGGACAGAAGAGTTACGCCGTCTGCCACCGGAGACCGAGCGGAATCTTCGTGATAGCGGGCTGTTCCGTCTCCTGCAGCCAAAGCGCGTCGGGGGAAGTGAGCTCGACTATGTTGCGCTGGTCGATTGCGCTGATGCGCTCGGGCAAGGCGACGCGTCGGTCTCATGGAATTTTGCCAATCTTGCGAGCCACCACTGGATGCTTGCCATGTTCGCGCCGGAGGCGCAGAACGCGGTGTGGGGCGAGGACCCGGACGCGTTGATCGCTTCGTCCTTTGTCTTTCCCGCAGGCCGTGCGAGGAAGACAACGGGCGGATATCTGCTCAGCGGTCATTGGCCGTTTTCATCCGGGGTAGAAGCATGCGGCTGGAACATGCTCGCGAGCGTGGTTGCCTCCGATGACGAGGCCGACGGTGTCGAGTATCGGTTATTTCTGTTGAACAGGCGGGACTACAGCATCGATGACACCTGGAATGCGACAGGGCTCTGCGGAACCGGATCGAACGACGTTCGCGTTACAGAGGCTTTCGTTCCCGAGCACATGACGGTCACCGTCAACGACCTCGCGGGCGGCCCAACACCAGGCAGTGTGGTCAATCCGAATCCGCTCTACATGCTTCCTGTGTTCTCGTTGTTTCCCTATGTATTGTCCGGAGTGGGCTTGGGGAATGCCCAGGCATGCCTCGATGATTATGTCGAGATCGCGCGACACCGCGCCTCGACATACAACCGTGCGAAGATAGGAGACTTGCAGAGCACGCAGATCAAGATCGCCGAGGCGTCGGCCAAGATTGATGCTGCGCGGCTCATTATGCGCACCAACTGCGTCGAGGTGCTTGCAGAAGTCCGGCGCGGCGATGTCCCGAGCATCGCGGCCAAGACCAAGCTTCGGCGTGATGGTGCGTTTGCCGTCAATCTGTGTACTGAAGCGGTTTCTCTTATGTTTGCAGCGAGCGGGGCGCGCAGTCTGTTCACTTCAGGAGCGTTACAGCGCCAGTTCCGTGATGCACATGCGGTGAACTCGCACCTCGCGTTCAATTTCGACGCGGCGGGCACCAACTACGGCCGGGTGGCGCTCGGACTACCGTCCGAAAACCTGACGCTTTGAGGTTAGCCGGATGTCTGATTCACCCAAACATCCGCCGGATCCGGCCAGCGAACTCGCAAGCGACAGTTCGGCGGTCGATCCACGTGATTTCCGCAATGCGCTTGGTACGTTTGCGACTGGCGTGACGATCGTCACCGCGATGTCTGCCGAAGGTCGGCCGTACGGAATTACATGCAATTCGTTTGCGTCGGTATCGCTCAATCCGCCTCTGGTGCTGTGGAGCCTGGGGATGTTCTCGCAGGGGCTGCCGGTCTTCCAGAACGCCAGTCATTTTTCGGTCAACGTTCTTGACGCATCACAGCAGAAGCTTGCGCTGCAGTTCGCCAAATCATCGGGCGACAAGTTCGCAGGGGTGAACTGGACGCCAGGGCTCGGGGACGCGCCCGTGCTTTCCGGTGTGGTCGCAAACTTCCAGTGCCGTGCCGTCAACCGCTACTACGGGGGAGATCACGTCATTTTCCTGGGAGCCGTGGAGGCCTACGCCTACGGCAGCAACGATCCGCTGTTGTTCGCACGGGGAGGGTTTGGCCGGTTTCTTACGGACGATGGTGATAAGACATCATGAGCCGAAAGACGCCAGTCAAGCGAGCGCGTACCAAGCAGAAACGACTATCGGCCGATGATCGTCGCAGCGAGTTCGTCAACCAGGCAACCGAGCTGTTTGCGGAGGAAGGATTTGCCGGCGGCACACGTGCTCTGGCGCGCAAGCTCGGCGTGACGCAACCGCTGCTTTATCGCTATTTTCCAAGCAAGGACGACCTCATCAAGGAGGTGTACCGCAAGGTATATCTCGAACCGCTTGAAATCGGCTGGGAGAAGCTGCTCTCGGATCGGTCGCGTCCGCTTCGCGTGCGGCTGCAAGAGTTTTACGAGATCTATACCGATGCGATCTTCAACCGGAAATGGCTGAGAATCTATCTCTACTCAGGCTTGAAGGGCCTCGACATCAATCGCTGGTATGTCGGCATGGTCAAAGACAAGATCCTGACGCGCATTCTCAGGGAATGTCGCCACGACGCCGGCCTCGCGACACAGAGCCGGCTCAGCGCCGCCGAACTGGAACTGGCTTGGGTGTTTCATGGCGGCATTTTCTACTACGGGGTCCGAAAGTACATCTACGAAGCGCCGGTCCTCGAGGACAAGGGGCAAATGATCAGCGACGCATTAGATATCTTTCTCGCTGGATTTGAGAGGATGGCGGAGGGCGCGACCGATCGCCGACGCGCGCCGATCAAGGTCGCCGGCTGAGCGGCACTACCTCGTCGCCATCTGATCTCGATACCAATCTCCGATCTCGCTTGCCGTCATCAACGCAACGCCGTCATGGCCGATCACATAATCGAGCAGGGCCTCCAGGTATTTGATGCGGTGGGGCACACCCGTGATGTAGGGATGCACCGAGATTGCCATCACGCGGGCATTCTCCGCGCCTTCGAGATACAGCCGATCGAACTGATCGGTGCAACGGGTCAGAAATTGCTCTGACGGAAGGTGCTGCAGCGCGTGAATGACGATGTCATTGGTCTCGACGGAATAGGGAATCGTCGTCACGGTTCCATGCGGTGTTGCGATGTCCTGAGGAAGGTCGTCGATCACCCAATCCGCTACGTATTCAATCCCGTTGAGGCGCAGGAGATCGAGCGTCTCCTCGGTCTCGGTCAGGCCCGGGCTTTCCCATGATCGCGGCGGCCTGCCGGTAAATCCGGAAATGGTGTCGACGGCGCGCTTGATCGCGTCTGCCTGGTTTTCGACCTTGTGCATCGGGCCTTGGACGAAGCCGTGTCCCATGAATTCGAAGCCGGCCTCAAGCGCTGCCGACGCGACGCGCGGATAGCTGTTGCAGACGTTGGCATTGGCGGCCAGCGTCACCGGTATGGTCCGATCGGTGAGCGCCTTGAATTGCCGCCAGAAGCCAGAGCGCATGCCGTATTCGTGCCACGACCAGTTTGGTACGTCGGGCAGCAGAGGCTGGCCCATCGGTGGGCTGAGCACGGTGCGCGGCATTGCGCTTCCGATGCGCCATTCCTCGACATTGAGGATGACCCAGACGGCAAGCTTTTTGCCGCCAGGTAACGTCAGTTTGGGCCGATCGACCTGCGCCTGGTAGGGGATGCGATCAGTAAAGGCCATGCCGAGAACTCCCTGGATCATGCCGATGGACGAGGTGCGGCTGCATTGATCCGTGGTAGCACCTTCTCGGCCATCAGGATCATCGATCGACGGCCAAGCTCGCGATCCTTCCAGTCTTTGCCGGCATAGAGCAGGGTTCCGAAGGAGCCGACCTCTTCGTGGAAGGCGAGCAACTGGTCGGCCACGCTGTCGGGCGTGCCGTAGATGATGAGCTTGTCGCAGATCGACTCAAGAGTGACTTCCGCGTCAGGCTGATCACGCCGCGTCTTGAACAGTTCGAGCCGGCCGCTGCGTTTCAGCTTCGTGAACAACTGGTGATAGTAGTAGACGTAGGGGCTGTCGGGCGACGTGGCATAGGCCTTGGCGGTTGCCGTATCCTTGGCCACGAACACGCTCTTGGCGACGCGCCAATTGGCGGTGTCGACCGGCCGGTTCGCACGTTCGCAACCCTCGGCATATTTGGGCCAGTGGCTCTTCACCCAGGCTGGCATCAGGAAGTTCGCCGAGATCGGGTCCCAGCCGCGGGCAGCGGCTTCCGTGACGCCCTTTGAAAACGGTGCGACCGCGGTCACCACGATCGGTGGATGGGGAGTTTGCAAAGGTCGCGCCACGATGCCTTGGCCGATGTCCTCGATCAGAGTCCGCTTCACCGAGACGTTCCAGTGCTTGCCCTGTAGATCATAGGGCGGCTTGCCGGCCCAGATATCGAGAACCAGGTTGATCGCTTCGAGGAACATCGCGTTGCGGTCGGCATCGAGATTGCCGAAAATTTCTGCGTCGGACAGCAACCCGCCGGGGCTGATCCCGAGGATGAAGCGGCCGTCAAGCATGTGATCGAGCATGGCCACGGATGCAGCGACCGCTGCCGGATGGGTGTTCGGCATGTTGATCGTGCCGGTTCCAAGCTTGATCTGCCGGGTTGCGGCGGCGAGCCAGGCAATGAAGGCGATGCAGGACGTGATGTTCTCGGCTTTGTCGGTGACGTGCTCGCCAACATACGCTTCAGTGAATCCAAGCTCATCCGCGAGCAGGAAGGCCTCGCGATCCTCACGGAGCGATTGCCGCCAATCCTTGTCGAGCGGATGGATCGGCATCGTAAAGAACCCGAGCTTCATGATCCGCCTCCCTGCGAGTAGAACTTTAGTTGGCTGGGAACCTGCGTCCTTCCCAACATGAAGACAAGCCCCGCCGCATAAATAATCACTCGATAAACAAACTTGACGTGCGGGGAGGGCCGCCTTCTAATCGGACAAACCCAGATTGGGCCCGGGAGGCCACGCCTATATGAAAGCTGCGGCTTTCGCCTATGCCCGTGCGACTAGCGTCGTCAATGCGCTGGAGTTGCTCGCTGCGCATGGTGACAGGGCGAAGGTTCTGTCGGGTGGTCAGAGCCTGATGCCGGCGATGAATCTGCGGCTCGTTTCCCCTGATGTACTGGTCGATATTGGCGGCCTTGCCGAGTTGCGTGGCGTCGCAGCGAAAGGCGATGTGCTGGTCATCGGCGCGCTGACCCGCCACGTCGATTTGCTCGGTTCGCGAGAAGTTGCACTGCACGCGCCCTTGTTGCGGGATGCCGTTGCCCATGTCGCTCATCCCGCAATTCGCAATCGCGGTACGATTGGCGGTAGCCTCGCCCATGCGGATCCCGCATCGGAGCTGCCGGCTTGTATGGTGGCACTTGATGCCACGATTGTGGCTCGCGGTCCGCTTGGCGAGCGCCGGATTTCGGCGACCGCGTTCTTCAAGGGAATCTACGAGACGGCGCTGTCGCCGGGAGAGTTGCTTGTCGCGGTCGAGGTACCGGTCGCAAGCCCAGGCTCCACGTTCTTCTTTCAGGAGTACGCCCGGCGCCACGGTGACTATGCGATCGTTGGCCTTGCCGCTCATGCTGTTGTCGAAGCCGGCCAGTTCGCCGATCTGCGGCTCGGCTTCTTTGCGGTCAGCGATCGACCGGTGCTCGCCTCGGCCGCGGGAAAACTGATCAATGCGTCCATCATGCCTGCCTTGCTGCGGGAGGCCGAGACGTCGCTCGCCGATGAACTCGATCCGCAGGAGGATCAGCAGGCGACGGCGGCCATGCGCCGATACCTTGCCACAGTCCTGCTCCGGCGCTGCGTGGCCACACTGCTTGCGCGGGACGAACTCCAAGCGGGAGTGGCCAAGTGAGCGCTCCGGTACCGGTCTCGCTTCTGGTCAACGGCGAATCCATCGATGCGTTCGTCTTGCCCCGGCTCAATCTCGCGGATTTCCTCCGGGAGAATCTCAAGCTGACAGGAACTCATGTCGGATGTGAGCATGGCGTCTGCGGCGCTTGCACCGTGCGAGTTGATGGCGAGATCGTTCGCGCCTGCTTGATGCTAACGGTCCAGGCGCAAGGCGCGTCGGTCGAGACAATCGAAGGGGTGTCCGACAGCGGCGAGATCGCCGACCTCCAGGCGGCATTTCGCGAACGTAATGCACTGCAGTGTGGCTATTGCACGCCCGCGATGCTGATGACGGCCCAGGATTTGCTGAGGCGCACCTCGAACCCCGACCGTCAAGCGATCCGGGAGCATCTTTCCGGCAATTATTGCCGCTGTACTGGCTATCAAGCCATCGTGGACGCCGTCGAGGCGACGGCCAGGGCGCGCGGGGAGCGGCTGGCATGATGATGGTCCACGAGGTGACAGACACGCTTTCGGTGCTCGACCGTCCGAATTCCTACATCGGCAAGACGGTGCCGCGGCCGAACCTCGACAGGCTGCTGCAAGGGCGCGGACAATATGTCAGTGATCTCGAGTTGCCGCGAATGGCGCATGTGGTGTTCCTGCGATCGCCCTATGCCCATGCCAGGATCGTCTCGATCGATGCTGATGCGGCAAGGCGCGTCCCGGGTGTCACCTCCATCGTCACGGGGCGTGAGCTTGAGGCCGTTATCACGCCCTGGGTCGGTGTGCTCTCGCACCTGAAGGGATTGAAATCGGCGCCGCAGCACGCGATCGCGGTCGACCGGGTCTGCTGGCAGGGTGAAGCCGTTGTGGCGGTGGTGGCGACCAGTCGCGCGGCCGCCGAAGACGCCGTAGAGCATGTTACGGTCGACTACGAAGAGCTCGACCTGGTCACGGATATGCGCACCGCGCTCGACCCGACGACCCCGATCATCCACGCTTCGCTCGGTGATAATCTGGCTTTTGAGCGAACTCTCAATGCCGGCGATGTCGACCAGGCATTGTCGAACTCCGAGGTCGTCGAAGCCGACTTCGTGTTCGCGCGCCACACCGGCGTGACACTTGAACCGCGCGCCGTTGTAGCCGACTGGAATGCAGCGGAAGCACGGCTGACGATCTATCAAGGCACGCAGGCGCCTCATATGGTGCAGAACATCGCAGCCCTGCATCTGGGGCTCAAGGACGCGCAGGTCCGGGTGGTCTGCAAGGATGTTGGCGGCTCGTTCGGCATCAAGGTCCACATCTACGCCGACGAAATGGCGACCTACGCGCTCTCCAAGCTATTGCGCCGCCCGGTCAAATTTGTGGCCGACCGCGTCGAGAGCTTCAACACCGACATTCACGCTCGCGATCATCGGTGCAGAGGACGGATCGGCGTCAGGCCCGATGGCACGATCACGGCTTTCGAGATCGATGACCTCACGGGGATCGGTCCCTACTCGATGTATCCGCGCACCAGCGCCATCGAGGCGAACCAGGTGGTCAACCTGGTCGGTGGGCCATATGCCACCCCGAACTATCGGGCGCGGGCGCGGGTCGTCTTCCAGAACAAGAACGTGATGTGCCAGTATCGGGCGGTCGGACATCCAATCGCCTGCTCGTTAACCGAAGGTCTGGTCGACCTTGCCGCGGCGAAGATAGGCATGGATCCGGTAGAGATCCGCCGGCGTAACCTGATCGCCGACGATGCCTATCCGTGTGCCTCACCTTCGGGCATGAGGTTCGAACAGCTTTCGCATCACGCCTCGTTGGCCAAGCTGCTTCAGATGATGGACTACGACGCGTTGCGCGCTGAACAGGCGGCGCTGCTGGCCAGAAACGTTCACCGGGGTATCGGAATTGCCAGCTTCATCGAGGTAACCAATCCCAGCGCGGCTTTTTACGGCGTCGGCGGGGCGCGGATCTCTTCGCAGGACGGCGTTGCGATTCGGCTCGATGCCCAAGGCTCGGTGATCTGTCAGACCAGCATCACGGAACAGGGGCAAGGATCGGAGTCGCTGACCGCCCAGATCGTGGGCAGTGTGCTCGGTGTGCCGATGGAACGCGTCCGCGTGATCCTGGGCGATACCGACAATACGCCCTATGGCGGTGGCACCTGGGCCTCGCGCGGCGCCGGTATCGGCGGAGAAGCCGCCCTGCAAGCCGCCAAGGCCTTGCGCAAGAATATTCTGGATGTGGCGGCGGCCATCCTGCAATCGACCGCGGCCGGACTCGATATCGTCAACGGCAGCATCGTCAACGCTGACGATGGTGTACCGCGTATCGAACTGAACGAGCTCGCGCGGGTCGTCTATTTCCGACCGGACACCCTTCCGCCAGGCATCCAGCCCGAGTTGATGGCAACGCGACATTTCGTGCCGCGCCAATATCCCTTTGCGTTCACCAATGGCGTGCAAGCTTCATGGCTTGAGGTCGACACCGAGACCGGGTTCGTGACGCTGCTGAAGCATTGGGTTGTCGAAGATTGCGGTACCATCATCAACCCGCAGCTGGTTGACGAGCAGATCCGGGGTGGGGTTGTGCAGGGGCTGGGCGCGGCGCTGTTCGAGAAATGCGTCTATGACGAGCGCGGCCAGCTGACCAACGCCAACATGGCGGACTATCTGGTCCCGATGTCCGGCGAGATGCCCGATATCGAGGTTGGCCATGTGGTGTCCCCGACCCTGGAATCGGAGCTGGGAGCCAAGGGCGCGGGCGAGGCGGGGACGGCGGGTGCGGCTGCGGCGGTTGCCAACGCGGTCAATGACGCGCTGCGGCCGTTCGGCGCAACAATTACCGAGATTCCGCTCACGCCTCAGGTTATCCTGACCGCCTTGGGACGGATCTGAGTGGAGACGCTCCGGGCAAAGACAATACGATAAGCAGATCACAGACAGTTCTTGGGGAGGAATAGTCATGACGAACAAGGTCGCCAATGCTGGATCGATATCGCGGCGTCGTCTGCTGACCACGGCAAGCGTCGGCGCCGTTCTCGCCGTCTCGCCTTTTCGTATCAATCTCCTCCAGGCAGAGGAAGCACCCATCAAGATCGGTTTTCCGGTTCCCTTGACCGGTCCATATGGCGCCGAGGCCCAGGACCAAGTGCGGGCGGCTCAGCTGGCTGTCGCCCAGTTCAACGATGCCGGTGGCCTCAACGGCCGCAAGGCCGAACTCGTGGTCCGCGACGACAAGCTGAATCCCGGCGAGGCGGCGACGCGAACGCTGGAGCTGGTCGAAAAGGAGAAGGTCAACTTCGTCGTCGGCAGTCTGTCCGCTGCAGTTCAGCTCGCGATCAACAACGTCACAAAGGAGCGTGGCGTCATCTTCAATTCGATCAGCCAGTCCGACGCCATCAACGAGGCAGCGGATTTCAGCAAATACACATTCCACGAAGCGCTGAACCCGCACATGACGTCAGGCGCGGTCGGCCGCTACGCTTTCGCCAAGTTCGGCAAGAAGGTCGCTTTCCTCACGGCGGATTACGCTTACGGACATGAGATGGTTCGCGGCTTCCTCGAGGTCGGCAAGGAATTCAACATCGAGAACCTCGGTGACATCCGCCATCCCTTGGGAACGACCGACTTCTCGACCCTGCTGCCTCGTCTCCAGGCGCTGAAGCCGGACATCCTGTGCATCAGCAATTTCGGCCGCGACCAGCAGATCGCGCTGAAGCAAGCAACCGACTTCGGGATCAAGAAGTCGATCCAGATCATTGCACCGCTGCTCTCGCATGCCAGTCGTGTTGCAGCAGGCCCACAGGCGTTTGACGGCGTCGTCGGCGGCTGCTCGTTCTACTGGGGCATCGAGGACAAGTTCGCCTCGACCAAGGCGTTCAACGACGCATTCCGCAAGATGTATGACGGCAAGTTGCCGACCGATTACGGTGCGCTCGGTTATGGCGGTGTCCGGACCGTGCTCGAAGCGGTCAAGGGCGCCGGCAGCGTGGAGACGGACAAGGTGGTCGCTGCGCTAGAGGCCCTGAAGTATGACTATTACAAGGGGCCGCAATACTATCGCAAATGCGATCATCAATCGGTGCAGTCGGTGCTCGTGATCAAGTCGAAGTCCAAGGACATGAAGAACGAGTCCGATGTGTTCGAGGTCCTGTCGACCGAGGAGCCCAACGAGAAGTACCTGCGCACCTGCGAGGCACTTGGTCATAAGAGCTGAGCCATGCGCCGGCGCGCGCCGCAGGACGGTGCGCGTCGTGCCGAGGGGGACGAATGGCGGGCCTGAGCTTTGACCTTATCGCATTGCAGTTGTTTGCCGGGCTGGCGCTCGGCGCGATCTACGTGCTGTTTGCAATCGGCCTCTCCCTGATCTTCGGGATGCTGACCGTGGTGAATTTCGCCCATGGCGCGTTCTACATGGTCGGGGCCTATGTTGGGCTCTACCTGATTTCGATCGGGGGTAATTTCTGGATCTGCCTCGTGGCCGTGCCGATCGTGATCGGTCTGTTCGGCCTTGCTGTCGAGCGCGTGCTGATCCGGCCGCTTTACGGCCGCGGCATCGACTATCCGTTGCTGCTGACCTTCGGGCTCAGCTACGTCATGGTCGAATGCGTGCGCATTGTGTTTGGCAAGACCGGCTATCCGTTCGACACGCCGGAGGTGCTGCAAGGGGCCGTCAACATCGGCGTCGGCTATTTCCCGCTCTACCGCCTGTTCGTGATCGGGGCGACGGCGGTGGTCCTGCTGGCGCTCTGGTTGTTCCTGGAGAAAACCAGCTTCGGGCTCATCATCCGCGCCGGAGCGCGCGATCCGCAGATCGTCCGCGTGCTTGGGGTCGATGTTTCCCGGGTCTGGTTGATCGTGTTCGGCATTGGCACCGCGATCGCGGGTTTCGCCGGCCTGTTGGCGGCGCCGCTTCAGGGCGTCATTCCGGAGATGGGCGGCACGATCCTCGCCGAAGCTTTCGTGGTGACGGTGGTAGGCGGTATGGGGTCGATCGGCGGCGCCGTATTGGCTGGTCTCCTGGTTGGCGTGGTGGTCAGCATGACCTCGCTGGTCGCTCCCGAAATGGCCAAAGTATCGATCTTTGCCCTGATGGCGATCGTTCTCATTGTTCGCCCTCAGGGCTTCTTTGGCCGCGCCGGATTGATGAGCTGAGCCCGGCATGACCGAAGCTGCTGATACGATCAAACATCCCCGTGCCCCGGCAGTCAGCTGGTACGACTTCACAACGAAGCATCGCGCCAGCCTCGTTGCCGTTGTGATCCTGGTGTTCCCGCTGGTGATGCCGTTCACGGCGCTCGCCGTGAATATCCTGATCTATGGATTGTACGCGCTCGGGTTCAACCTGGTGTTTGGCTATCTCGGTCTGCTGTCCTTTGGTCATGCGGCGCTGTTCGGGACCGGTGCCTATCTCTGCGGCATCGCGATCGTGCACTTCGGCTGGCCATGGTATGCGGCCATCGCGGCCGGGATCGGCGGCGGGCTTCTGATGGCGTTGTTGATTGGCGTGCTCGCGATCAGGACCCGCGGCATCTACTTCGCCATGGTAACGATGGCGCTGTCGCAATGCATCTACTACCTGTTCTATCAAGCGGTGGACCTGACCGGCGGTGAGAACGGGCTTCGCGGCATCAATGTCCGTACCATCGATCTGTTCGGCTTGCGGGTCGACTTCATCAACCCGATGATCCGATACTACGTCATCGCGGCCTTCGTGATCGCAGCATTCTTCGTGATGTCGCGCATCCTTGCCTCGCCGTTTGGCGCCGTCATTGAAGCCATGCGAGAAAACGAGATGCGAGCGCGCGCGTCAGGCTATGATGTCACCCTGACGCGATTGCTGACGTTTGTCTTGTCCGGTGGCTTCTGTGGCCTCGCGGGTGCCTTGCAGGCGCTGCATCTGTCGATCGTTCCGATCGAGATCCTGCACTACGAGACCTCGGGTCTGGTCGTGATGATTGCGTTGCTGGGCGGGATGGGGACGTTCTTCGGGCCGATGGTGGGCGCCGCTGTTTTCCTGGTACTGGAGAATATCGTCTCGGTGTGGACCGTCCACTGGCAACTGATCGTCGGCGCCATCTTCATTGCGTGCGTGCTGTTCTTCCCGGCCGGCATCTGGGGCACGCTGATCGCGCGGGGCAAACGATGACCGCCGCGGCAAGACAAGCGGGCGAGGTCATTCTGCGCACCAGGGGCGTCGGCAAGACGTTCGGAAGGTTTGTCGCGCTCAACAACATCTCGGCCGAGTTTTCCAAAGGAGCGATCACGTCGATCATCGGTCCAAACGGGGCCGGAAAGAGCACCTACTTCAATTTGCTGTGCGGCGCCTTTCCGCCCACGAACGGTCGCGTGGAATTCGAGGGCAGGGACGTCACCGGCCTGCCGCAGCACCGCTTTGCCCATATGGGCATAGCAAAGTCGTTCCAGATCACCAGCGTATTTCCGCAGCTGTCGACGCGCGAGAACATCCGCGTCGGTTTGCAGGCCATGGTATCGCGATACGACATCTGGCGGCCTCGCGCGCGCCTGACCGAACTGGTCGAACGGGCCGACGAACTGTTGGCCCTGGTCGGATTGTGGGAATCTCGGGAGCGCGCCGCCAAGACGTTGGCGCATGGCGAGCAGCGGGCGCTGGAGATCGGCATGGCGCTCGCGAGCCAACCCCGCTTGCTGCTGCTGGACGAGCCGACCGCCGGCATGAGTCCCGAGGAAACCCGGACCATGATGGATCTGATCGTGAAGCTCGGGCAGGAGCGGACGGTCATCCTGGTCGAGCACAAGATGAAGCTGGTGCTCGGGATCAGCGATCGCATCCTCGTGCTGCACCACGGAGAGCTGCTCGCCGAGGGGACGCCGCAGGAGGTCCGGCAGAACGAGGCGGTGAAGCGCGTCTATCTCGGCCAGCGGGAGCACTGAGGCGATGCTGCAGATCAGCAAGCTCAATGCCTGGTATGGCGCAAGTCATGCGTTGCAGGACATCAGTCTCGAGGTCACCAAAGGCGAGATCGTTTGCCTGATCGGCCGTAACGGCGCCGGCAAGACGACGACGCTGAAATCGATCATGGGGTTGATGGGGCGGACGCGCGGCTCGGTCAATTTCAAGGGCGAGGAGTTGCTGCGCCAGCCGGCGCATGTGCGCTTCGCGTTGGGGCTCGCCTATGTGCCCGAAGAGCGGCGGATCGTGCAGGGCTTGTCCGTTCGTGAGAATCTGCGGCTCGGGCTGGTCGCATCGAAGCACAAGAAGCGGGAAGCCGAGCTGATCGCCGAGATCGCCGCGATATTTCCGCGACTGGCCGAGCGCATGGACCAGGAGGCGGTCACGATGTCCGGCGGCGAGCAGCAGATGCTGGCGATCGCGCGGGCGATGATCGCAAAGCCCGACCTGATCATGCTGGATGAGCCCTCGGAGGGCATCATGCCGGTGCTGGTCGACGAGATGTTCGAGCTGTTCCGTCGCATGAAGGCACAGGGCGCGACCATCCTGCTGGTCGAGCAGAACGTCGAACTGGCGCTCGGTATCGCCGATCGTGCCTATGTCCTCGATCAGGGCGCGGTGGTGCACCAGGCGTCGGCGCAGGCGCTATTGGCCGACGACGAGATCAAGGAGCGCTATTGCTCGGTTTGAGCGATCTGTCGAGAACTGCATCCTGTACACAGCCCAAACCGCCTTACTCCGCGGCGCTGGCGATCGCGTCGGCCGCGCGATTGGTGACGACGACCTTGATTGCGTCATCGACGCGGTCCCGCGCATATCTGAGTGCCGTCGGCAGGTCGGCCAACGGAAATGTATGCGTGTGGATCCTGGTGGCGTCGAACCGCTTCGCCGCCATCAGTTCCATGGCGCGGTGGGTGGCGCTCTTGCCTTCGCCGCGGATGCCGTAAGCGTAGATGTTGTTCCGCACGAGATGCGCGATGTCCAGCGTCGCGGCCTCGTGCGGGAAGGCGGCGAGACAGATCTTGCCGCCACGATTGGTCATGTGAATGGCCTGGTTGAGTGTCGCTTCGGTGCCGGCGCATTCGACGACATAGTCCGCACCGATCCCCCCTGTCAGTTGCTTCACCACCGCAACGGCGTCTTCGTCGTTGATGTTGATGACGCGGTCGGCCCCTAGCTCCCGCCCGATCGAGAGCCGCTTGTTGCGGGTTCCGGTCAGGATCACCGGGCTGGCGCCCAGCGCCTTGGCGACCGCCACTGCGAGCAGTCCGATCGGCCCCGGGCCGATCACCACGACACTCTCGCCGGCAACCAATCCCCCCAGTTCCGTCAAGCCGTACATCGACGTACCGGCGGTCACCACGAGCGTTGCCTCGGCATCGCTCATGGTGTCGGGTACGCGCGCCAGCGTGTTGATGTGATTCACGGCGTACTCCGCGAATCCGCCGTCGGTCGTGAAGCCGTTGGCGCGATGACCCTTCTCGGGTTTTCCATAGTTGAGACACGACGTGTACATGCCCTGGCGGCAGCGCTTGCATTGGCCGCAGCCTGCATGGATCTCGACGCTGACCCGCTCGCCGATCCTGAACTCGTCCACGTTGGGGCCGAGCGCCGCAACCGTGCCCATGTATTCGTGACCCGGCGTGAAGTTCTTGTTGAAGGGCAGGCCGCCCAGAATGCTCGCCGGCGAGCCCAGATGGATGATCTCGAGATCGGTCGCGCAGATCGCGACCGCGTCGATGCGCACCAGCACCTCGGCGCGCGACGGGACCGGCGTTGGCTTGTCGCGTAGCAGCAGCTGGTCCGGATCACCGAGGACCCAGGCTTTCATCAGATCGGGCACGGGAAGATCGAGCGATATCGTGACGCCGGGGGGCTGGTACATGGGCGCTTCCTCTTTTGGCTAGCAGCCTAGCGCGAAACGCCGCGCTGCCGCGAGCATCCGATGGCCGGCGCGCGCCATTTGCTGCATGGCAACAAGCGCGTCGCAAAACATTCATACGCGGCCTATACTTGGTCGCTCCGTTGATGTTGAAGTCCTCATTGCATCCTCTCCCAGACCGGAGCCTCCCATGAAGAACGTCCGCCTCGTCCTTGCGTTGCTGGCGCTGACACTGATCGCGCCGTGGCAATCTGCCAGGGCGGCCGACGTGATCTGCTACAATTGCCCGCCGGAATGGGCCGACTGGGCCTCGATGCTGAAGGCGATCAAGACGGACCTCAACTACGATATCCCCCACGACAACAAGAATTCCGGCCAGGCGCTGGCCCAGATCCTGGCCGAGAAGAGCAATCCGGTCGGCGACATCGGCTATTTCGGCGTCACCTTCGG